>Ga0268250_10001288_pt1 | contig 11074 bp, 12 predicted proteins | sample AgamicAsSfe_FD_200448 | JGI IMG/M metagenome (GOLD analysis project Ga0268250, IMG submission 200448) | Agave microbial communities from Guanajuato, Mexico - As.Sf.e (v2) (version 2) | ecosystem: Host-associated > Plants > Phyllosphere > Phylloplane/Leaf | place: Guanajuato, Mexico | collected... | reverse complement strand
CGTCTAGAGTGCGACCGCCGATCAGGCGGATCTCCTCTGAGAGATCTTCATGGTAGTTGCTTTGCACGGCACGGAGAGCGTCTAGCGGATCTATAGCCGTGCTGTCGTCTATCTGATCGTCCGGCGAAGGTTCACGGTGGAAGGCATCTGGCTGTGACCGAGGGAACTGCGTGCCCGCAGAAGGATTTTGGAGCAGGGCGCGGAGGAGATCCATCGCCGGGAGAGTGTTGATTGTTGAGCGGAGTCATAGGGAATGAAGGGAGGATTATATGTAGACCATGATGGGGCATGAAAGGGATATCAGGTGAACTCCTTGCATGAATGAAAGCAGACTCGGCGGACTTTGATCCGCCCGAATCCACAAGCTCGGCTGTTTCAAGTTGGGCTGAAACGTGGTACTCGACAACAGCCAATGTCAAGCGCAGAGAATCCCACCTTCACTGCCATCTAGCATCTATACATGGTCAATCGTGGATTGAACTGCATTGACCTATTCTCAGAGTGACTCGATCGTATATAACAGCTGTATATAGAAAATGAAAGAAAGCAAGCATGTACCGCGTCAGATTATACCTGACGCCTGTGCCTTTTTCTGGGTATACCGCTTTACCATGTCCATGAAGCCCTCAAAGACAGTTTACCCCCAGGCGTGCTCATCTCAACAATATTTTGTTGCCAAATGTGCTTCTATACTGTCCTGGACGCCATCCTCACTATCACCGATCATCATCATAAAATTGCAGATATCATCTGGTCGTCTGCCTTATATACCTTCCGTCCCAGTCTCGAGACCGTTGTCGCCAAATACATACTGCGAGGGATCAAATTCCAGGCCAGGCTCGTCGTGCAAGAAGGAATCAAAATCGAATGCCCCTAATGGGTCTACGCCACCGTCAATGCCACTGAAATCTAGACCTCCGTCAAGGAAGTTCATGTCCTGTCGCTCGTCAGTTTGTGTCCATGCCTTTGTACACGCATCACTAACGCCAGTGTCTGTCATAGCGCCAAATGGTGGCTGCATCATCGCATTATTGTTGTTTTGCGTCGCTACCATGTTCATTGCGTTGGGTTGCCCAGGCATCTGCGGTTGAGCTTGCACATTCTGTACAGGTGGTGCTGGGCCCTTGATAAGGTTGGATGCCATGTTCTTTGGCGTGCTTGGAGTCGGTGGCGGCACATCATCTCCTGCATCGCCTTCTGCTGTCGGTGTGGCAGCAGTCGTGGCGGTATTCTTTTTTGTGACTTTCTACGAGACTGTAAGCAATAGCATTTCATTAATGCATATACTGGGCCGACCTTTTTGGTTTCCTTCTCCTTCTTGCCTTTTGGATTAGTCTTATTCGCCTGAGAAGGTGTGGGCGGTGCGGGGGCCTGTTGCGGCGATGGAGGTTGGTTTCGGTTGATCGCCCCTGGTCCAGGTGCTTGTGGCGGCGGCATACTGGTCCGCTGGTCATTCGAACCTTGCATCATTGGAGTCTGCATCATGGGCCCAGGCATTTGGCCGGGCGGCCATTGCCCATTGGCTTGGTTTCGTCTCATCATCTCGAGCTGCTGTGTGGCCATGCCGTTTGTCATAGGGTTTCTCATCATGCCGTTTGGTCCAGCCATTGAGGGAAAGAATTGTTGTTGCATGAGACCATTCGGCATCTGGCTGGGATCCATGTTCTGGGGCGCGGGGGACCCACGGAGACCTGCTGGTATCAGCATATCTTGGCCTATTCTCGGAGTTCCGCGTGTCGCACCATCACCTCCTGGTGGGGACTGACCAGTCCTACTCATCCCTGGAGACATTCCAGGCGCCATGGCGCCACCAGGACCGATCATCTGATTGCCTGCGACATCTTGTTCTTGACGAGCCATCATTAGCCGCCTCTTGTTCTGCTGCTCAAGCAGCATGAGCTGCATCTGATAGTCGGCTAAAGCTCCGCCTTGTGTATTCGGGTTTTGCGGCATGTTTGCAAGGTTGGTAGGAATCTGCTGCATCTGGGCACGCATCGCGGCGGTTTGAGGGCCACCAGGAAACATGTCGGCGTTGACAAATTGGCCATTCTCAGCAGCCATCATCGGGGACTCCGCGGTCATACCTGCAACGTTAGCTTGCGCGGGGGGCTGTCCCCTTTCTATCTGACCGATACGCTCTTTGGATTGATTGACTAGATTTGCCGAGTACTGACGCTGCTGCGCAGATCCTCCAGGGCCATTCCGCGTCGCGGGAGACATGGTATTCGGGTCGAATGGTGTGTTGAGCATTGATGCATTTGGTGCTGCACCATTCGGCTGCTGTCCATTGGGCAGTGGAGAGGTCCCATTGGCGCCCAATTGCGACTGGAAACCAGGACCATCAAGCCGCTGGCGTTTTGGCGATGAGACAGCACCTTCCCCCATCGGAGAACTGCCACGTTGTTGTCCCGTCATATCAATTTCTGTCACATCTCTCGGTAGCCCACCTGGTATTGGTTGTTGTTGACGGACGTTTTGCTGGAGGCCATTCCTATCGGAGACACTCAAGTTAGCTTTCAGTTGGAGCATTGTATGTTATTGGTCAGCTTACATTCTCCCGCTGTTGACCATAGCCTGCTTCGCCATGTTGTTCATCTGCGCTGGCATCATTCTCTGGAATGGTACGTATCCATTGTTGAGCATGCCTCCAGGCTGTTGCATAATCTGTTGCTGTCGCATACGTTGCGCCTGAATAAGTTGTGGTTAGTCAAGATACGTGATATCTGAATAATGTTGCCCAGCTTTTACCTGATTTTGCACTGCTAAATACTGGGCAGCTTGCCCATTAGGGTCACGTCTTTGCGATGCAGAGTGCATATCCCAGAACATGGACCACCAATCATAGAGCGAGATGTCTCCCGTAGCATTGCCTTGTGCTTTCTGGCGTGAGTTGCCGTCATCCTTCGAGTCATTGTCGGCGCCTTCTCCATTCGTTCGTCGTGCATTGGCCTTTATTATGATCTCGTCACTAAACGAGATCGCATTGTTGGACTTGAACGAGTTTGCGACATCATTCAATCCTTCTTCGATCAAGTAGACATATATATGAGCATTGAGAGCAGCCTTGTAGTCGTCAGGCGCGGTCAGCAGTCCGCCGCCACCACCAGGGCCGACACCAGCCATTACTAAGGAGGACTACGAGAGGGAAGCCAGAGTTTGAAGGTATTGGAGTTATCTTTTGGCCCAGAAGCCCGTAGTGATTGAGAGTGATGCGCTCCGCAGTCGCGAGAAGGTCTTGTGGCACGAGGCGCGGATCTAGCAGCGTCGCAAGACTGTCAGTATGCGCATTTGTGTCTTCCATTCGAGCCATTCGAGTCATGGAGATGGAGATCATTGACCTACCAAAGCACCAAAGTGTTGAGCACAGAGTGCGTGAGTCGCGTCGACAAAGCCAATTGACGTTTCTGCGATTCCTGTGATCTGACCACCAAACGAGTTAGTCGGAAATCGCCAGCAAGACGCCCAAGAGCCGCACGCAGCAGCAAGCTAAAGCAGCGGATGCGATGGTAAAGATATCGTAGTTGTCGTTGTTGGAGACAGTCTGATTGACGAGCTGCAACGGGCAGAATGCGGGGATGGCGCTAGCTGAAGGTGTATCTGAAGAGTATCTCTAAGTTGCAAGCTGAAAAGACTTCCGCAGTTGAATAAACTATGGTCTCGTGTCGCTGAAACCTTTGGTCATCATTTTGTTGTTGCAGTTCACGAGATTGACAACAATAGAGCGAAAGCACAATGAGCAGAGATCTTGTTGAGAGTTGAGAGCGGAGGTTCGCACGAACTTCGACTTCCATCGTCATCATCGATTGGCTGTCCTACTAATTGCACACCATGTCGCACAGAGCCCGCACGATCTCGGATCAATGGTGTCTCTTGGCCCCTTGACTTGGATTGTCTACTAAATTTCAAGAGTGCTTTGGCTCTTCTCGATCAGATGCACCTCACGGCATCGCGCCTAGCAGCGGCCCCTGGCATAAACGAAAGCGCTAGTATTATATATTGTCCATCCCGTCCTAAGCATCATCGTCTGTTGGTAATTCGTCACTGAGATATTTGACCAGTGATACTCGCATCTCGGTAGTTTCTTGACCCTTGAGAACATCGCTCACGAAATGTGCCTCGATCTGGACCTGAATCTGGATAATTGTCAGTTATCTTCTTCGAGTCCAATCGCGATTATCATACCATCTCTAGAGCACCCCTCAGAACGCCACAAAAGATATTCGAGTACCATAGTTCTTCATGCGCTCGATCGTCATCTGGCAGCTCGACGAATTCCGCCAGTGGGTTCTCTTCAAATATCAACGAGAACTGGTTACCGTCTGGGGACCAATTCGTCACTGTGGGTGTGATATTCAGGAAGACCTTGAAACCGATCTGACGCTTCGAATCAGCAAGCCTGGAGTGTATTGAAGACAATGCCAATGAGTACCTTTGATATCGCCTCTCCTGTTTCGCGAAAATTTGCACATCTCCCTGTATTTGCTTTTGCCATGAAGTCTTCAATGAGTCGTAGTCCAATGTTGTAACCCATCTTGTCAAGCTGCTTGTTGACCTCGACATAGTCCCCATCAAAATCTTTACAAAGCTGTGCCACCATGCTGCCGTAGGTTAATGTGACCAGCTCAGCATTGATTTTATCAATACGTGTCCTTTGTCAATCAGCGATTATTCGGCCAGCTGCAGGAGTCTCCGCATACTTCCAGATTCTGGCTGTATTAGTATAGTGTTTCGGTAGCACGGTGAATAAATAACTTACTCTTCCCCTACCCGTGCCATGCGTGTTGATGAAGCCGACATGGCAAAAGAGGTACTGCCGTCTCCTGGCTTAACGCTGGATCACCCCGCCTATTTTAATGTCTGCCACGAGGTACCCTAACTAGTACCTTTGTCACGTTCTCGTCGAGCACGACACTTCTTCAGATTTGCAGAACGCGGCGTAAGATGTCATGAAACAACCTTCGCTATCCTCTTTCTTCAACACGTTCGAACTCTTATGTCTGGCAGGCAGCAGTGATACACATAGTCACGATGACAACGAGGATTCTGACACATATGTATAGTCTACGAGAGAAGGAGATCTGAAACACGCCCGACAATGGATCCATGGACGCTTTCGAACCAGCAGCACGTGATTGATCGACGATGGTGGTCTGTAGCAAAAAAGTCAAGACCGTGACAACAGCAGCATACACTACAAGCACACCACATGTCCTCCGAAAAGCGCGTCGCTTCCGACAGCTTCGGCTCGTCCCAAGTCGTCAAGAAGCAGAGGTCCGATAACAATCTTGGAGGCGCTGTCTCGTTGTACAATGGCGCATCCACGAATGGAGCTCTCATCCAATCAGTATTGTCCCAACAGCAGCTTCTATACCTGAGTATCGAAGCAGATGAGACCTCCAAGCTAATATTGACGTGTAGACACCAAGAACGACTTTCCTCCAGTCACCAGTCATGGAATTGCAAGGTCTGCTGCGCGCTCTGTAACATAACTCAAGATTCTGACTTTCTGGCAGGCCACAGTGGGGAGATCTTTGCGGCACGATTTGATCCTACAGGCCAACTCATTGCATCTGGTTCAATGGATCGATCAATCAGTACGTGAAGAGACAACATTACTAGGCAAGGTCGAAAGCTGAACACACGACAGTGCTATGGAAGACATCCGATCAATGCGAGAACATCGGAATGATGACTGGACATAAAGGCGCTGTGCTGGATCTTCATTGGTCACGCGATGCTCGAACTCTTTTCTCCGCTTCCGCCGATATGATGCTGTCAAGTTGGGACACTGAAACAGGAACAAGAATCAGAAGGCATCCGGGCCACTCAGAAGTGATCAATAGCATGGATGTTAGCAAGCGTGGTGAAGAGGTTCTCGTAAGCGCGTCTGACGATGGATACATTGGTCTTTTCGACCCAAGACAGAAATACGCAGTGAAGTTCATAGAGTCTGACTTCCCGGTTACGGCAGTAGCCTTCTCAGAGGCAGGGAATGAGCTGTATAGTGGTGGCATCGACAACGACATCAAGGTCTATGATATGCGGAAAGCTGCGGTCATCTATGCGATGAAAGGACATGGAGATATCATCACGTCGCTACAAATCAGCCCAGATGCACAGTCATTACTATCGAATTCGCTCGACTCGACCGTGCGAACATGGGACATTCGTCCATTCGCGCCGGCAGATCGTCATATGAAGACCTATGACGGTGCCTCGTCAGGTTTTGAGAAGAACCTTTTCAAAGCGAGCTGGGATGCGTCAGGGAAGCGCATCGCTGTGGGCGGTGGTGACCGCACTGTCACTATCTGGGACGTGGATTCACGTAAGATGCTGCAGAAGCTGCCAGGCCACAAGGGTGCGGTCAATGACGTGAGGTTTCATCCTTCGGGTGACCCGATAAGTAAGTCAAGTGCATCGTCCTCAGGAAGACAGCTACAAGCGAGCTGACCTCTTTCTTAGTCGTGTCTGCATCGTCGGATCGTAACCTCGTCATTGGCGAGCTCGGCAAGTGAGCCTGTCTTGAAAACAGTACATTGGGCATGCAATGTAACGTCTATTGAGTTACTCGTGTTCCTCGTCGCGAGACATTACGACCACGGTGTGGCACTAGAAACGCAAAGTGGTCACCTTCGAGTCGAGTAATCACTCGTGCTCAACGAAAGCTGCCGCGCTACAATTGCCGCAGTCTTCGAGATAACCAGCAGGCAGAACGGGCGGCAGCCCAGCTCGATCTCAAATTAAGCGGCAGAACGAAGTCTCTCCGTCAGTGGCTAACAGACGCATACGAGCGCAAAAGAAGCGCATTGAGGCCGAAGCGGGACGTCGATTTGCCTAGACGATCAAGAGTTTGCAGCAAAAGAATCTGCAGGCACAAATGCGAACGTGCTCCCTGCGGAGATATACAAAACTCTCGTACAGTTAGCCCACCAACCCCGGACGAAATACGAGAACGCTCGTGAAGCTCGTGGACCGTGTGCAGGCTACCAAGATACCCTCTATGTGGCTGACACAACAGTATCGTTCTTGCAAAGACTATCACGAAAGCCTGGTGGCGAAGTGACATGGCTCCACAGCAACATGGAAACCCTAGTATGAGCTTTTGGTACCTCGTCACTTGTACACTTCGTTTCCACCCTCGTGTTCTCGTCTCAACCAGCAGGTAGTGGATCAGTTCTACCTGGGTGGCATACTTGCAGTCCTCTTCAGACAGGATACTATATAGTTATGGCTTAACGCCCTCACAAACGGTGCATCACATCTTCAGCGCATCCTCGGTCCTCCTCTTTCACTACACTGCACTGCACAGTCTACTTTCCGGCGTCTGGTCTGGTCACCGGCGTCTTCACACTCACTACACTCCTGTGACACTGCACTACATTCATTGGCCACTTAGCCTCCACAACTTTACCTTTTCACTACTCAAGGCCGTCTCCGCTTAAAGCATATCACCTTCTCTTCTTCTTCCTTACACTCACTCTCCACAATGGCAACAGCATCGGAAGATATGCAAATCATGTGCTTTGGCGACGTCTATGTCGCGGCCGAAGTGCCTACACAGCCAGAACAGTCGATTGAGCAAAAACGACCTGCTCTAGAGGAGCGCAACGACTCCGGCTATGTTCAGCCACTACCATCAGCAACACCTGCATCTGTTTACGACGAGCCCGTCCATGCCACCGAGTCACCAATGTCCTCTCCACCCGCAAGCCCCTGCCGTAGGAGTTTCCACAGACGGCACTCCTCCGACTCAAGCAAGCGTGAACTTCTCCGCTCATTATTTTCTCCGTCTACGCTCAAGGGCAGGCTGGCTCAGGTCTTGGTAAGCGTTGTACTGACATCCACGGCACTCTCATCCTGTACGACAACTTCCCTCTCGGGCGATAGCTCAGCTTCAGCTTTTGATGAACATGCGGCTGATCATTCTTATCGCAGACCTCTGGCTAGTCTTTACGAACCGTATCACGCAAGCGCTTCAGATTTTCCTACTTCTTACTATTCTCTTTCTTGGAGTATACATTTTACACTCTCTTATATCCCTTTGGATCTTCCGCCTTCAACACCCTCCGCTCCTTCCAATCGCCCAAGTAAGGTGCGAAAACCAAAAAACTTGCAATCACTGTCGGCAAACCGATGATGTCGTTCTCCCAAGGGATGATTCGCTTTATGCCCCAAAGGGCGCTATACGCGTTCATCTCTCCCGCGACGAGGAACTTAAGCTTAAGCAGCTACAACACGCTTCAGACTACTCAGACACAACTTCTTCGCAAATTACGATTCCATCTCCACCACCTGCGTACGGCGCGTGGCGCTGCAGTGTTCGTGCCGATCCAAGCCTACTCCACTGGCACAAAGTGGACGTCAATGCCGGCGACAGTGCAGCCATGGCCGAGCCAGAACTTGCTGAGGCTGTCCCTTTGAGCCCGACGCTGGTGCCAGTGTGGACAGCAAATAGACCCATGACTGTAGTCAATGAAGAAGCTGTGCGTGTCTCGATAGGGCGAGTGAGGCCAGCAATTGTCGACATTCGAACATCGGGGTCTTTCAGCGGGACCAGCTCGAGCTGAACGATATTATACATTCTCACAACTAGTTGGCTCTTTTTCTTTGTATATACTAATACTACTACTACTACTATATCTTTTATATTCAATTTGGTACTCCCTTGGTCTGGCGATACGTTTCTCTTGTGAGTCCAGGTAGTTGTGCCACATTTATTTTACGGAACTTCCGTCCTGGGTCGATATCACATCTGGGGAATTAGACTTAAATATGGCACGAGGTAAGTGTGATGAGACGAAGGATGGGGCACACGAGTGTCTTGGTGAGAACAGTCGTATTCCTTCGACGACTTCGAGTGTCAGCAGACCTCCCTATGAATGGCGATATAGTTGCTGCCCACCAACCCTATATCTATTAGCGACAGTTGTGATTAGGTACTCTGAATTGCTCATCTACATGATGACAGCTATTCTATCACTAATTCAGTCAAGATAGAGTAATCAGAGCCACTGTCGTGTCACCAACTGCCGAGTTCGCAGGAGGATGTAATATCTCCGTAAAAAGATCATGTGAGGGTTCGTCTTGGGAAGTGTTATGCCCGTGTCGACAGAGAGGAGAAGGGCTGAGTCGCGGAATACATAGACAAAGCGACACACTCATGGTGTGCAGACTGCAATGGACCAAAATCGCGACGAATCGATAACTTTAACCAGCAGAGGATGCATAGGGCGACGCTTCGTGAAAGCACCCCGCTGTTGCAATGCAACCCCTTTCTCATACGCGAAGCAGGGTAATTATCGGAACAGCTTCAAATCATTTTCAGCAGGCAAAGATCTTCCCCATCACTCACGTCAACGCATTCACACCACCACACACCACTTCTCTCATAGCAACAGGAATCTTGACAACCTGATATCAATCTCTCTCCACATCACTGCATACAGCTTCGAGACACACATCCTTGACTATCTGAAAGTCCACAACAATGGCGAACAACGAAGTTCCTACCTTCAAGCTTGTGCTTGTTGGTGACGGTGGTACTGGAAAGGTAAGAAGACAGTCATCTTGAACTTATGGCAACCAGCTGCTGCAAGGCCAAGAGATATGAGAGACCAGACCAAGCACCGAGCTATCATCCCGCGATCGAGGCGCGATCTCATCGCGCTTTGACCGTTCAGATCAAAGATTACTAACACTTGTGTTATCTCCACAGACTACATTCGTGAAGCGTCACTTGACGGGAGAGTTTGAGAAGAAGTACATTGCGACACTCGGTGTCGAAGTTCACCCTCTAGGTTTCACCACGGTACGTCTTTCTCAACGGCAAAAGAAAACAATCATCTGATACCTTCTGCAGAACCTTGGTCAGATCGTCTTCGACGTGTGGGACACAGCTGGTCAGGAGAAGTTCGGTGGTCTCAGAGATGGATACTACATCAACGGACAGTGCGGTATCATCATGTTCGACGTTACATCGCGTATCACCTACAAGAATGTCCCCAACTGGCACCGTACGTCTACAACCAGGATGTCCTCATTTGAGGCGCATCTACTCCCCCAGTCTATGATGCCGGCTGACCCAACCTAGGTGACCTTGTCCGTGTCTGCGAGAACGTTCCCATTGTTCTGTGCGGTAACAAAGTCGATGTGAAGGAGCGCAAAGTCAAGGCCAAGACAATCACATTCCACCGCAAGAAGAACCTCCAATACTACGATATCTCCGCCAAGTCCAACTACAACTTCGAGAAGCCCTTCCTCTGGCTCGCAAGAAAGCTGGTCGGCAACCAAAGTCTTGTATGTTTTTCGATTCTCAATTCGGCTGCCAAAGTGATTGCTAACACATTCATCAGGACTTTGTCGCCGAGTCTGCGCTCGCACCCCCAGAAGTCCAGGTCGACCTTGCAGTTCTGGAGAAGTACAAGGAGGAGATGGACAACGCTGCGCAGATGCCTCTGCCTGACGAGGATGACAACGACCTCTAGACGACCAAAAAAAATACCAAATGCAACGGACAATCACGACTACATGCTATCAGATGAAACGGAGGAGGACGGAGCGGGAGGTCTTGCAGCGCGGAATGACTATAGAGCATGGACCAAAGTAGTCATTATGAGCTAGGATTGTTGTCTTGGAGGAATGAGAAATGGGTCAGGACTAGGAGCTCAGTGCTGCTCGTCTGCCTGTCGGTCGAAGAGATGCCAACGGATTCATGGCCTCAACGAGCTAGCTAGATAGATATGTCATCCGTCTTCCGATCCTCGATCATTCAGCGTGAACCACGTACAGAGAGAGAAACTCTCTTTTTCTTCGAGCTTACCACTGGCGAACTTTGACACCATAATGTAGCGTAATCCATACAGGAAATCGCTCCAGCGGATCGTGCTAGGGCATTTCGACATATCGACCTCTCACCAAGTACATGAACAAGGGGGAATATCCCGGAGCAGCAAGTGACACTGGCCTGTCCGACAGGCGACGAGATGGTTCCTGAACAAGCACTGCTGTGGACAAATACACGGAATATACATCACTTCATTCCCTCGGCACTCTACCTATGACAACGTCTGTCTCT
>Ga0268250_10001285_pt1 | contig 11085 bp, 11 predicted proteins | sample AgamicAsSfe_FD_200448 | JGI IMG/M metagenome (GOLD analysis project Ga0268250, IMG submission 200448) | Agave microbial communities from Guanajuato, Mexico - As.Sf.e (v2) (version 2) | ecosystem: Host-associated > Plants > Phyllosphere > Phylloplane/Leaf | place: Guanajuato, Mexico | collected... | reverse complement strand
GGATGGTGGTGGTATTGGGGTGGTGGTGGGTAGGCTGTCTAGGGGTGCCGGTGCTGACAGTATGGAGGAAGGGTCGGTTTGGAGTAGAGTTGTGGTGTTGTGGTTGTTATCGGCGTTCCCATTGGTATCGGCTGCTTCGGGGTGTGTCGCGGGCTCGCCATTTGGGACATCAGGCTCGACTGCAAGCTCCGAGTCTGCGCCCAGGTTTTGTGCCGGTGTGGTTGGGAGGGAGAAGGGTGGTCGAGACATCTGTGTTGGCGTGTCTGGCTGTTGGGGTGTGGTTGCCTCAGCCTAGCGAGAATTCGCTGATCAGTCTTTGAGTTCAGTTCGTAGTTGCGAAATCTCGGAGCACTACAGATGTGAAGTGGAAGGCTTATGAAGGCGTACTTCTAAGGTTGTCGCAGGTAGGGTTTCATTGTTGCTTATATTGACGTCGCTATTGTTACTGCCATTGAGCTGCGTTTCGGGATTTGACACGATTGGTTCTTCTACATTGCCCTCTGCCATCGTCGCTCTTTGTTGCCTATTGAGACGAGTTCTATTGTGGGTGAGTATTTGCTTAGCGATGGTAAACAATATGAAGACTCGATTCAGCACGTCGATCTACCCTTGCGAAGTCTTGGCGTAGATCATCCTCGGAATCAGACAAAGAAAGTACAATAGTAGGCTGAAGCTCGCATGACCACAATAGTCTACAGTACTGCACTGCAAATGCAATGACAAGCTCAAGCTCTCATGCAACACTTGGGCTTCAGATGTAATCACATCTTGGTCCCGAGGAAAGCCTTGCTAAAATCGTCCCTTCCTCGCCTAGGACCTCACTTGCAACACCGCGGCTATGTATCTGAAACCGAGCCTGAAGGTGGCACACGCAGCCCAATCCCTGAAGACGTGAAGAAGAAGACTCGAGCCAAGTCATCGTGGTACTTCGAGACTGGATATGCACTGTTCGCAAAACGACGATCAAAACCATTCCCTCCACCATTTACGTCCAGACCAAACACATCATTTTCGGATCCACTCAGTACACATCACCTGAGTAAGGACAGGAGGAATGCCCAATTCTATGATGGAGAAATGATTAGAGGAATCACGAATGGGGACGATGCCGTGCTTGTCAGCGAGAACATGATTGCTGCGAATGATGGAGTAGGTGCTTGGGCGCAGAAAGACAAGGGACATGCAGCGTGGGTCGAAAGAGTAGCCTGAATTCGCGACAGCTTCGCTGACGAGATGCAGACTCTGGTCACGATTGATCATTCACTTCTGGGCACTTGAGGCTGAGCAGGGCAGCTATAGTACCAAGTCGTCTTCAGAGTCCTCATACCCGGACTCAAAGCAGTATCTACAATCTGCCTTTGAGCAAACAAAAGATGCAGTAGGCGAATGGCTTGGTACGACCACTGCTTCCGGTGCGCTTATTCACTCCACCCCATCAGCAGCCTCAAGACCTGTTCTTCATGTCACACAGCTCGGCGACAGTCAGATCCTGGTGATTCGACCACGCAACAAGGAGATCATCTTCAAGACTCAAGAGCAATATCATTGGTTCGCGTGTCCACGCCAACTTGGAACGAATTCGCCCGATACACCGGACGAGCATGCTGTCTTGGACAAGGTGGTTATTGAAGAAAATGATATAGTGCTGGCTATGACGGATGGCGTCTCAGACAATCTGTGGGAGCATGAGGTCGTCGATAGCGTTATTCAGAGCTTACGAGATGCTGAAACGCTGTACGATGATCAGGATGATCTATTCGCCAAGGAGATGAAGCATGTTGCGACGGAGCTTGTCAAGGCAGCAATGCTTGTCGCACAGGATCCTGATGCTCAATGTCCGTACATGGAAAGAGCACTTGATGAAGGTAAGCTTATTACTCGTGTGCAGAAGAATTCTACACATGCTAAATCTATAAAGGTTTACCAGCTGCTGGAGGTAAACTTGACGACATTAGCGTCGTGGCGGCAATCTGTCGTCCCCGCTGAAACATGCACACTCAGCTTCGAATACCCCTCCAGGAGTAACGAACTCACGACCGCGACTTCTCAATCGTCTTGACGACAAGTTCTGCTGTTTCCGGCGGCATAGACAGAGACGGGCTATGCCCAGCATCAAGCTGTTCAACATCGAACAAGGCACCATCCTGGTTGAGGAAAGTTTCCTACCATATCACGGGCGTTGCTTGATCCTGCAGACACTTGATATATGTTGAAGGGACATGCTTGAATGCTGCATGACCTGATGTTGAAGGTATCGTCCATGCACTTTGAGCCATGAGCTTAAGCTTGGAAGCTGCATCCTGCGCATTATCAGCCAGATGGTGACTCGGCACTCTCCAGATTATGCCACGACTGGAAGGATAAGAGCATGTTTACGTCCTCAACATCCAATGGCGTAGGCGTCCCATTGCCGCCGCCTACAATCATGTCGTACCCCGTGTTCATAGCGAGTCCGGCTATGTACACCAATTTTACGACACCGCCTGTCCTTCCTCGAGCAGCTCTCTCTGCTTTGCTCAGCCCAGGCATGGCCTTCGAGCCGAAAATCTACGCATTTATCATTGGTTGCTCTGTGAACATCTTCGACAATGGACAAAGGCGTATGCCGCCGTAAGAGTGCATCAGCACAACAACATCGTCTCCTTTGTTTGTGGCGACAGTGACTACTGAAGCGGCTGCAGCAACATCATCGTGTCTGTACATGTGGCGTGAGCAGGGGTGCGGCCGACAGTTGTTAACGCGAGGGGAACGATAATAAGGATGAGAAGAAACCTGCGAGAAGAGCGGCATAATGCGCAGGGTTGTGGAAGGCACCCTGGACGAGGACCAAGGTCATGTTGGCTGTAGTCATGTTTGGTTCAGACTGATATTGTAGGAGTGATTGTACGGTGTGGCATTTACAGCAAATACAGCACGTGGAAGGATCGTGGAGGAAGTTATACTATATATGCACCAGGTGCGCCAGGTGCTATCTGTACACAGGTTCTGGTACTGATGCTTTCCTAGCATGTGGCCGCGGCTCCCAAGCTAGGTGTATTCAGATGGCATAGCCGTGTACTGTAAGCACAAAGGGCTCGTGTCCAGGCGACGCATCAATCATCAGGCGAATGGTCCATCAGCTAAATCTGACTCATCAAGACCAGGCCGTGCGTGTATAGGAGGGTTGCTTTGATACAGGTTAGCAAGTGGTGTGTGTAAGATACTCGAATAGTAGTGGTGGATCTTGTAATGATCGTGGCACGTGACCTCTTAAGGTATAAGGTAATTGATGTGGGCTGGATTCATGCAACCTTCCATGGTTGCTAGGCAGAGGCGCACAGGCTTCTCTTCGCTCCTCCACTCCACAGAGATCGTGCATCTGCAGCGTTCTTCAATCCTCCAAGACAACCTGGACGCCGACTACACCGCAACTCACTGGAAGCTGTTACTCACTACTATACTGGAAGAAACGAGAACGAAAGTCATCGGACTTCTGGTGCCCGGCGGCTGAGGTACAAGGTCACAACTTTGGTAAGCTAAATTTAAGCAGAAAGGTTCCAAACACACGGACCTGCTCGGTGTCACCGTCACCGTCACCATCCACCATCGACCCATCGATCTCGACGTTGTCGCTTTTACACCTGCTGGATCGTCGCAATCTTGCTCTTTCGTCATTGCTTTGCTGTCCAACTATCTGTCGCTCCTCCGTCAACTTCGCACAAGCTTCTCTATCGAAGTCGAAGCCCACCGAAAGTCGACATCAATCGGTCGCACAGAAAAGAATCGGACGACGCGGGTCTTGGCGCAATCACAGATTCACACAAATTGTACACAAGAAGGTCATCAAGAAGGAACACCACATCAGAAACGCCCACGCGCACAGTCGCGATGGGCTTCTTCACGTCACTAAAGATGCGCTCACAAGCCCAAGATACCTACCTGTCGCATAGCATGAGCCGACTCTTCATTGCGACCCTCACACTCCTGCCTGAAGTCCGGGCGCTCACATATCAAGCCGCAGCACCAGCGAACGTCGACCTATCATCTCTCGGGCGAATAGCACTTGCTGGAAACTGGGATTCCATATCTCTATATTCATATGTCGGGCAAGATGAAGGCACCAGCAACACAAATGGCTCGCAATCTATTCTTGGCCGTTTTCCGTCCGGCACATTCTATGATCTACAAAGTACAGATGCCTACATATCGACAATGTGTCCATGGATATTGAGCAATGGGACACTGGGAGGTGTGATCATTGGCGGCAACTTCACAGACCTCGGCGGGCAGGCTGCGCAGGGAATGGCGCTTTACAATCCGAACAATAACACAGTCACACCACTTGCAGGCTTGACGGGTCAGGTCAACAGTGTCTACTGCGATAATGACAATCAGGTCGTATATGTCGGCGGCTCTTTCTCTGGAGGTAATTCGACGAATGCAATAGCTTGGAGTATTGACAGCTGGGCGAACTTGCCATTCTTGGGATTCGATGGCCCTGTTGACACCATTGCGAGGCTACCGAACGGACACATTGTCTTCGGAGGAAGGTTTCAAGGGACGGGTACGACGGTAGCACCAACAGTATTGGATGCGCAGGTCGTCAATGTAGGGAGTGCGAATGTGTCGGCGCTTGCATCATCGACGCAGCAAGGCTTTAATGATCCGAGGAACATCATTTGCAAGAATGGAAATGAAACGGGTGCTGGCAACGAGTGGCTGCTCCCAGACAACAGTGGTGGAATATGGCAAGCTGAGTTTGGCTTTGCATTCAGGCCTTCGAAGTTGCGGCTCTACAACGCGCAGGTGGCTGGTTATGGTACGCGGACGTGGCGATTCGTCACCGAGAACAACAGCGCGATCATGGCATTTACGTACACGAACAAGACAACAGGCCAGCAGGAAACATGCTCTGCATTTTGCCCGTTGGATCAGGGTGCCAGTGCACAGGACTTTTATTTTGTCAATCAGATCGGAATGGACAGCTTTTCGATCGATATACAAGAATGGTATGGTAATGGTGGTGGTCTGGGAGGGATTGAGCTGTTCCAGAATGGTAAGTCGAAGATTTTCTGCAAGGTCAGAAGTCAAGCTAATTGTGTCAGACATCTACTCGTACGCTGTTGAGACCTTTAACGAGCCCGCTTGTCAGACTGACAGCACGACTGCCTCAAATGTCACCACTACTGGACCATGGACAGTTCATCCCTCTATGGATGCTTCATCTAGCTACCTTAGTGCCAATCTGCCGCAAGGATCTGCAAATTCTGACCTTTCTGTTGTCTTCTTCCCGGATATCAAACAATCTGGTCATTACGCAGTCACAATTGACACTCCCGGCTGTCTTGGAGACAGCACTTGTGAGACTCGAGGTCAAGTCAACATTACAGGGCAGATGGGTTCCGGAAATGACACACCTACTACGCCAGTCTCAGTTCAACTCTGGCAGACTAATGACTATGACAAATACGATCAAATATATTACGGCTATGTCGACACTACTGAAGCCACTTTCAGGCCTTCCATTACCTTGACACCAGTTGCTGGCCAGGATAGAGCACTAACTGTCGTTGCTCAGCGAGTCAACTTCAATTTGGTCTCCTCAGCGTCTGGGTTGAATGGACTTTTCGAGTTCGACCCTACAAGCACGAGCAATAACACGAACTTCACAACCAGTGCGGTGGACCAAGTCGGCAATCAGTTGGGCAGCGGCGCAAGCGTTGCAGAGATTCTGGTAGTGAGCAATACGACATATGTTGCAGGCTCCTTCCAGACAAATGGCTACAGCAATATCATGGCATTGTCGAACGGTGGCAACGCTACTGCCCTCCCTGGTAGCGGCGTCAACAATGCTGTCCAAGGAATGTATCAAAATGGTACTCATCTGTTCGTTGCTGGCAACTTCACCAATGTTCAGAATGGAAATGTTGCTGGACTCAACAGTATCGCTGCATACTCTATTGTACAAAACTCCTGGTCACCACTTGGTGCAGGTGTGAATGGACCTGTTGATACAGTAGTCCCGATTACTATGAACACCTCCAATGGCGCGCCTCTGGACTGCATCGCTTTTAGTGGTTACTTCAATCAAATCAATGCATATGGACGAAGCCCGGCATCACCAGTCAACAACATTGCCTTATGGGTACCAGCTATGAACGATTGGCTCAACAACCTCAATGAGGCAACAATCTCCCTCACAGGTGCATTGAGTGCCTACACTAACGTGACAGGGTTTGGTTCTCTCTTTGCTGGAGCAGTCAATTCTCAGACTCTCGGTATCAGTGGTGCTGCCGCACTGACAGGATCTGGCGCTCCTACGCTTGAGCAGCTACCAATCGATATCCAATCTTCACCACCTGCAACCTCAAGTGCCAATGGCAAGAGAGCTGTAGAACGCGAAGTCATCGACGGTTGCGTTACTGGCACATTCTACGAGCAGAACGGTCTCAACATAACCATGCTAGCGGGACATTTCACCGCAACTGCTACAAATGGGAGTCAAGTGGCCAATCTTGCGTTCATCAATGGTACAGCAAACAATACTGTGACCGGCATCACCAGCGACCGCCTGCCGGCCGATGCAGTTGTGCTTGCCCTGGATACAACTGGTACTACTCTCGTCGCAGGTGGTGCGGACACATCTGGCATTCTTGTCTACGACCTCGCTACAGCATCACTCGCTGCAATACAACCACCTGAACTGACAGGAGGCTCAAGTGCCTGGTCCGTCAACACAGTCGCCGCACAACCATCCTCCTCCGCTGTATACGTCGGCGGGTCCTTTGCCTCCGCAGGCTCCCTTCCATGTCCCGCTCTTTGCATCTGGAACACCGCGTCCCAACAGTGGACGGCCCCCGCCTTCACCGCCGCCTCCCTAAACGAAACCTCCGTGATCACCTCCCTCACCTGGGTCAACCCCGCTCAGCTCCTCATCGCCGGCAACATGACTTTTGGCCCAAAGAACCTGAACTATACCACCCTCGCTTCATACGATACCACCACGTCCGCGTTCACACCCTTTCCCAACGCCGGCAATTCCGCCCAAGTCCCCGGCCAGATCTCCGCTTTTACCGCAACAGACGGCTCCTACACCTCCCTCTATGCCGCCGGTACCTCCAACACAAACGGCTCCTCATTCGTGTCTCACTTCTCCAGCACCACAAATACCTGGACCGCTATCTCCGGACTCAGCCCCGAAAGCGTCATCTACGGCCTGCAAACCCTGACAACGCAGACCGACCACGCAAACAGCATCACCGTCTCATCAAGTCAAGTCCTGCTCGTCAGCGGCAGCCTCTCCATCCCTGCCTTCGGGAACGTTAGCGCTGCCCTCTTCAACGGCACAGACTGGACGCCTTTCCTCCTTAGCACCCTCACCTCCGGCAGCCCAGGGTCCGTCCGTCGCGCATTCGTGCAGAATCCCTCTGGCTTCCTCAGCCCCACGACTGGCCGCAACACGCAGGCGTATCTAGCGAAGGGATATGTCGTGCTAATATCCTTGGCGATTGCCCTTGCGCTCATCTTTATCATGGTCGTGGCGGGCATTCTGGTCGAGAGGTGGAGGCGGCGAAAGGAGGGGTACGTCGCTGCGCCGTCTTCGATGCTGGCGGCGCCGAATGAGAAGGCTGGATTTGATAAGGAGAAGAGGAAGAGTATGGGACCGCCGCAGTTGCCGCCGATAGGGAAGGGTGAGAGTTCGTTTGGTGGGGGGATTCTGGGGCGGTGAGATGTGGAGGGGAATGTGGGAAGAGAATGAGAGAGTGGACTGTATGATATGTGACGAATAGGTGATGATATACCTGGTACGACCTTTCGATTCGATAGCTTCGAGCTGAGCTTAGTTATGCTTTGTGGCTTGTGGTCTGTGGTCTGGACGTGTTTTTCGGGCTCCCGGGAGAGAGTTGGGGAAGCTACATGGGCCTTTGGCTTCATTTCGATTCATTTCGCTTCGTTGTAGGGCAATTGCAGACGAATTACAGTCTAAGTTTATATAATGCATACCTTGAATGAAAGATTTCATCATCTATACCCTCCATGTGCCAATGCCGTGAAGCAATTGAAACAACTTGGGAGAGAAGATCTGGTTGAAGACGGGGCCCTAACTCCATTCCACTTCTGCTCGCACATCTCTTGACCACAACCATGACATCGACCGCTACCTTGCCCTTCGCCATCTTTTCTATCTCTTTCATGTTATCCTAAGTACATTTCCACCTAGTCTTGCCACGTGACACTTTTCCCTTCGCTTAAGCCGGACGTCGAAATGGCCACGCCAATTCGATGTGAGGCCGCCCGCATGAGACTGTCGAGGCCGGCGTCTCCCGTCCTTACTCAATTTGGAAAGATAGAGCTTTTGCTTGATCACCCTGCGCATAGCTACACAAACTGCTCGTGCCTTGATACCGCGTGGCTTTTGGAGGCCTTTACTGTGGCAGAGCTGAGCTCCAGTTGAGGCTGGTGTTCAGACTAATATCACTGATATGTTCACTTATAACCTTTTCGTATATTGCTGTCTTCGGCTTTGGGACTTACCTTCCTGACCATGCTGTACAAGCCTTGCTGGTCAGCAGGCATAAGTCAGCGTGTGTAGGCGTGACATAGAAAACAGCAGCTTGCAATACGCACCAGTCACGCAGTTTACTCGATACTGAAACACGAAAATGATCTCGAACTCTTGTGAACCAGGTTCTATCTTGCATCACAACACTATCTACGAACTCCGAATATACCATCCTACAAAATACACACACTTCCTCACCCAAAACGGCCTCGTTCAAATCATGTTCCCAACCAGCCCAAACGGTACCGCCTTCAGCCTTGCCGCAACCATCGCGGCATTCCCATCGCACGTTCCCATGACCTGGATACTCTTCTTCAGATCGCGGCGTCTCTCCTCCGCTGCAGCAAGTTGTTGAGTCTTCGCGCCCAGCTCGAGTCCTTCCGCCAAAGTTGACAATGTGGCCAGACCATCCTTTGCTTTATGCACGGCCGAGCTGACGAGCGAAGGGACGTGCATCTTTGGCAACGAGGGAAAGCGCGTTGAGCTGGTCGAGGGAGACAGAGAGCTTGGCTGACGCTCGTGGAGGAAGGGAAGACGTGGACTCTGCGTCTTCGATGATGATGTGGGTTTTGCCTTGACTGGCAAATCCCTGGTGGTCGAAGCATTGAGGAGCTCCTCATGGAAGCGATCTGACGATGTCGACGCGACGCGGGATTTGTGCTTGTTTCCAGCAAAGAGTGGCTGCGGGACCAATCGCATCTCTGCCTTGACCTCTTGCTCAGAGTCCAGCCGTCTTGCGTCTCTTGCTTGATCTGCGAGGAGTTGGTGATAATCGTGGGCATTGGCCCGGTCGTAGTATGAATCGCTCATCTCGCTGAAGATGGAGGAATCTTCGCTGAGCATGGGTATTCCATATGGTGAGGACTCTTGAGAGCGCAAATCTTCGTGCTGGAAGAGTCGTGCCGAGTGGACTTTCTGGCTGTCGAGACCGAGAATGGCGAGGCCTTTGTCCGAGGACGTTCGGAAGTTGGAGCTCTGTAGCTGTTCGAAGTCGTCTTCTTGTTCGTGATTGAGCGCGCTGTGGTACACTCGTTCAAGCGCAGGCATGTAAGTCAGTGGACGATGTCCCATGTCCTCACCTTCGGTGTCACTTGTTCTCAAATCTCTTCCCATGACGCTTGCAAGAAGGACCACAGACTCTCTCAAGTTATGCTGGTCGTCATATAGACTTGCTGGCAACTCGTTCCTGGGTGCCTTGGCGCTCTCCGGTATTTTAGACATCTTCTCGGGTTCTGCGTCAAAGTCGTACTGTGATTGCTGCAAGAAGAAGTCTGTCGATGGCAGACGATTACCATTGAAATCGAAACGAGACGTCATAGGCTCGAACATGGCGCTCGTGCGGCTGAGATAGATGCTGGACGATGGTCGCGGTTCTCCTGCTGGACGTGTGACTGTTGATGGTGCTGTCACGGCGACTGTTGTGCTATAAAAAGCAGGAGTTGGTGGCTGCAATTCAAGGGTAGGTAGTGCTGGCAGTGGCTTCGCAGGTGTTGGTGGTGGGTTGGGTGCCACTCTGGTCAGGAAGGACTGGAATGATGGTGCTGCCAATGTGTTTGGCGACGCTTGTGCCATTATATCCTGCAAAGTGCGGGCTGGTGCTGTTATGCTGGTAGTAGAAATCTTCTCCCGCGCCTGCGCCTGTGGTGGCGCAAGATGTGGGTGCGAGATCTTGAGGTGTAATTTCGCCATTGATGCAATTGTGGTAATTGATCTGAGACAGGAGCTGGTGTTTCCAAGGTGGCGATATTGGTAACGGTAGGTCCAATTGAGACATCGTGGGCGACGGCTTTGAGTAAGACACAGTCGCTCGATGCTCAGACGAGGATAAAGAAGTTGGTGCAGTATTGCTTGCGGTGTGATACTCAGGAGAGGTCAAAGAAACGGTGACAAAGACGACACCGCTTTCGAATCGACGACAATACCAGGGAGGGAAGGCACAAAGAACATCCATCCTCGCCCAAGATGGAAAGAACCTCAACATCAAACAGTGACATTGTGCAGTTGTCGTCTGCTTTACAAGTCCATCGTCCGCGATGTATCAACACCGTCAAGCAGCACTAACATTCACCTGAGCAAGACACGACATTCATTATTACCCTTTCCGTCCACCTTCCATTCCTTACCCAATATGGCTAGCACCACCACATTCATATCCGCATCCGGCCGACGCCAAACCACATTCCTCACTTCTAAGACAGCACACTTCCGCATCCAGCCATTTCCTGTTCCACCACTAAGCATCATCTCGACAGCTCGATACAGCTGCAACTCCGAGACTCGGCAAACAATCGGTCCCTACGACAAGGGCTTCAAGGAGGCTATCTGGCGCCGAGGCGTCTCAAAGGATAACGTCAAGGAGAATCTGCCTGAGATCGTGCATAGACTGCGCCGCGCTATCGATAATGCCATCAAAGGTCCATCCACAATGTCGTCACACCCTACACACTGTTTACCACTACCCGACCACTTCAGCGGCGAAGACACCTACCTAACCTTCGCCCTTCCGCTCCTCCTTCCCTCCCTCTTCACCCTCCCCCTAAACC
>Ga0268250_10001282_pt1 | contig 11096 bp, 12 predicted proteins | sample AgamicAsSfe_FD_200448 | JGI IMG/M metagenome (GOLD analysis project Ga0268250, IMG submission 200448) | Agave microbial communities from Guanajuato, Mexico - As.Sf.e (v2) (version 2) | ecosystem: Host-associated > Plants > Phyllosphere > Phylloplane/Leaf | place: Guanajuato, Mexico | collected... | reverse complement strand
TGGCACATTAGTGGCACTACTCTCATTCAGTCATGTTTACCCCTTGTGAGGCTGATAGTGCGACTTGCAGCAGGGATCTGCGGAAGAATTGTGAAGTTGGTTATGTCGGTGTGTCTTGTAGTATATGTAGTGTGGTAAAAGGCAGTTGAGATTCTGGACCTTTGAAGTTGTACTCACGACATGATTATTCTCCATTGGGGCAAGCAGTATTGCCTCTGCATTCTATTTTCGCTTGACTTTGGTGCACTCTGGCACGCCAGAAGCAAAGACGGACGTGCTGTATTGACCTTTGATCTTGTTGCTGTGATCATGACATGCTCGACTACAACGTCCGAGCGTCACGCTCGGCCTTTGTGACCATATTGTGCCAGCCAATCGCACCAGGCGTTTTGGTGGGTAATGCCCCTAAACAGTATGGGAATACGAGATTGTGGCGCACAAGGACCACCTTCCAGCTCGACTGGGCAAAGTCTTGCAAATCTGAGACCTTATGCGATCGGACATTGTAGGCAGGGCATCTTGTTTCTCGCAGAATTGCATTGAGGCAGGTAGTGGTCTTCTCGATTGTGTATACCGAAGGTGTTTCAAGAGAATGTGTAAACAGTTTGAAATTAAGCTCATGGTCCGTGCGATGTCCGTTCGGCGACGAACCATGGTGGAACGAGCTGTACTACTACAACTACTACATACTACTACTGTCCTGTGCAGGGTAGCACATGGGTGGTGCAAGTAGCGATTTCGAAGTGTGCATTGCGGTCCAGATTGACATCACGATCATTGGCCATGCAATGGATCCGGACGTCATCCAACATGGAGGACTCGATGAAGCAGAGGTCGCTGAATCGAAGCCTCTCGAGCTGCCGGCGGATCTTCCTAGAACCTTGGACGATCGACGACCTACAGCCGCCCTTGACGCTGGCGTAGAGGATTGGGATGCCTGGCAAGGTATGTTTGGCAAAGTGCTCCGAGGTCGTCACCGTTCTCATAGCGAGGACTACAGGTCAGGCAACGTACCTATCTGCGCCGTCGGTCCGTGCGAATCCACTAGCGTTCAATCTTTCGCTTGAAGATGTCGCTGTCGATGACAGCCTCAACTATGTCCCCGGACGACCTAGCACTGAGAGCCGCCTGGACCAAATGTTGGCCGCCCAAGCTGCGCATCGAGAAGACCTACCCGACGATGACGAGAAGACTGCCCTGGATACTGCCTTAGCCGACCATGAGAAGAGAGAAAGATTACAGAAATCACTACAGATGTCAGCCAGTAATGGTGATGTAGCGAGAATGCAGACACTCTTAAATGGACCTTGCAAGCAATACATCGACGTAAACAGGCCTGATGAGGATGGGACTGCGCCACTACTGTATGCGAGCTGCTTCGGTCATGCAGGGGTCGTGAAAGCGCTACTGAACGCAGGCGCCAATGTGGAGCAGCAAGATGTACAACAGTGGACTTCCTTGATGTGGGCGACCACCAACCACCACAAAGACGTCGCGCAGGTCTTGCTGGATCATGGAGCATCGCCAGAGGCAAAATCCTCATCAGGAAGGACTGCTTGGGACTTTGTCGCGCCGAACAGTGACATGTCCGACTACCTTAACGACAATGGCTATAAAATTGGGAACGCTGGGATGGGCGAGGACTTCTATCAATCTGGAGAGTATGGAGATCATCTCGAAGAGGAAATGGCGGAAAACGAGCTAAAACGACGTATGATGATGGAAAGTGCTATGAATCTTGAGGTTGACCTAGGTAATTTGGGCCTTGACGAAAAGCCTGAAACACCTGAAGATCAAGAGGACGAACAGGAATTCGTATGGGACCGCTGTCTTAATGACCAGATGTTTGTGTTTCAGGAAGCGGAACTTGGGAGAATCCTGGATATCGTCATTACAAATATGAGACCGCAGCGTAGTCCAAGTCAGAAGCCTGTCCCGGCGAATGTCATCTTTCTTGCTGCACGATACGCTCACTATCACGCAAATCACGAGCTACTCGAGATACTGCTTACCACAGCAACCGAGAGAATGAACGACATCGTCGAGAAGATGCAGTATGATATGACAATATTGGCATTCTGGATGTCCAATTCGACTTTGTTGTTGCACTATCTTAAGAAGGACACTGGAATGATGGGCGCTACAGTAGAATTCCAAGCACATCTTGCGGAGCTGATCAATGAGATCTTCGTACTCATCATACGCGATGCCGAGAGGCGCATGGACAAAGTCTTGGACTCCTCCATGCTAGAACATGAAACGATACCCGGCTTCGAAGATGTCCACTTCCAGAATGAGTGGAAGTTCTTGCGCTCGAGACGGAAAGCTGGACCAGCAGAGCCACTTGAGAAACGATATAGGCCTCCTTCGCCGAAACAAAGAGCTAAGCCTTCTCCGAGGATGATCACCTCTTTGATGTCCTCGACTCTGTTCGTGATGGATCTATACGACATACACTCTGTGATCACCACTCAAGTCTTGGCGCAGCTAATCTACTGGGTCGGTGCAGAGCTCTTCAACCGCATCATGTCTAACCGGAAATACCTAGCACGTACAAAGGCAATGCAAGTTCGTATGAATGTGTCAGTTCTGGAAGATTTTGCCGTCGCGAACAATCGTCAGCCTGAGCATTACGAGAATGGTTCTATGACGATGATAGGTGAGGCCACTATGGACACCGCAAGACAATATCTGGCACCTGTCATTCAGTTGCTTCAGTGGTTACAGATCAGCACGTCTGTAGGCGACGACCTTGATGCATTGAAGACGACCATCTCACAGCTGCCTCGACTCTCGCCCCAACAACTTCTTCATGCTGTGCAATATTATCGTGCAGAAGTTGGAGAGAAAACCTTGCCTCGTCCAGCGACGAAATACTTGAACGAGCTGCTGAAACAAGCGAATGAAAAGAGACTGAACAGGCAGCCAGGTGTCAAGGCGCCAAATACTCCCGCAAAACGGACCAATGGCGAGGCAACCGCAACAGCATCAGCCACTCCCGCCCAGCCAGCCAACGAGGTTGACGAGGATGAAGTTCCTGAACATCTCCTCTTGGACCCGGCTCTCATGTTGCCCTTTCAATTACCTACCTCGACAGACATGATCATCAGTTATGGAGCTGGTTTCGGAGGCACAAATCGCGAGAGAGCGCGCAAATACGTCCCAACGGTGCCTCCTGAGTTCCTGGCCAAGCTAGAATTTGGAGGCCGACGCGTGGTAAGCAGTACTCGCTTCTCGACAGACTCGTACTCTTGATTTTCCAAGGAGCTCGGCGAATCCCGACATCGCGGGGTATATCGATAACAGAAGGCTATCCATTATCTAAAGCTTGTCTGGTCGCAAAGCCTACAGTCACAACAACACAATATGGAGATTCAAGCTCTGATCCAAGATGTGGTCAAGGACATTATCGATGACTCTGGCGTGAAGAAGATTCTCTCTGAAGACATTCAAGCAACTTTCGGCTCGAGTAGTATAGGTGAGTTACAACAAGACAGCACATGAGGGCCGTATTGACTTTAGCTTCCCTATACAGATCTCCTCTCCAAACCACTTGGATCGCGGATTCTGGCTATCTCGGATGAATGGTTCGCCGAAGCTGCAAATCTCACGACACCTACCCCACCCATCACTCGCCCTGGGGTTTTCACATATGCTGGAGCGTGGTATGATGGATGGGAAACACGACGACACAACCCTGCACCATTCGACTGGGTTGTCTTCAGACTGGGCGTTGCATCCGGGCGAGTGAACGGCGTGGAGATTGATACAGGTTTCTTCAATGGCAATCATGCACCTGAGATTGCAGTCGAGGGCTGTTTCAGGCCAGACGCGGAAGAGGAGGAGCTCAAGAACCCAGACTTTGCAGGATGGACAACTATATTATCTCGACAAGAGTGTGGCGGAGCTTGCAGACAAGCATGGTCATTGGATCAAGACTCTGAAGTTGCGAAGCAGGCTTTCACGCACGTACGACTTTGCATGTTCCCCGATGGTGGTATAGGACGATTCAGATTGTACGGAATAGCACTGCCGGTATTCCCTAACGACGTCGACGAAGTCTTCGATCTGGCAGCCACGATCAATGGAGGTGTTGCGGTACGCTGCTCGGATCAGCATTTCGGGACAAAGGACAATCTGCTGCTTCCAGGAAGAGGCAAAGACATGGGTGATGGATGGGAGACCAAGCGCAGTCGAGGAGTACACACAGACTGGGTCATCATTCGCCTAGGTGCATCGGGTGAGATTGTCAAATTGCTTGTGGACACTGCGCACTTTCGGGGCAACTTTCCACAAAAGGTGCAGGTCTTCGCAACGTATAGCAAGACGGAACCTGCGGCAGATGATGCTGGCTGGACACAGATACTGGCTCCATCACCTTGCGGCCCAGATAAAGAGCATGTTTATGAGGACGATCAGCTGGCCGGTATATCAGGAAAAGTGTACACTCATGTCAAGATGGTCATCATCCCAGATGGAGGCGTCAAGCGGCTGAGGGTGTTTGGCAAAAGGAAGGCTTGATTCTCGCAGAGGAGACATTGTTAGATAGCATGACTCAATCCAGGCAAACTGTCTTAAGCTAGACTCATCGTTCTTCCTTACCATGAATTCACGATAAGAATCACACCACACAGAGCACTCTTGGGTGCACTCTCACGTGTCACGTGTTCCCGCATCTGCTTTATTTACATCCACCTTTCAGACTTCTATTGACACACCTTCTGCGGCCCTCTCCTAGAGTCATCGTCACTACGCGTCATCATGGCCGATGCCAATGAATACCTTGCGCCCGGCTTCGACGCTGCGAGCCTCACCATCCCGCGACTGCGCTCGCTACTTCTTCAATATGACGTTGATTACCCATCATCCGCAAAGAAGGGCCAGCTCGTCGACCTGTTCAACGATAATATCAAACCACAGGCACGACGTATCCTGAGATCGCTTGCGGCAACAACACGCTCCGCGGAAGGTATTGAGGATATGGCCTCAAGTCGAGAGACGTCGGTTGCGACTACCGATGCAGAGGAAGAAGCGCAAGAGCCTATCAGATCACCTCCGCGGACCGCGAGAAGATCAGCCAGATACAGTACTTTCGACACCCGGGATTGGGACATTGATCAGGAGGCGCCTGCCACAGAACGAGCATCGCGGAGAGCGTCCGCAAGACCTACCAGATTACCAGTCGCCGACACAGTTGAAGACGTCGGAACACCCCGATCACCAACAAAACGCAGTCGCAAAAGCATTGCGACGCCCGCCATTAAGGTCGAGGACCACGATGATATGCCAAGAGAAGACCATGCCAGTCCATTTTCCACAGCAAACCCATTCCAGAGTGGTAGTCCGCAGTATTCTACACCAGTGGTTATCAGTGGATCAAACAAGCGTCGTACACTTGGACCCGTGAGCGCGAAGAGTGAGGCAAAATCTACAAGTTCTCGTCGCAAGTCCGACTTCGTCTCGAGCACGAGCATAAGCACGTCGAAGCTCAATCTCGCAGATGCTGGCCTGATCACAAGGAAGCGATATCCTCAGGAAGTAGAGGATGAGCCAGAGGTACAGGACGAGCCAGAGATAGGAGAAGAATTCACACCTGAAGCGCAAGAGGAGCTGGAAGCGGCCAGAGCGCAATCTGGTCAACTTGAGACACGACCGGCTAAGCGTCGACGCAATAGCAAGAACACGAATCCTGTCCTCAAAGCGGTTCCATGGGCGATCTCTATAGCTATGCTTACGGGGTTTGGTACAGTCTGGCGCCAAGAGAAGCTTCAAACAGGATTCTGTGGAGTTGGACGACAGACTGGTGAACTAGGCGGTGTCAAGATTCCTGAATGGGCAAGTGTCATACAGCCGCAATGTGAACCTTGTCCACCTCATGGATACTGCTATCCGAACATGGAAGTGACGTGCGAACCCGACTTTGTCCTTCAACCACATCCTTTGGCTCTTGCCGGCCTTGTGCCACTTCCGCCGACGTGCGAAGCTGATAGCGAGAAAGCACGCAAAGTCAAGACTGTCGCTGATAGAGCTGTCGAAGAATTGCGCCAGCGCAATGCTAAGTGGGAATGCGGTGAGCCTGACGCTGAAGGGAAGCGAATAGCGTTACCAGACGTGCCGGAAGTCGAATTGAAGGCAGCCATGGAGACACAAAAGAAGAAAAGCATGAGCCATGACGAGTTTGAGGACCTCTGGACAGCGGCAATTGGCGATATAATGCAAAGAGAGGAAGTACAATACGGTGCTGAAGGGTAAGCTCATTTCCTGCTTGCTTCGCCTCCTGCTTTCCCGGGTTTTGCCCAGCTCTGTTCCCATCCTTGACTGCATCTGCTTTTATCTCCCTTGCAAAAGTTCTGTTTCTGACATTTTGCGCTTGCGCGGTGCTGACAGTTTGATTCTGAACCACCCAGACACACCCTCCGCTCAACCTCACTCGCACACGTCAACCTCGCTTGCGCCTTCCGCAGATCCCTCCGCGTCACATTGGAACGATATCTTCGACAACTTATCTTTTTGATCCTACTCATCATCTCCGGGGCCTATGGCCGCTACGCCATCCTCGACGCCAGGTCCACAGAGCAGCGCGCCAAACATCTCGCCACCGTGACACTCGAGCGTCTAGCTGCACAAGCTGCGTGGGCACGATCTGTCCTAAGCGACGAGGCGGAGAGCTTTGTCAGTGTGGCGCAGATGAGGGATGATGTGCTGAGGGACGAGTTCAGCAGTAAGAGGCGGCAGCAGTTGTGGCAGAAGGTGCAGTTGAAGGTGGAGGGAAACAGTAATGTCAGGAGTTCAGTACGTGAAGGCCGAAGTGGTGAAGTTGGGAGGGCATGGGAGTGGATTGGGAGTTTGGGTGCGATTGAGAGCCCTCATAGAACTCCGAAGGGTATCGATGCTGGGAGTGCTTCTAGGGTGGAGGAGATGGAGGAGAGTGTTGTCGCGAGAAACGGAGGCCTGGCGGCCAAGCAGGATAGGCCGATATATTAGGACCTAGGTAGGAGGTGTGGCATTACCGCGAGCTTCTATAGATAGTTCTGGGCAGTAATCAATGAGAGACTCGCTTCGATTGTTGATGTTAGTATTGTAGTAGATGCATTCGTTTATTAGTAAGGTACTTGTACCGTAGTACTTCGTGGCCATCGCCACACGGCTGTCAAGCACTAAACAACAACACCACCACCTTCTCTTCCTGGCCACCGCCACAACACTGACATTGCACATCGTCCTTCTGCCACTCAGCCAGAATAAACACCCTACGCATATCCCTCGTAGTGACCGCCATGCACGTCCACGCCCTCCACACCTACCCCATAAAGTCCCTCCGCGGCGTCTCCCTCCCTGCCTCATCACTAACCCACCACGGCCTCCCCTACGACCGCCGCTTCTGCCTGGTTCGAGACCTCGGCGAGACTGCGGGCACGGATCCGGCGCAGCGGTATAAGCCAATGTATATATCGCAGTGGCCGCAGATGGGTCTGTTTACGACGGAGTTGAGAGTGCCGGATGAGGAGAACGGGGTGGCGGGGGAGATTGTGGTGAGTGGGATTGTGTTGTACATGAGTAAAATCTGGGGAGCATGTATCGTTATAGAACGTGGAGGGAAGGGAGGATGTGCTGCTGCTGAAGATAGACTGACGAGATATCAGGTAACATATAACCCGCCCCAACCTGGCTCCAAAACCAGCATCACAATCCCCCTCCTCCCCAACATCGCCTCCCTCCCCTCCATCGACATCGAGATGCACCACTCGCCCGTCTGCGGCCTCGCCATGCCCCAGTCTTACACCGACTGGTTCACGACTGCATTTGACATCGGCACCCCCGTCATCCTCGTCTACTTGGGGCCTAGGTATCGTCAAGTCCTGGGGAATCTGGCGCCGAATGCTAAGGTGCGGAACCCGGTGTTGAGGAAGGCAGCGGACGAGGAGGCGGAGAGGCAGGCGGCGATCGAGAGAAGCGACGGCAGCGCCTCACAGAGCTGGGCCGGCTGGCTGGGAGGGAAAGTGGCGAGTGGCGTGTCGAACCTTACTTCTTCCGCAACCCCAGCCTCGACCACGACCGCAAATCCATCTCCACCAGCACCAGCTACCGACAGATTCACCCGCCCCATCAATCCAAAAGACTACTCCATCACCTTCCAAGACGGCGCCTCCTACCTCATCACCTCCACCACCTCCCTCGCCGCCCTGCACACCCGCATGCCCAAGGGCGAACTGGCGGACATGACCAAGTTCCGGCCGAATATCGTCCTTGCAGGTGCGGACGAGGCGTGGGAAGAAGACTTCTGGGGCGAGCTTACGTTTTCGCCACGAGCTGGAAGTGGAAGTGAAGGAGGTAGGGAACCCGCAAGATTACTCCTCAACCACAACTGCGTCCGCTGCACATCTCTCAACGTGGACTACACTACCGGCTCCAACACCAGCGGGACGAATGTGCTGAAGTTGCTGCAGAGGGACCGGAGGGTCGACACGGCGCAGAAGTGGAGTCCGGTGTTTGGGCGGTATGGGTGGTTGGTGAGGCGAGAGCAGCGAGCCGGGGACGAGGAGGAGGAGGAGGCAGAGGAGAGAGAAGAAGAGTTTGAAGTCAAGGTCGGCGATGAAGTTGTGGTTACAAGAAGGAATGAGGAGAGGAGTGGACAGAAGTGGCCGGGGTGGGGGGCGACGAGGGAGGATGATCTGTGGCCTGTTTGAGCGAGGGATATGTGATGGGCGATAGGAGATGAGAGGAGATAGGGTATGAGTTGGTAAAATATTCAAGGCTGGCAAGCGCCATATCGAGCTGTTATAGATGTACATGTAGTTTTGTATATTCAACGTGCTGCTACAGAGCTGCCCGCCCAGATTCGTTTCAAGACAATATATCAGCAAATAACATGTCTATCACTCACAATGTAACAACATTGGCTGGGCACTAGATGCTATCTGCTAGTGCCCAGCTAACATCATTACATCGTTAGTAGCAGAGGTGTTTTCTGGGGATATGATATCGAGGATTCGAAATGCTGAGATCTTTGTGCTTTCGATTCGACGCGGACATGAAGCCATCTTTCCGCCCCTAAGAGTGGTCTGGAGCACGATAATCTGCAGTCCGCTCATCTGCTCATTGCTCCATGGCAAGGCAGTGGTCGACAATGCTGGCTTCTTCCTTTGAGCACTCTGGAAAGGTATCGGACCCAGTAACAATCGACTCGAAGCCAAACACATGGGCGATTGTAGACCCACTCAACTGCCATGGTCTCGGCCTCGAATGTGAAGCGAAAGGTCAGCTCAAAAGACTGTTCGACACGCCAAAGATAACATTGTCCTGCTTGCCGAACCCAAGCTTCTGAGAGATCATCGCTTCTCGGCTGGTGCGACAGGTATCGAAGACGGAGCTTAGAGATCGTCTTGGGGGCGGACAAGTCTTGCGCACGACGGTTATATGGGAGCCTGAAGACGGATCGATGGTCATGATTTTCGGAATCCGAGTCTTTGGCACTTGTTTCTGGCGGCACCCTTTGTTGCAAACTTCTTGCACATGGCCAACATGGCCGAGATATTGGTGAAGTTTGCCGAGCTGCCCGCTCCATTGTGCTTGTGTTGCGTCGACTGGCAACGCCAGTGCCTGGAAAGGGATCGACTTTTGACTACCAGTAGTCTCCCTGCCGAATCCAAACTTCTGCAGAAGGAGTTCCACTCATATGCTACCGGAGATCTTAGATGTGACTATAGTCCTCTCGGGGTTCTGCTGACACTCTGTTATGGTGGAATAGCAGACCACACACCCCGTCCAGATGAAAGCAAGAAGCACGGCGAAGTGCAAGGATGACTGCGGAGTGCGGAAAGTCTGTGGTGCGTGGAAATAACGCAGATAGAGTAGCGTACCCCAGCTTTGGTCGTTACAATGATCACACATAGTGGTCCAACGGGAGTGACGATCTATTGAAAGGTGAGACTAGAGTCCGGTAGCTACAACCATGTTAGTACGAGTCAACGAACACAGCTCGATGGTCAAATAATCAACTTACTATTTCCGCGCATGCTGCAGAGTGCCGTCGAGTTGTGATTGAATTGACGATGTGACGCGCTTCCAGATGAGTATGACAGCGATCACCACACCAGATGATCAGTTGAGCACGACTTGGCTGGAGTTAGTATATATATAATGTTGGGCATCAGAATGACGCCCATTTCGCGGAGCGCAACACGTATTCGCGGAGCTCGGCGCGGGAAAGAAGGTTTCGGTCGGGTTCTCCAGCCCATGGAGCTCATTGACGACTTCGGCAAGATCGAGTCGGGATTGAAAGCGCCCCATCGTCCTGGTCGGAGCGACCAGAATGTGTTGTCTCATCTGGGCACGTGCCTCGCGGTCAGTATGTGGTCATCGATGGCGACTGTCGTCAAGTTCAACTCACCAAAAGCAGCAATCCCCTCACACAACGTGCTTCACTCATCAAGCACGTCCAACACCTCCCTACAACTCGTAACCTGCACACTAATGACCGTCCCCACAATCAACGCACCCTTCCCCGTCGCGCCCGCCAATTGCCTCCACCATCTCCCACTCGCAATAGCACCACCTCTCTTCCCGTCCAGATACCACTTCCCACCATCCAAGCCCTCCTTCCCCACCCATATGATCCCACTTCCAAACGCCCCTGCCATCGCCCCAAATATCCAACACTTCCAAAAAGGCCTCGGCGGTCCCTGCACCTGCTCTCCATCACCCCTCCGTGCTCTTTCACCCTCCGCCCACATCCCGGCGAGAGCAGTATAACTTCCAAAACACAGTCCCAGCTTGGCGGCCTGCTCCCCCAGCGCCGCACGTGAGGGCAGTGTAGCCAGCCAGCGCGTGGTGATGAGATGTTGGACAAACACCTCTGCCAAGCCGCCGATAGCGCCGGAGAGCCCGCCGATCAGCCATGCCGGTGGTGTAGATATGCCCGCTTGCTGGCTTTCATACAGGAGGCGGGCGCGGGCGAGGTCGAAAGCCCAGAAGCGGATGGCGGGGCGGTAGAGGCCGTGGGGGAGGTGTTGGCTGAGGAAAGGCCGGAGTGTGTTGCTGTAGAAGGGAGGCTTGAAGGGTGCGAGGCCGAGCTCGATGGGGAGGATGGCTAGACC
>Ga0268250_10001281_pt1 | contig 11098 bp, 15 predicted proteins | sample AgamicAsSfe_FD_200448 | JGI IMG/M metagenome (GOLD analysis project Ga0268250, IMG submission 200448) | Agave microbial communities from Guanajuato, Mexico - As.Sf.e (v2) (version 2) | ecosystem: Host-associated > Plants > Phyllosphere > Phylloplane/Leaf | place: Guanajuato, Mexico | collected... | reverse complement strand
CACGACCCTTCTGCCCTTATGACCAGGTTGACGGTTGATGAGAACGCTACGCCTCCTACTCAGTCCCTGCAGCCAAATTTCCAGCTGCAAGATTACGATTCTTTTCCTGCGCTGCAGCCCACTAATTCGAACCCGTATGACCAATCTTATGACCCTACTCTGCTTAATTCACTCCAATCACAGCCATCTGCTGTGTCTACGCTAAACCCCTTTGCCATGTTTGTTCCATCAAGCAACGCAAGCATTCAGTCATCATCGCGGCCTACCAGTCGTCACCAGTCTCGCACTGCGACTCCATCAACCTTGGCTGTCAACGATGATGAGGCCTTCCCTACCCTGGGTTCTGCTGCGGCTGCAAGATCATCTCGCCGACATGGAAAGAGAGGTCATGGCAACAAGGAGAGCCCTGTACCTACACCTTCATCTTTGGCCGATGTTGTTCGCATGACGCCTTCGCCGTCACCTCAGGTCCAATCTAGAAGAGGTCTGAGGCCTACCAAATCAAGCACCGGCTCCCGTGAGAACAGCGCAACCGCCATGGCGATAGCAGCGCCTGAACACATCCCCTGGCTAGAAACCGGAGAAACCGCGAACAAGGCATATCTCAAGGCCAGAGCAGAAGCTTTCCGCCATGGTGGCCTAAGAAACAAGTTTCTACAGAGTGCGGCAACCGCGTGGAACAGAAACGATGCTCGTGGCGCCAAAGCTCTCAGTCTCAGGGGTCATAACGAGAACCTGGCAATGAAAGAGGCCCACCGCGAGGCTGCCAAATGCTTGTACGAGGAACGCAATAAAGGCAATGGAGTTGGGGAACTGTTTGTCGACCTACATGGTGAGTAATGGTAGTCTGACTGTTTGACGTTGACGTCCTGAGTACTGACCGCATCACAGGCCTGCATCCTGAGGAAGCCGTTCAATACCTGACGTCCTGTCTACTTGACCACAGCTCCTCTAGCAGACCCGTCTACGCCATCTGCGGTACCGGGCATCATTCCAAGAACGGCAAGGACAAAGTCGGCAAGGCGGTTCGTCAATTCTTGAACGAATGGCGGTTCGCCTTCCGCGAGTTCAGTGTACCCGGCGACCGTAATAACGTTGGTGGCATCCTCGGCGTGGATCCGAGTAGCTACGACAAAGAATGTGCGAGGAAGATGCAAGAAGCCGGGCCTGGATCAGAGTGTGATAGCGGAGTCGGGTTTCTGAGCAGCAGTGCAGAAGACACCAAAGTACGTGTTCGAAGGCAGGAATAATAATCGTAGTATGACTCTCGGACGGAATGAATTACGAAGTTATGCAAGACATGAGCAGTGCCTCCAGTGTAATGCTATGGTCAAATCCCGACACCAAAGGCTTGACATACATGGTATCAACGACTCAGCATTATCTGTGAAGGCATCCACAATCAAGAGAAGGTAAGATTTCGATCGATCAAGCAGCTCATGATACCTCCCTATGTGTTGAACCTTGCGACTTCTATCTCCTACGAAGATATAGAGCGCAGTGCTTACTATGGAAAGGCACAGTGATTTCTAAAGTAGACGTTCATCCAGAGAGAGCCCAAGAGAAAGCCTAAAGGACACCGCATCTCGATAAATACAGCATAGTTCTCGAGAATCTTATGTAAAGGTTCAAGCGATATAAACCTTTGCATACAGGATGACACGAAGCTGGAAGAGAAACTAGCCCGCCGTCTGCCAGAGCCCGTGCTTTCTCTCCCCAATGGAGATCTAGAGCTATGCTGCCTGCTATCAGTCAGTAGCCAGGCCATCGAAATAATTCATACTGAGAGTCGATTCAGTCAATTCCATGTAGAGGATGTTGTTTTTATTAAGCCCGGTGGCTTCGCTCCTCCACACTAAGTTCTTAATCACTTCTGTGCACCTCGCTCTATCCGCCTCCGTCGTCGGTGGATCTTATTGAATGGAGAGGGTCTTAGTGGTTATACATCTCCTTGCCCACGCATCTATAGCTACGTGTATTTCAATAAATTGACGTCTAGCTAGAGATGTAGCTACCATTAAGACTCTCAAGGCCTCGCTTAAATCAAGAGTCTTCTACGCAATTCGAGACTCATAAGTAGGCGCGTTATTCAAAATCGTGCCAAATCACGAAGAGCTAATGCTTAGGTTCCTTCTCTTTTGTGGAAATAGTCTTCCTGTCTCCGTAATCAGATCTATGTACTAGCTATAACCTTCCTTCGCTTCGTATAAAGACAAATCCTATGCGCTAGGTCTTAGCTCTTGAACACGCCTCATCGTACGCATACACCTACATGACTATAGGCCTTGTACTTGATATTAATCTCATTTGAATCTGCCTCTAGCAGCTTCGTTTTGAGCTTTTCATATCTCTTTCCTACAGTCGTTCTCGGTGAGCGCGGGGCTATACACAACGACGACGACGACGACGACGACTAGTAAGGCATCTGGAGTAGATTGAGCGGCGATCGAGTACGCCGGCCCCCCACACGTCATTGTCGATGACTCGAGCACTAACATCAACGCCTTTTTGATCTGTCTACCGCGTATTACGATGGCATTAGAGACACGGCGCGGTCGAGTCAACAGGTCGGCGATGAACACCCATCGGGCTCAAGAATACTGCATCACTCATATTTGACGCTATCGTTTCGCGATATGCTTGCTTGTAGCCTCTCGCAACGCTATGTGAACCGAAGAGGCTAGTCTGGAGTCGCATGATCATGTGATCTGACCGTTTGAGAGATCACTCATAAAGCCACCTGATGAGACGACACCTCCAGCTGTGGCTCTGCCAGAGGTTGAAAATAGTCGCTGGAGACATGCATCAAGAGAAGATGTGGTAAGCCTTGGATCTCCAAAGGTGAGGACGAAAAATCGTGGTCAAGTAAGGAGCAGACCTCGAAACTGCGGAGAGATTGATAGGACTCACTCATCTCAGCAGCCCAGTCGAATAGTCATTGTTCAATAATTGTTGCCGACAAGCATGTTGCGCGTTCAAAGGTTCATAAGGTAGGTATGGAGCTGTCAAAATGCCTGTGACAGTGTCTTCGAAGCATAGTATTCTGTTAGGTAAGAACTGTCTCTACTTCGGGAACAAGTCTCCTGATCGTTTGCATGATGCTGGCTAATGCTGAGGCCGATACTGTAAGGGATGTGAATAACATTCGATCTAGAAGCGACAGCATCATAATTATGCTGACGCTCAGGTACTATGCCCACCATCGCAAACTAGGATCCTCTACCCATACCAACCCAGAACTCCTGGACGTTAGTCCAAGGTTCCCGAAGACTCTGACGACCTCCGGCCAAAAGTCACAGAAGATGCACGAGTGTAATCGTGACCAGATTCGTCCTTGATGAGAGTTTCCTAAGGCTCGCCCGTTGCTCCCTGGCCGACACCATATGCGTAGTCGTAGGAACCTTCGGCTGCTTCCATCGTATTGGTTAGAACAGCACCGCCGTGATTGTTGTCTTCGAAGGGCGATGTCTCCTGGGCGCCGCCAGAAGAATTCAGGGTGGTACCTCCCGTTATGGGTCTCTGATGTTCGCCTCTAGCGACGAGCGTCTGCGAACGTCGATCAGCACGATGGTTCATCTGGCAACAGGGGCGAACACTTACTTCACGGTATCTAGCGAGATAGATCTTGAGCGCCTCAGCATAGTTTTCAAAACCAAGTGAAGTCATGGCGAAGAGGATGTCTTCACCGTTGACCGTTTTGCGCTTCTCTTGCTGACATTTCTCCGAAGCTACGAGATGTCTGTCAGCACGCCAGTCTAACATGATCGTTGAGGTACGTTGGCAGTAGCAAGACGTACCTTCGCTGGTGATGAACGAGATGAATTCGCTGACACATTCTTGCATGCATTCTTTGGCTTCTTTGGCGATTTTGGCATTGTCTGGCAGAGCACCTTTCATGATTCGAGCGACTGGTGCAAAGTTGCGTATGTTAGCATCGGAAGCGACATCGTTCTTAGTGTTTCGGGGACGCAGTGGCTGTGGTCGCGACGGTACTCGGGATGCAGAAGACATGACTGTTCGGCAATCCGCGCGCTGTCAAAGGCCAAAGCTGCAGATCTGGGCTGGCAGAAGCAGCTCTGATTCGACGGTCAAGATGTCGAAACGCGCGATTGGGCTGTATATGGGGACGTGAAGGGCAGGGCCATTGATGGCATTGGTCAATACGCAGATGGTGGTGCAAAGGTGGTACAGACTCAGCAGGCTCCCTTGTCTGTCGCACCCTGTCCGACCAAGAAGTGAAAGAAGAACCGAAAAAAGACATACCATTTGCGATAGGCAACCATCGGTCTTGCTCCTTGACCTCGAAGTCATAAACACCCATACCATGATCACCGGGATCATCAGGGCCTCTGCTCATTTCTTGCTGGTCATGCTCGTCAGGTGACGGCTGGTTTGCGTCTGCTTGCAATGCTGCTGAGTTTGACACCTGCTGTCCCTCGACATCCGTTGTTCGCGGGCTTTGTGACATATTGTATCCGGCGACGTGCAGGGAAGGACCCACACCTGTTCACTCTGACGTTTGTTGCGCTGGCAAATTGATTCGCTGTCGCGATACGTCACGGTCTGTGGTTTGGACCCAAGGTGTCTGCAGCCCAAGACACTACGGTTCGCGTTGTGTTACGACGGCCGGAAGCTGGAGGTTGATGCAAGGCACTGAATAACAATAATGTAACGAACCAATAGATAGCCCTTCTAGAGAAGCTTCCGTGGCCAGTCAGATTCCAACACAGCAGAGTCTAAAAGAGTGTTAGTCGTACACTTTCCATGGCAGGGACTTCTGTTTTGCATGCTCCCGGTCCAGACGGCTGGCAAAAGGTGCAGGTCTCAATGGGTAAACTCACCACTCTGAGAGCAGCGGCTGCGTTTATCCTCGGGTATTACGTGGATCGTTAGGAATCAATGGACTGTCTTGGAGCCCAATGAACCGAGGAAAGTCTGAAGATGGCGGCTGGATGCACACAGGATCGCGACGAAGCGCCTTCACTTGAAGTTGAAGTTGGACGACGGAGCGGGATTAGTAAAGAGGCTACCGAATGTGATGATGCCACTCGATGTTTGGCGCGTAATTTGAATAATCTATTATGATAAATCGCGACAAGCGTCTCGAGAGTGTGATACAAAAGAGGAGTGAACCTGGTTCGCGCGTTCAGTGTTGGACGTCTTGGTGGGGGTTGGAGAAAGCGGCCCAAGCTCACTTCAAGTTGCTCTTGATTCTTGAGCGAGTTCAAGCGCGATACTGTCATGTCAATGGACTGAATGCATTAAGCGCCTCTATCTGTCATTATTCCTGAGGATGACTCTTGACATGCTACGATACATAGCCTTGACTTGTATACAATTTTCAGATGATCCTATTATCACGAGTCACCATGCAACTGAGCCCGACATGGATTGACCTATATTGCTGATTTATCCGCGCAGAGCATAGCTACCTACTGATGTTTGGGACGATGTAAAATCTCGTCCAACTCGTAAACACTTGGACTGCTAGTATCGAACAAGATTCTTGTTCATAATGCCTTGCTGATCCAGAAACAGCATCTGTTCTCGCTCAAGCTGACCTCTGTCTGACAATTCCAAGCAAGGACATCGAGCCGGTTCGTCTTGGCTCCGCGATCTTCGCCAGCGAGCCTGCCGTACAAGGCTTGTGACAACGAATAACGCCTCATGCCTAACACGGCCATGCTTGAATCGACTTGAATATTGTTGCCAACAAGACATTCTACTGTTCTGGTAAGGATGAGGGCCGAGCTGCATGACAGACGTGATGTGCTTCTGCGAGCGGCCGTACATGTGACTCCAGTAACATGCTCACTGTGTGACAACTTGAATCTTGTTTTGACGCTGTAGATGTATCAGCGGGCTGTCTGACAAACACACTGCACTTTTGGATTGACAAACCTTCCACTTCTCGAGTTCCTCCTGCTTGGTGGTATACTGTTTCAAGAGGTCTTCGAGTACCTTCTTGAGGCCATCTGCGTTGGTCTTGAGCTGCGGTAAGACATCTTGTACGGTTCGCTCCACCAGGACACCGTTGATCATGCGGAAGCACTTGCGATCGCCTGGCAGTGGTTCGAGTGTTTCTAGCACAAGTCTTTTTCAGTGTTAGTGGCATGAAAATGCAATGAACGCTCCGCAAATTCGCCGTATTTCCTCAAGTAAGAAGCCAGAAGGGTTAGAAGAATGTAGCAAACGTACTTGTGTTCTTCGGCTTCAGTCTCAACATCACCAATCTTTTGTGCGATGGCCTGAAGCGTTTCCTTATAGTTTGAGTATTGCGCCTGCAGCTCTGCATTCCTTTGGTCAGCAAAGAGAAGGCGAAAACGATAACCAAAACATACCTTGCTGCTTCTTGGCCGAAACTTGTTGCGACATTTCAACACTGAATTGTCTACGTGAAATTGATAGCGTTCAAGACACAACACGGGCATCTGATTGATAGAGCGGCGTTCGGGAAAGCCAAGACGCTAGTGCTGTTCGACTGATGATTTGCCTCCACTCTCTGACAATCACCACTAGAGTCCCAAGAGGGTGACTACCTACTCGTAGACATCAAGAGAAAACACATAAACTTGTCGCCGAGAAATCAGCGAGAGCGACATCAACGACCATGCATCCCCACCTGCACACCAAAGACAACAAGAGTACGCTGTCAATCACGTCTCATCATCATGGTCCGTTCGCTAACCAGGACTAGACTGTGAGGAGGTCATGAACGCACTCGAAGAATGCCATGCGCGCGGATTCCTCTGGAAGTCAATGGGCATGTGTACCAAGGCAAAGCATCAAGTCAACATGTGCCTACGCGCCGAGCGCCTCGAACGTACCCGTCAGAACCGCGAGGTGGCCAAGGAGAAGCGAGCAAAGTACGAATCTGTATGGGCCGATATCGACGCCAACTCATGAGACACAACAACCTTCCTTGTTCAACTGAGCTTTCATACAGCGAGGCGCTAGGCGTTACGGGGGCATAATCACAACAAACGGACATCTCAACTCTCTGAATTCTACCAGCTTTCCTCAAATCGTCGCATGCAGAGGGCCAGTTATGATACCATTACATTCCCCAATCGGCCATATCTCGACGCATCCCACCACCTAGACCGGTTCTTCCTAGGCCCGGTCTGCCATCTCCATCACCCGCGTCGCTATCCTCACTATCTTCAGTACGATTGGGTGTAGGCTTCTGGTCGATTGTGGTGATCTGTTGATCATCATTCTTGACTTGCAAGCCCATGTCCTCTCTCAACTTCTGATACTTCTCGCCCGTCTCCTTCAGAGCTGCCTGAACTCTGATCTCTTCCTCGCCGATCCTTGATTTTTCGTCCACCAAGCTCTGCATCTCGTTCGACTTGTGAGCACGAACGACCTCCATCTCCTCCAACCGCCTTCGCAGTCTTTCAACCACGCTATCCATTGTTGGCAGAGGGACAACTCTGGGTGGTGTTTGGGGCCTTGTCGAGTCGGCTTCTTGTTCGCGTGCAGCATAGGTTCCGTGGCGCGTTTGCGCAACTTCAAAGGCAGCATTTCGTTCGGCCTCGCTCTCGTCGTCTTCGTCGTCATCATCTCCGCTCTGACCCTCGGCATCCGCGATCATAGAAGCCATTTCTGCTCTGCGTTTATCATCTTCCACCCTTTGTGCCTTGCGTCCAAACGTAATTTTGCCATCCGTTGTAAAATCGTCGAAGCCTTCGAGCATGTCCTCATCATCGTGCACTAAACGAGTCTCGGGGTATTTTTCCTTGGGTTTGAGAATCAGCCGACCCTGGTCGTCTCGTGTGACTGCGTCGTCATCTTCCTCGTCGTCACCATCGTCTTCTAGTGAGATAAAGTCGTTCTCTTTGGCTAAGCGTGCGCGACGTGCCTTCTTTTCCTGAATCTCAGCGGCAGTGGGTATGGCGGTAGGAGGTTGGTATCTAGAGAGGTCGGATCCGAATTTCGACTTGATATCGATCGCAGTACTAGGCGCAACATCCTCAGTGTCTGTGGTTGCGGTGGATGCGACATGTTGCGGTGTGGCTGGGGTGCTCTGTTTCAGCTCGTCCAGGTAGTCCCTATTGTAAGTTGGACGATCCAATGTAGAATCAAGGCCTGGACGGAAGACGACATCGGACTGTTTTTCGGCGTTCCGTTGAATAGCAAGGCGGGACAGGTTTGCGCGTTTGGGAGTGACCAGAGTGGAAGAGTTGTCGTTATCGTCATCGGAAGCGAACGATGGACGTAGGGCGGAAGACTTGCGATGCTTCGCGACGGGTCGCTTGACTAAGGATGATGCGGTAGAGTCTGTGAGGAGGGCCGTCAACCAACTGCCACGACGAGCTTTGTTAGAGCTGGCAAATACAGCGGAGGAGTGACGACTAACCATTGTTGCTTGAGGCGTCCGACGGGGCATCCTGTTCATCGTGGCCAATCTTCCGTGGCACGCGACGAGCGGCAAACGACTTCTTCATGGCGCATGAAGATATAAGTGTATTTGGTTAGAGAGAGGGTTGTGTCGGTGATTGATGATTTTCGGGCAGTCGCAGTCGCGGATGACGCGCGGGGAAGTCGCAAGTGAGCGCAAGCCTCTGGCACTCGCGACTTTCATTGTCTAGAGGCCTTTCTGGTACCATCATCCCCGATTTACGAACACTGACTCAACCATGCCTCAAGCACAGCCAGAGTTGAAGAAGGTCAGCTCTCCTGTCTGCTCCCCGTTGCGCCCAATCTGACCAGTATACAGTATCTCGACCGCCGCCTGTTCGTTCAGCTCAACGGCAGTCGCAAGGTCATTGGCGTCCTTCGCGGTTACGATGTGCGTAGATTGTCTCTTGATACCGTCGCTCACGTATATTGACCATTCTCAGGTTTTCTTGAACATCGTTCTGGATGATGCCGTCGAGGAGAAGGCTGGCGGCGAGAAGGTCAGAATCGGCCAAGTCGTACGTCTCTTCCACACCACCTGCACCGCATCCCACACACCTTACTCACATCCTCCAGGTCATCCGCGGCAACTCGGTTGTCATGTTGGAAGCACTGGAACGCATGGACGAACACGACCGACGATGAGCGCATCCCTCCTTTATACCCACCCACAGCCACCGACCGTGATTCGACTCCCATACCCGTCCGCCATCACGTCGCAGCCTTCCGTCGCGTTAGTCGACATCATTACCACTCGGACTGACACATCTCGAGCCCTTGCTTGTCCAAGAGAGCACCTCACATATCTGTCAAGGAATTATTATGGCCTTCTTCGAGAGCGGACCAGTCAGCGACGCCTCGATTCAATGAATCAAAATCTTCTTTCTCCTGTCATCTTTTACATTGACCTTGCACTGACCTTCTGGTACACGTGAGGCATTCGTGATAGCTACAGTGACCTCGCGCGAAAAGTAGCACTATCTCCTGGACAACTACTCGTACGGTGCCATAGTTCTCGAAGACGTTAGTCCTTGAGGTTCCGAGTCTTTCGCGATTTTCGACTATTCACATCGTTTTCGCAGTCGCGCCAACCCATCGCTGGCTTTTGACAGATCTGCCGAGAGTCGTCAAGTCTAATGGAATTCAGTGGTAGCATACTTGTTCACCAGTCATGCTACAGCTTAGTCTTGCTACCCTGTTTAACTCTTTCCCTCTGGCATTGCTGGACCAGATCCCAACCGACCGTGGCAAATGGTTTCATCTGCACTGCGTACTCCTGTGCTCGAGCACTACTTGCTTGCCGAAGGGCATATCTCGCCGCAATGCCTTGCATAATGATGCTGCCGCGATATATTCCAAATGCTTCGCCCCATGTCATATCTGGCCGTGGATCCCAACCAGCTACTTGTCTGTACCACTCGATACACTGCTCCTTTGTGGGGAGACCAGGTGTATTGCCAGGAAGGAAGGTCTCACTTCCCCTTCCAATCGATCGAGCAACCGGAGAATCCGCAGTAGTGAAGGGCGTGAGCAGGTTGCTTAGGTCCGACAGTGGATGACCTATCGTTGACATCTCCCAGCTGTACTCGTCAGTCACTGCTCAAGATCCAATCGCTCCATCGACTTACTCCAAGATTCCTATAACCTTCGGCTCTGTCTTGTGGAAGACTACGTTATCGATCTTGTAGTCGCCGTGGACGAAGGTGCTACGATCTTGGGGCTGGCTGTCTTTATTGCCGAAGAACGCGACCATATCATCAAAATGTGGAATCTTTCCCACTGGCTCGTTCGATTCCACATCGACAGCCTTGGCCTGGGCATCCTGGATGGTATTGAATGTCGCGAGTTGACGATCGTAGAAGCCATTTGCTTTTCCATAAGATGCGAGGTTCACTGAAGCGGGAGCTACGCGATGGAACTTGGCTAGAGTTGTTACTGCCGATCGCCACATCTCCTTCCTGTGCTCAGGACTGACATCTGGCAGACACGGATCTTCAATGATTCTTCCATCGAGAAACTCCATTATGTAGAAAGCCGTGCCGATGACTGCGTCGTCCTCGCACAAACAATATGTCTTTGGTACGGGGACATCTGTTGTTTCGAGAGCATGCAAGATTCTATACTCTCGTTCGACTTTATGTGCAGTCTTTGACAGCAACTTTCCCGGAGGTTTCTTGCGTAGAACGTATTGCTGCTTATCCGAGGATGTCAAGAGATAAGTGGGATTCGATTGACCGTAGCCAAACTGTTAATCGAACACTTAACAAACTTGGAGAAAATTAGGTGAGATGAACTGGTTTACCTGTTTGACATCTAGCGGTGTCTTGATTTCTGGGACCTGTCGCTGCAGGTAGCTTTCGAGCGACTTGATGTCTATGGGCTGTCGGATTGGGCCCGCCATTGCAAGATTCGATAGATTGGGTTGAAAAACACGAGAGACAGGCTCAAAAGGAGACTTGAGGAAACAAAGTGATTTCTAGCTGGGTGAATGTATAGAGAGTACCTAGGTATGCACAGAGGAGAGGTCGAGGCGTGGGGTACTGGACCGTACAACCTCGGCACGATTTAAAGTCACAAGAGATGCCATCATGTTGCCGAGCCATGCCACAATACGGTCATCTGTTTGGAAGTAAACATTGGGAACGAGAGCAAGGCATACACAGATTATGGCCAAGTGCGAGCGCTTGCGAGATAT
>Ga0268250_10001280_pt1 | contig 11102 bp, 10 predicted proteins | sample AgamicAsSfe_FD_200448 | JGI IMG/M metagenome (GOLD analysis project Ga0268250, IMG submission 200448) | Agave microbial communities from Guanajuato, Mexico - As.Sf.e (v2) (version 2) | ecosystem: Host-associated > Plants > Phyllosphere > Phylloplane/Leaf | place: Guanajuato, Mexico | collected... | reverse complement strand
CCCGTGGTGCCCGGGCTTTAGCTTCTCAAGCGCTTTCTTGAGGGAACTCATCGTGGCGGTGGTGCGAGAGCTTTGCCCGTGTTGTGCGTGGTTAGACTACCTGAGCGCAGAGTGGGGGCAAGCAGACGCGGGGGAATGCTCTTGCTGAGGGGGGGATGTGGAAGGTGTCTCTGGGCAAGGGAAAAAATAATTGCTATGGATATGCCAGCAAAGCCGAGGAGGCGCGAGTCTAACTATATCGTGGCTGGGAACGGCCTCTGGCGTGGTTGCCGATGCGAAGGTGAACGGGATATGACGTGACCCCCCCAGTATTTTGGCTACTGCAAAGGCAGCGTTTCACTTCAAGCCCTTCCTAGCGCCGAGCCAGTGCGCGATATCACCCGTGCGCACCCGTGACGTAGATGCTTGGGGATTGATCCGCTCTAGACCTTTGCCTGCTTGTAAGAGACGCCCTGAGAACCCGCGGAGGCCGAAGGCTGTAGGGGAGGTTAGCACGCAGAAGACATGGGCCATGGAGGGGTCAGTCACTGTTATCACCACAACCATTCCAACTGCTTTCATAGCCAAAGCTCAACAAGCCAGAGACGCAATAACTATGTGGATTCTGACAGGCTAGACAGGCTGCATGCACTGCTCTTTGTCTTCGCTGACGCATCCCGCACCTCTCTCCCAATCGGTAAAGCTTCTGTCTACGCCTATCTCTTTGCAGCAGAGCGAGCACTTGTATAGGCAATGAGATGCGAAGCTTTTCGAGCCAAGATCTTCAAGGCGGCCTTACCAGTCCACTCCAGCCACAAGCCGGGGACTTGTCAGCATCGAGAGCGGGCGATTGGGACACGCAGAGCCATCAGTCATGCTTCAGCTCGTGCTTCGGCCGCTCGGAGCTGGTGACTACGACATGTGAAAGATTAGTAGAAGGAAGAATTCTTGGCTCATGCTTGACTTGCCCTTCCGGCGGCGTGTCGGGTGAAACCGAGCCTAGTCGCTCCGATGGGGTTGATGGGTTTTGGCGAGTCGCATGGCATTCTGCCGGATGCGCATGAGCAGGCCTTGGAAGTGCACATCCAACGACCAACTATCTGCAGCGACCCTGACATTTCTTTGCAACACCATGTTTCCCTGAAAAACCTGTTGCTCTGCCGCCGCGTCACAAAGGGGGCGGCAACCATTGCGAAAGCGAGATGAATACCCAAGAATAACCGACAGCATCGACGATCGTTATGCGCAATAACAAGTTCTTGCCAGGCACGCTGTGTTCCTGGAGATCGCATTTCAGCATGCAAATCACTCAGCCCACTGCCGATATCCGCCTTTTCTCCCCCCACCATGACTTCTGCCGGCACATGGAATTCAGGGAAAGCGGGTTTTTACTTGAACTCATGTGCCACCCTACGCTTGGACTACGATGGTTGTTGTCTCAGCTATACTGTTAGACAGCTTTGGAGCGGCAGGTCCAGTCGTTCAACAACAGGATCTCGCCCTAATTAAGGGCGTCCCCACAAGCGAGATTTCGTCCCGCACGTGTCTTGTTATGGTGTCATAGCCTACAGATGGCTTGCCACGCTCACTCATACTACGCTTAGATGGTACTGGCAGTCCCTCGTTTTCAGGACGCCACTCTCTCTCTTTCCTCACGTATACGACAAGGTCGTATTTCAAATTGATGCTAGGACATGCGCTCTCTCTTTTACCGTCTAGCTTCTTTTGCTTCGCAAATACCATCTTCAGCATACGAAGTCTGGAAAAATAGCGGCTAACATGAGCACAAAATGAGAAAGTAGAAACGACCGTAATGTTGTTCTGTATAGGTAATTGTATACACAAACCGTCTTCTCCCCAGAGACGCCCACTGGACACCCACAAACCTGATGCCACGCCTCGTTTTCTACGACTTACCCAACACCCAAAGCTCTCCGTTGCTGCTCGTATCACTCGTCATGAACAGCCTTCCCTGGGAATCCCAAGCCAAACCTGCAGGTCTGAAGCAACCCGAGCTAAAACTTGGTCCATTGCCCTGGCACTTCTCCACAGCCGGATTGTAGAAGATGTCCTTGGCAGCTGTAGTACTAGTCAAAGGCTCAACTGGCGTATAATTCCCATCAGTACCGACTTTAAATTGCACGGCGACAAGCTTGAAACCGGTAACGGGATTGCGGTTCCAGCTACCGTGGTAAGTGATGTACATGGTGGTGCTGTCGGCATCGAACTTGCAATCGATGGGTGCGGAGTGCGGGAATAACGTCAGCTTGGGAGGTGTAGCCTTTTGAACGCAGGTGTCATCGTTCATGCTCGTGCTTGGTTGTTGGACGAAGAAGTCGCCGACTTTGAATGTCTTGTCGGTGAAGTCACTGGGTTTCCAGACCGTAAAGCAGGATGGATAGCCGTACCAGTTTTCATTGGGTTTGGTGACGTCTCCCATATAGTGGATCTTCTCGCCGGGGTTGTCTTGGTGTATGTCTTTTCCGTTGCGCTTGAAGTCGTCGCCGCTGTTCTCTACGCCCCAAAGCCTGTTACGATCATTAGTTCTCAACGCACATACTTCACCATGAGTGGTGCTTACATGTTGTTCTTATCAAAGCAGATTCCTACGTCATTACGTTGTCCATATCCAGCGTTGTATCCGCCAGACACATAGTTATACCCTCCGCTAGGGACCTTTGACAAGTCGAACACCTTGATGATGGCGCGGCCAGTCTTGGGATCCGACGTAGCAGAGTCAATATTTGCGTTGGATCCATGGGAGACCACCAGCAAGTTCGGGTTCTGTGGCGCAATGGCAAGAGTACGAGTCAGATGGGAGCCGCCATTGTACATGCCGGTGACGATAGTCGCTCTAGTACCCAGTGTACCCGCAGCGGCATCGTATGGCCAAGAATAAGCTTGAGTCATGGAGCTCGCATACAGCGTCTTGCCGTCAGGACTCATTGCGATACCATGGTTCAGGTTGTTCTGCGAGACCAGCATCTTGGTGGAAGTGATGCAGCCGTCTGAGCCCATCTTATGGTACGAGATACCCTTGCCAGATTGAACGACCAACATATTCCCAGCACTGTCAAATTGAATGCTGCGAGGGCTGGTCAAGCCTCCCGCAATCTTTGTGGCCTTCCATCCAGCCGCAAGACTGCCCTGGAATGCAGGGTTGCCAGCGCCAGAACACGAGGCTGGGATGGCAGCAGGCGCTGCTGGCTTTAACGTCGCAGACGCAGACGGTACGACGCTTGTCACGACAGTGGTCGGAGCAGCGGAAGGTGTGGCTACAGGCGCCGTCAGCAGGTTAGTCTTGACCAAAGAATCGAAATCATCGATGCGAGCAGCGTCTAGGTTGTGGATCCATTTCCCCCAGGCCTGGTGGACGTTGAAAGCGGAATCGTTTCGGGCAGAATCCTCGACCGAAGAGACACCGTAAGCCCAGGCGAACTCTGTTGTACTGGTACCGTTGAGCGCATATCTTGTGTCTTCGCTGTTTTGCCATCCAGTGCAGCCTTTGCATAGCGCATTGACTGTCCAGTGCGTTGCGTTTGTTTTTGTGCCTTTGAGGTATGTATGCTCGGCTCCATCGTACCCCTGCGGCAAGCCAATACTGCTGTGTTGAGTTAGTAACGTGCTCGTAAACCTTGGAGATACGACATACAAAGCGAAGCGAGCAGAGATAGTCCCAGATTGGCCATTAGGCCAAGCAACGCTCAACGGGTTCCAGACCATAGTACCTCCCCATGAGAAACCGACCCATTGGCTGGCGATCGGTGCGGTGATCCTAATGATGGCATCATACGGGTCCGTAACATTCTTTGGAAGAGCAACACCAAATGACATCCCTGTTTCTGGCTCCGTGTACGACGAATAACTGATCTTCGTTTCTGAATCGTAGACAACAGTAGACTGTGCCTCACCTTCTTGAGCAAGAGCTTCATCAATGTCAGTATCGTCCGTTCACTTGAAGACCACACTAACCATAACCGCCAAGTGCAGCAGCACTGCCAAGAATCTGAGTGTAACGCATAATGGTGGGTTCTGTGGCTAGGTGGCACGTATCTAGACGTTTGTAGCTGCCACTCAGGAGGCCTTGTCCAACTCTTTATGCAACCACATCCAACATCCATCGTGGTAATAGACGAGGCAGCGAGCCACGCCGGGACTTACTTCGATCTTCTCAATCTGTAATTTGTCTTCAATCTTCTTGTATGTGTTAAATGAAAATGTTGGAGAAGGACTGGAGAAGCCATATTGAACTGCCAATCAACGCACTCGGAGCTGCGATCCATGACGGACTGGGATACATGACTGTGGTCGCTATGTATCTTTTGAACATTCGGACGAGTTTCAGCCTGAGTTTACTGCTGGAAAAGGTAGGCTGATAGTCGAGAATCTTATTCCGATGTAGTACAATTGGTTGACGAAACTCTGCGCTATCAATTTTGATGAGCTTGAACTGCATTGTGACCCGGAATAATACTCGCGATAGCCAGTATTCGTTCATGCGGTGCTACTGAATGGCGCTAAAACTGGACAAATCCTAGGCAAACGACGGCAGTTGACACGCGAAGCTGGACTGGGGTCTTAAATTGGTGGGGAGTTTCCTTGACGTTGCTTCAACGTTAAATGGTAGGTATTGCATTCTTCCAAATAACCCGGGGCCCCTAGCGACACGGCGTTGTGGGGAGCCTGTTAGAACGTCCGAATTTTTGGAGAATGGAACGACCGCCAACGTCAACTTAATATCCAACATGTGGAAGCCGCACGTGGCTAGGGCAAAGTAGACTGTTATCATCAGGTCGCTGACAGGCGTTTTCCGACTCTCGCTACTCGAGGTACACTAGAAGACGTCTGTATTTTGGGGGTACAGCCGGTTGCATTGTTTGGTGACTCTGTTTGTGCAACGTTAGCAGTTCCAAAGTAAACATTGGCGCTTGGGATTCCATTTTGCATCCAGTTAAGATTTGTTTATGGACATGGTACGATAATATACGGTTCTTAGCACGACGCACTCCCTTCTCTTTGGTTGCTGCTTCGCAGAGTTCATACGCGTTTGTTCATGTACGCATTGCCGAATGTCCACAGACCGAATGTCGCCAGAATGCTCAGTCCAATGGGAAGCGGCTTGCCGGACTTGATCGCGCGAGGAATTGAGCTACCCGCAAGAATGACAGAAGCGAGAAGAGCCAACTCGACACCGTAGGCTGCGCGGCTGTTGACACGGTAGCCACCGAGCATATACTGTTGTCTATGTTAGACGCGCTAGAAGTGATAAGTAGTAGGGTCGGCGCATACCAGAAGTCCAACAGTACATCCAGCTGCGATTGATGGCACGGAGCCAGTCCTCACGTAACCGGTGATACCGCCACCAGCAGTAAGAGCACCAAGGATGAGAGCGATGTTTCCTAGAGACTTGATTGTCCAGTCAGCATGCATTCATTTACATCATGACTCGTGTATAACAGCGATTGGTGGTGTTGCTCACCATTGTCACGTTGCACTCTACTATGTAGTTTTTCAAGTGATACAGTGAAGTCTGGGTAAAGGCGTCGATATTTGAAGGATGAAAAAACAAACTGAAGCAGTAGAAGTTTCTCGTCGAATGCTTGGAGATGGCTGGGCCAAGTGAATGATGGCACTTGCGGCGGGGATTCGCGGACACCCGAAGAAACCGACGCCGACTCGTAATCCCCAGCTTGGACCAACCACGAACATGTGGCCTCAAGCTATCCACCACGGGCATCACCACCGCGCGTCATCTTCAATATCCCCTGAACGCCCACCACTCGACGTTTACCGTTGAAGCTCCCCGACAATGGCCCCAAAACAGCGCACCACTGCCTCGGCTGACGCTCCTTCCACAACCACCAGTGCCCCGGCACCCGTACGATCAACCAAAGCCAAAGCAAACAACACAGACGCAGCAGCCATTGCGCAAGGAATATGGGATAAATACGTCTCCAAGACACCCCAGCGAACAAAGCTCCTCGATACCTTCCTTGCGTTTCTCGTTATCGTCGGTGCTCTGCAATTCCTCTATGTAGTCTTGGTTGGAAACTTTGTACGTTGCCTCTTGTCCCTGCTTCCCAACGTCCTACATCACGCATGTAAAGGTACAGAATTAGAACCGTTGGCTAACACTCTCCGATAGCCCTTCAACGCTTTTCTTTCCGGCTTCAGCGCAACAGTCGGTCAATTCGTCCTCACAGCCTCTCTGCGCATCCAGACAAACTCGGAGAACAAGGTGCACTTTGAGAACATATCGCATGAGCGGGCTTTTGCAGACTTCATCCTTGGCAGCTTGCTACTGCACTTCTTCTGTGTGAACTTTATTAACTGAGCGGGAAGCGCAGGGAAGGGTTACAAGAGAGTCCCAATACAAAGCAGAGTGGAAGCGGAACTTGCCTGTCTGTCGGTATCAAGGCGTTGCGCAATGGGCTAAAGGGTTTATAAAAGGAAAGCCTAGGGATTGAATATCTGTAAGAGTACTAGAGATATGGACGAGGCGTGGACAGCCTTGGTTTCAGCAGTGACATGTATGCTGAAAGAATCATCCTGCTATACTCCGAAACAATTACCACCGAGTCAATGCAAGACCACGAGCACTGAAGTCAATTCCCATCTCAATTACCCATCAAGTATCTCTAGCATACGCAACCAACCCAAACTCCTCCCTAACCGCTTCCCCTAATCGCCTGATCCCCTCCTCGATTTTCTCCCCTGGCGCCGCCGCATACGTAGCCCTGAAAAACAACGTGTCATGCTTCTCCTCCGCATCCGCATAGAACCAGCTGCCCCTCATGACTAGCGCCCCATGGTCAATAACGCGCATAAAAATACTCTCCTCAATACTCTCAATGCTCTTCTCAGGATAACTGGGATGTTTTCTGAAATCAATTTGCATCCAGTGGAACATGCCAGCCATGGGTGGTTTCCAGCTCATAACTTCAGTGGGTAGGTACTTTGTGCATGCGGAGAGGATTATGTCCCGACGGTGTGTGTATTGCATGCGCATGTAGATCAGCCAGTCCAGGTACCCGGCGTGACCCCAGTGTTCATCTAGGAGCTTGAAGAGAATGAGTTGGGACATGCCAGCCGGATTCTGCGTCGATACATCAGCATATTTGGAATACCGTTCTATGACTTGGGCGGGGGCAGTGATCCATCCGATTCGCGAACCAGGCGCGATGACCTTGGAGAACGAGTCCATGCGGATTACGCGGCCGTCTGTGTCGATGGAGAGGTAGCTTGGAACGAGGGATTTGATGAAGTCTGCGTGGGATGCTGGTGGGGGGATGGCAGGGGCGTTGGCGCCGGTGTAGGGTTGCATCTGGAGGAAGTAGTATGGTTCGTCTTCTAATATGTGGATGTCGTGCTTTTGGCAGACAGCATAGAGGGCATGCCGGCGCTCTGCACTTTGTGTTGCTCCGGTAGGGTTCTGACCTGTGGGCACTGTGTATAAGAGATGGGGCTTCCGCGCCCCTCGAGCAGCTTGGTCCCAGTTTGTGAGGAGCGAGTCCATCTCAGTGGGGAGAAGTCCTTGGTTGTCGATTGGGACGCCGCAAACGCGTACGCCCAACGGTCGCGCGGTCTCTACAAAAGCAGAGAAAGTGTACTCTTCTGATAGGATCATGTCACCAGGTCTGGTGAACATTCTAAGGAGCATATCAGTCGCTGATGTGCTTCCAACTGTCATGGTGCATTTCCAGTCTTGATACGGCGGATCGTGTATCAGTTCAGTGTGTTCAGTCATGAAGCGTAGAAGCTGTGCTGAACCAGATCCCTGGCCGTAATTGAACGCAGTAGCGATATCAAAATTGGACTTGTTTTCAGCAAGGTCATGTTTGCCCGCAGTGATGGTCACGCCGGATTCCCTAGTTTCGGCTTCTGAGAAGTGGCCGATCTTGGGCACTTTGATCGATAGCTCTTCGAAGGGAAAGTACTCGCTGGATGGTAAACCGCCGCCGAGGGAGATGATTCCAGGTGTGCCGAGATACTTTGCGGCCTCTTTAAGAGAGTTGCCTTTGCGGATCGTTGCTTCATGGCTCATGATGTCTAGAAAGGCATAGTTAGTGTCTGGCTCATCGTGAAGACTGATTTGAAGTGTGAAGAACGTACGGCTCCATTGCTTGGCTTTGGGCTTGTGGTCATGCGACTTCAGTCTGAAGTTTGCAGTATCCGATGGCGCCGCTACGCCCCATTGAGCTGCAGTTGTCTTCTTCCTCCTTCCATGGATTTCATTGCTCTGAACTGGCGCACTCAGCGGGTTCGGGATAGTAACTCCAGATGTGTCTGAAACTGCTGACACTTCGACAGCTGAAGGCGGTGACATCTTTGACGATAGATTGATGGTGGGCGTAATCTGGACCTCGTTTTTCCAATGTTTTCTTTGTTTCCTGTCTTCCAGACCTTAGTGCAGCTTACCAAGGACTTAGCAACGACCTTGAAAGCTGATGAATTATTTGAGTGTAATAGAAGTTGATTGTTCGAGATATCCAAGTCTTAAACTTCACTCGGTCGAACTAAGCTATCAGCTATCGGTTATCATACGCCCTACATATGTAGTCTAAGGCGTGTAGGTGGAGCCGCGAACGTGCACCTGCATCATGCCTACCATTTCGGGTAGCGGCTAGCCACGGTCTGGGGAAAGCAAAGCGTGCGACTCCACAAGGAACACGTGCCAAAGCCATACAGACAGCTGCGTGTTACACAATTCACGCCCTTTGCTTGTACGTTGTTTGCCGCACACGATCCCTTTCATGTGGCCTGAAACGCAGTCGAAGCGGATTGTTGCAAAGAGTGGGCCATGGGAATTAGGTACCGAGAGTATCGTATAGAGCGGACACGAACGGACTATTGTGAGGTTGAAGCTACGTAAGGTGCTGCAGGGATTGACCAATCGGCGCTTTTATGACAACTACGTTATCACGAGATGCGTTCATGGCAACAAAGCCGTCGACACCCGTGCTGAACATACATCTGATCTTACATACTCCGGTTCTAGAAGCTTTAGTCTGCGCTAAAGAAGGGTTTGTCTGACAGGTACTCAATGTTAAATCTGGCGACAGAAACAATCTTGTCATTAGCACGAATGTACGATAAATACATGACGATCGACTACAAGTTTTGTCACCATATAGGCCTATCATAAGATACAGTCATTCGTACAACCATAGCACATAGTCAAGGCACCTGGTACCATCATCCGTTTTGTTTTTCCACTGATCTCAGCTGTCCTCAGAATTTAACTCTATTCTGCATGCTATGACGAAGCTGCAAAAACCGTCGATATGCTACCATCAAAAGTGCGGAAAGATTTTGACGCTCAAATCCCGAGCGGTGATATGCAAGAGTAATGCATCACAAACGCCGTATATGCACATCCCCCCATATTAAAAGAACTACCGCCATACCCATTAATGAATGGCGGAAACCACCAACCCATACACATGCAAGAGAAGGAAAAACAGATCGCGAATCGGGTATAAGAGAAAATACAACAGAAGCATGGACGGAAAGAATCGACAACACGCCCCTCTTCACATTACGACGCAGTTTTCGTCTTTTTCTTTGACATCCTTTTCCTTGCTGACTTTCTCTTTCTTAAGTTTGCCTTTATCGGTATTGGTTTTTGCTGGAGTGTGTGATTGCCCGGATGCGGCAGCTTGAATAATGGCAAGACGCTGTTTCGCCCGCTCGTCGCCAGAGTCTGCGGCTTTGACGTACCAGACATTTGCTTCTAGAGGATCCCTCCGGCAGCCAATGCCCATTTCTGTGAAATATCCACAGGCATACTCGGCTTTTGGAAGACCTGACAGAATTAGCATGATTAACCTCTACGAATGTTGACAGACTCACCATGCTCCGCAGCTTTCTTAGCCCACTCGTACGCCTCATTTTCGTCCTTCTCCAGAACTGGTTCGGCACCGACCATATACCACGCGCATAGGTTCATCATGGCTTCGGGAATATCGGCCTGGGCAGCACAATTGTAATAGTGAACGGAGAGTGCAGCATCTTTAGGACAGCGTAGCAAGCCATGTTCGTAAGCTTCGCCTAGCTTCAAAGCAGCCAACGGATGTCCCAACTCGGCAGATTGTGTGAAGAGCTGTACTGCGTACACCTCGTCCTTGAAGATGTCGTCCCCGAAGCCCGTCTCGTGCAGCAGACCAAGCTCGTACGGCGCAATGTTGTATTGAAAGTCGGCTGATTCAGTAGCTCGCTTGAGCCATTTTAGTCCTTCCCTGTACTTGTTCTGAAGGCCCATATCGCCTGTCAAACAAGCCTTTCCAAGTCGTGTCGCAGCTCCCGGGTGGTTCTTCGATGCTGCAGCGCGGTAAAACTGAACAGCTTTGGCGTAGTCTTTGCGGCAGCCCCAACCAAACTCGTAACAGAGTGCGGCACGGAATCCTGATTCCGCGTGTCCATGCTTACTAGCAGCTACAAAGAGTGGAAATGCGCGATCGTGATCCGGCTTGTCCTTGTTGAACAGACCTGACGCATATCCATCTGCAAGGTAGTACTGTGCAAACGGATAGCTGCGGGCGGCTAATCTCTCAAGAATCTGTCGTGCTTCCTTTAGCAATTCTGTGGGGTTCATGCCGTGGTCATCACTGTCATTCTCCGACCCCAGAATCTCGCGGGCTACTTGTACCATGAACAGCGCGAACTCGTATTGCACTGCAGTATCCGCTGTCTTCTTGACGTTCGCCCTGTACATTTCCAGCGTCTTCTTCTGGTTGAGCAGGGAAGCATTCTGCCCCACAGCGCCCCGCAGAGCTGCATTACCAAAGTTGGCTGCAGGGGCGACTTGCTGGTTGTACGGTAGATTGGTCAGATCGATGTAAGACGACTCCGGCCTGACGTCGGGAGAACGGCGGCTGGTTGAGATGGGGCGGGCATAAGGATTAGGTGATCCGCTAGGTGACGGGGAGGTTCCATACACTGAAAGGCGTGGGGATTCTGTACGACCTCGTGCATTCAGTTCCGAGCCCAGGGTGTACGCAGAGCTGGGTCTAGGCACTGTGCTACGCGGGACTTGCAGCTCCCCCTCCTGCGCATGGGTGTTGAAATAGCTGTTGCGCCCACTGTTATTCGAAGAGTGCTGCGACCCAGCCGTCGGCGATTGT
>Ga0268250_10001276_pt1 | contig 11130 bp, 11 predicted proteins | sample AgamicAsSfe_FD_200448 | JGI IMG/M metagenome (GOLD analysis project Ga0268250, IMG submission 200448) | Agave microbial communities from Guanajuato, Mexico - As.Sf.e (v2) (version 2) | ecosystem: Host-associated > Plants > Phyllosphere > Phylloplane/Leaf | place: Guanajuato, Mexico | collected... | reverse complement strand
AGCTCATGCTAGCTGGCGGGATGCAGGGGAGGCTGGCTGTGGAGTATGGCGGTGAAATCGTGCGTCAACGCGAGGCGCAGCAGTGTGGCGCTAGGCCCGTGCTTGACATTACAACGCCTCTAGCCAAGTCTAGCTTTCGCAACGGTACTAGAGCGTCCTAATGTGTCGCCTACAAAGGACTTGTTATCGCAACAAAGTACTTGTCATTCCTACCAATGTTGAGGTTTCCCCTTGTATGAGGTGTATGCATAAGATTTGAGCCAAGTGGTGGTCGAATTACCGGTTCGAGTAAGAAAAATCACCGTCGGTCACTGCACGCAGATGCGCATTTGAGCACATGCATAAGCCAAAGGCAGCACAACGCGCCTCCTTGTCGACATTATAACTAAACCAATCAGAATCGCTGGAGTGGTCGATCGATAGCTTGCATCGTATCAGTGAGTATATTGGTAGTGAGGTATAGTAGATGAAATAGCATGCGGGGCACTGCGTGTTGTACTGTATGAGCGCACTGAAACACTTCATTCATGCTGCATATCTGCCGAACACTCTGACAAAGTAACAACTATTGCCGTGAATCCTTGTTTAAACTACGTCTGCACATGATTCGACTAACTAGACTCGTTTTGATTGACTGATGGTGTTGCCGTGATCTAATAGTTTCGCCCGATGCAACGACCTGGCTACCCCGCACTTTTGAATATTACGGCCGACCGATCGACGTAGCGGTATATATATAGATACCGCGATCAACCCTCCATCAAAATCACCTTGGTGAGATGGCCGAGTTGGTTATGGCGCCAGGTTAAGGTTATCTTAACACATATTCCTGGTCACGAAAGTGGCGTGGGTTCGAGTCCCACTCTCATCAGCATTCGTCTGGCTGCAGTCAGATACCCCAGGTTTCTTTTTTGCCGTTGTGAGCACACTATATGGTATCTACTCTCCGTCTGCTTAGTAGCAGAAGACTTATTCTTTTTTTTTCTTTACTAAATGCACACACATGTAACAAACGTATGCGCAACCTGTTCGTTGTGGGATGGTCCAACTTCTAAAAATCGCATGGTGCATGAACTACAAGTGCTTTCATTTCGTCGCTCGCCGATTGACCTCATGTGAGAATGCTTTGGTAACAGTCATTAGTATCTCGCACATGATTGATGCTGGAAAGAATATCTGAAGCTTGCTATGGAGATTCATTTACAATGCTTCAGGCGGTAATGACAGCGCGCATCGCTATGGAGACATACTACTGGCCTATTCAGGTAGCCTACTGCACACAATATTGACGGTACATTCACCGCTAGATATCCACTAGTAGGCATCACGACGCTCCTCTCGTCTATGAAGAATCATCCTCGTCGTCGTCATCGTCGTCGTCACCAGGAGTAGGAGTGGGTCGTGGAGGAAACGGTAGGCCAACGCTGCGGGAGGGCCTAGTGGGAGGAGATGGCACAGGAACGGCCGAGCGAGAAGGACGAGGAGACGGAGTTGGGCGGACTGAGATTACGAAAGAGCGGGTTGCTGTTGGGCGACTGATCCCGATATCAGTACAACCGATTCCATAACGAACCGTCAAAATACTTACGGCGTGCGCGAGAAGCTGGGAACTGGGCCGCGGCTGACTGAGGGACGAGGAGGAAACCCTCCGGTAGGGCGAGGTGGTGCCGCAGGTCCGGTCGGAAAGGGAGGAAGGGCTGTAGGAAGACTGAAGCTTGGGAGAGGGCCGCGCGAGAAGCTTGGTATCGGCTGGCGGGAGAAGCTGGGGAATGAAGGGACTTCTGGCTCGTCGTCATCGTCCTGGGGAGCGGCCGATACAAGGCTACGGATCTGTCAATCACGCTCTTGAATAACAATGAAGAGCTGAGTTGTACCTAGTCATTCCCATCACATAAAGAACAGTCGAAAACTTCATGATGCCGTTTCTTTTCCGAAATTGATAGGTGTCTGAAATGTAGACTGAAACTGACGCTGAGCACAAGATGCAAACACTGCTGGCTTTATACGTATTCGAAACTCCAATGTGTGATATGAAATCTTTTGTATCCAGGGTGTCTACGACGACTCCCGGTTAAATCGCAGCTGCCAACAATAGTATTGCCCGGCGTAAATGCGATATCACAAACGCTCAACACTCTTGCTAATTCCAAGCACGCATGTCGTCAGCTAGCCCGAAAAGATATGCAGGCCCAGTGAGAGCGACAGTATGCCATCCGTTTCTCCTGGCTCTAGCAAAGGTCGATATGAGGCCAATTTCCACAAAGGTCTGGAAATACACCACAGGCTACGCTGATGTCGGTATGAAAACCTGGGTTGCTGCAGTGGGCCTGAGGCCAGACTCCTCTTCCAGGATTTGGATAGCCAGGAACCTGATGATCTCCCGAGAAAGTGGGTGTGTCACGAAATCTGGACCGATACTCTCGAAGTTCACACACCTCAAATCTTAATACATTAGTCGTATACTCTCTACCATGTAGACTCTGAGATAGGCGCCTGGCTGTGAAGATTGGCTGTGCGTCATGCTACTTTCCAGAAGATCTCACTCGGCCATGCAGATCTTCGAAGCTGAATCGAGTGTCTCTAGAGTCTTTGGGAGAGGCCTGGTTAACCGTTCATCCTTATAGCGATCAAAGATTCGACCCGTGGTGCAGCGTCCTCATCTATTATACTGAGCAGGGCTCTTGCATGAAGTGGGATACTTTGAGCTCAGGCAATGCTTGATATAGTTCTGGCCGAATAACTCGCATTCCCCACATGGTCAATGTCAAGAGAACGACAGAATCCGATTTCGACCCTACTGATGTCAAACTTTTGCCTTATGCGATGTATGTATGCCCGAAGATGTAGACTTAAGCGTTTGTCAAGCAATTAGCCGAAGCCTGGTACGCATCAAGAAAGCGCCATCATAGGATAATTGAAGAATGGCCATCCGGGAAACTGCGGAGAAGCCTGTGTCGGGCGCAAGGACGTTGCAATTAATATGTAACAAGACGTACCCCGTGAAGTACGGATGCAAGTTTTTGACAGCATCGGTCATGCTGCAGAACGACCGAACAGATCACAGATAAACTGTTTACCAATCACCACAGCATTGCGGTAATTCCTGCAGAGTGACTTGAACACAGATGAGCCAATTTCAGCGGCCCAACCAGGTTCCTGGGTAAAGAGACGCGTATGCTGTAATTTGACGGATGAATGTTGTGCGCACAGGAACAATAAGCATATCCGGGCTGCGAGCAAGCACGCCAGAGTGTGTTGTCTGGCGCAATAGGTAGCCAGGCAAGAATGTGTCAAGCAGCTGATGAGCATGCAATGCCAGAATGTGTGGAAACGGCAAGTCCGCTGTGCAACGCGTAGTTGTTCTCGTCATAGGTCGTAGCCAGCGTGCCAGGTAAGCGAAGAGGCGCGTTTCGGTTGAGCTGTACACGTATCAAGCCCTCATGAAAGGTATACAATGTTACTGTCTGGAAAGATCTTTCAAGGTAGAACGCCATGTGTGGACCTCAGGGTGTAGTGAACTCGATATCTGCTTTCTTCATAAGTGCTCTAATCAGTTCTGAAATTGCGAGTCTGGTTGAGAGCATAAACTCGTTGGCTGTGTCGATAAGAGCAGAAATCTAGGAAATGTGCAGTGCAGCAGGTTGCGAGTGGATATGAGATGGAGAGAGGCGGCGCGCGCATGTGGGACATGGTTCGAGCTAGTCTTGATCAGGCTAAGTGGGAAGCAGAACCCTGGTCAGAAAAAGTTCAGGAAGTCGCGAGCTTTTGCGATCCCGAGCTTGAGGATTGCGACACAACAACCACAATTTACAATGGCCGGAATCAAACGCAAATCCGCGGGCGCAGGCGCGCCTGAAGTCAAAGACAAGAGCAAAAAGGTCAAGGTCGACAAGCCCACCACGAAGCGCGAGGCGAAGCACGACGTCAAGCCGGTCAAGAAGGCAAAGAAGGCCAAGGAAGAGAGTTCTGACATCGAGGAGTCCGATACCAGCGAGCAGGACAATGGATTCTACGGCTTTTCCGCGGCTGACGGTGCCGATGTCGACATGAGCGACGCCGAAAGCAGCGAAGAATCAGCAAAGCCCAACGGCAAGGCGCAGAAGGAACCATCGAAGAAGCCCACAAGCGATGCGGCAGAGTCCAAATTGGCGGGTCTCAACTGTAAATTGCAGCAGTGTGTCTATTCTATGGTTTCTTGCTAATTATTCTTCCAGCAACCAATTCGCGAGAAGCGCATGCGAAACAAAAGGCTCTCGCCAGAGAACGAAAAGCCGCGAAGCCGAACGCCGACATCATCGAGCGATCCAAGAAGCTTTGGGAGAAACTGAGGCTGAAGTCGCACGTTGACAAGGAGGAGAGGAAAGGGCTCGTCAAGGAGCTGTTCGAAATCATTACCGGCAGGGTCAAGGACTTCGTCTTCAAGCATGACTCAGTGCGTGTCATCCAGACGGCGATCAAGTACTCAACAATGGAGCAGAGGCGCATGATTGCCAGGGAGTTGAAGGGAGAGTTCAAGGTCTTGGCCGAGGGCAAGTACTCCAAGTTCTTGATTGCCAAGCTGGTGGAGAAGGGGTAAGCACAACCATCATAGACGACTGCATCGCGCATCTAACCGACTTTAGTGACCCTGAAATCCGCGACCTGGTAATCACCGAGTTCTACAGCCACGTCAAGCGCATGATCAACCATCCCGAAGCCGCATGGATAGTAGACGACATCTACCGAGCTGTAGCCACACCAGAGCAGAAGAACCGTCTTCTCCGGGAATGGTATGGGCCTGAGTTCTCAATTAAGGGTCTGTCTCCCGAGGGTACGGACAGCGCAGAGCTATCGGCCATTCTCAAAGATTCCCCAGACAAGAGGAAGCCCATCATGGGCTACCTGGAGAACCAGATCAACTCCCTCATCCAGAAGAAGCTCACCGGCTTCACCATGCTGCACGACGCTATGTTGCAGTACTTCCTAGTCTGCGAGCCCGGCACTGAACAAGCGAGTGACTTCCTTGAACATCTCAAGCCGGATCCAACAACCAAGGAGGGTGAAGAGGCCGATAACGTGGATCTCTTGAAGAACCTTGCTTTCACAAAATCAGGATCGCGGCTGATGTCACTTTGCTTTGCATATGGAACTGCCAAGGACCGCAAGCTCTTCCTGCGACCGTACAAAGACACAGTCGAGACAATGGCCTTTGACCAACACGCTCATCACGTTCTGCTTGCTGCCATGGCAGTCACTGACGATACCAAGCTTTCGGCCAAATCCATCTTCAGTGAGCTTCTACCAAGCAACGACGCTCTCCCCGAAAAGGTGTTGAATCTCGTCAATGATGCTCGTGCACGCACAGTCTTATTATATCCATTCGTTGGGGATGCGAAATGGCTATTAGACGACAACACCCGTGAGCGACTAAATGAGTTGTACGCGATCCGCCAGACTACATCAAAGAAGGACCCCAACATCCGTCTACAAGAGATTGCAAAGAACATTGAACCACAGCTACTGACCGCAGTCACTGCTCGCGCTGCAGACTTTGCCTCATTCACATTCGGCTTGCAATTTATGGGTGAGGTCCTCGTTGGAGCTCCAGAGGTGGAGCCAGCGAAGCGCAAAGAGGCGTTGGCAGAGGTTGCCCGCCTCTCCCAATCGATATTGGACTCTGCTCTTCCCGCCTCCGCTGGCGACAACAAGGCTACCAGCCACGGAAAGAACATGTTGAAGATGCTGGTGCAAGGTGGCAAATTCGACCCTGTCACCAAGAAGGTCATCCCTGTAGAACCTGCACTTGGTTTCGCAGACTTGCTCTGGCCTCAGATCAAGACCAACATTGTGGACTGGGCGACTGGCCAGGGATCTTTTGTGGTGGTTGCCTTGACAGAAGCCGAAGGCTTTGGAAAGAAGGACGAGGTACTAAAGGCGCTGAAGAAGGAGAAGAAGGCACTCGAGGCGGCTGCCAATCCTCCTGGTGCACAGAATGGGGAATCAAAGGGCAAGAAGCAGAAGAAGGGTGATAAATCGGACAGCGCTCCTAGAGGAAACGCGGGCGCAAAGATCTTGCTTGAAAAGTTGTAGAGTAGCGTATTTACTATCTGAACATGTATGATGATACCCATTTAAGGCTTCCTTTGTGCATCCTTTGTTGCAGACGTGCCATATACCCATTGAAAACGCCGGTTTTCCGTGCCTTGCAAAATCTAGGAAGAGAAGGTTGAGGCATATACTACGCTAGGCCGCATGCTTCACTCTCGTCAAGAGATATTACGAGAAATGAGGCGCAGCAGCTATCATGAAGAACTACATTACAGTGGGTTGTCCTCGCTGATGGAAGCCTGCTGGTAGGTCACGGGGTGGAGGCGGTAAGGCCATGTGTAGAGCCAAGTATCCCACCAACCAAGTAGGCAGGTAAGCACCCACGCGAACATGCACCTTTCGCTCTTACCACAAATGTCAACTACCTTACTCGATGCATTCGCTCACCACGTTTAATTGTCTTGGTCACTCATTAGCTGCTTCCATAAATAGTATCCAACGATTGTGGGTGTGTACTTCCCAACGCTGCACGAGAACAAAAATTGTGCGTCCAAAATACACATATAACTCACGACATTCACGACGCGCATCTTACCTCAATCGCAGGCACAACACAATGCCGCGAGAAGTTGTCACTGACGAAGCGTCGCTTCCGTCCGTCTTCCAGGCCCAATGGCGATCCAATCCAGATCCGACGGCACTTCCCTTCCCGCGCAACAACCCGCCTTTCCCGCTCACAGCTATTGATTGGCATCAACTGTCCCTGAGAGATGCAGACTTCACACCGCATTCGTGGTCAAATCTACACCATCTTATCTCCACAAACCAACTTGAAGAGCTGAAACGCTGGCCCAGCTCATTGAAAGCCTACCTTGCTTGGACAGCGCATGTCAAGGAAAAATATGGCAGTGTTATGACATATCTGCTTGATCAGCGACTGTTTTGGGAACCAATCGAAGATGAAACAGGAGCGCTGCGATTTAACGTACGCAACACTACACCTTTTGCGGATCCTGATGACTACAAGATCCTGAGGAACGACTGGACTTATTCGTTTGAGCCTGGTATTCGTCACATTGTGGTTTGGCTGAAGCAGCGACTGCCGGTGGATGCCGCGGGCGCATTGAGTGATGTGGGCAGGGATATGGTCAAGGACTTTGTGAAGAGGGAGTTTAGGGAAAAGGCGGAAGAGCAGGAAGAGGGGAGCAAGGTCATCTGGTTCAAGAACACGACAAACTTGCAAAGTGTGAGGAGCCTAGAGCATGTGCATGTGCTGGTGCGTGACGTGGAGGAAGAGATCTTGAGCCAGTGGGCAGTCTAGGAGGCTTGATGGATGTCACGGTTTGGTCACGATGGAGAATATCTGCTATCGTGTTCGGGTACATGGGTCTTGAGTATGTAGTGATGGTGATGATTGACCATGGTAAGGATATGTTTGAAGTTTTGGATATTGTCATCGTAGCCCTATGCAAATATACATGCTACCTGCATCTAGAAGGATTGCCTGCTCGCGAGTACGCTAGTCATGGATCTAGGAAGTTGCAGCGCACATGAGTCACTTGCCAGCCACTTCCATTGTCTTTGTTGATTGACGTCATCAGATCGAAACTGTGAGTCCAGAACATTACAAACAACCTTAAAGATTAGAATACCAAAATTCTTCAAGCCTCCATTCGCCCATCGCCAGCGCATTCGACTTCTTTAGATACACCGTCGAAGTCATTCCGCGAGCCTCCGGACGAGTTAGGTAAAACGCCTGATCTCTGCACGGCTGGCGCCGATCATCACAACCGATGAAGATCTAGCATCGTCATTGACTTGTCGATAGCCTCGTCTGAAAACCCCATCAACGCAAACATTGTGTCAAGCTAAGCTTTTCGAGCCGCAGTTTTCTTGGCGTTGCTACTACAAGGGGCATTTTCGGCATCCGTGTGCACCATTTGCGGCGCCAGGGACGGATAAGCTTTGTTAGGCTTTTGTGTGAGCACTGATGTCGACGATGATGTCACATATGTGTATCGAACTTAAGCATTCGATGCCAGGGCTTGGTGGACGATATCGTATCACTTGTGCCTCTAAGCTTTTCAACATCTACACTTTTCCGTGAGTGAGGATCATGCTGGATCTCATTCGCGACTCGGCCTTTGGCCACATCGTTCGACTTGTGACGCGGAACAAGTACCTTCAATATCCTGAAGAGAAGGACCCCGAGATCTGGAAGAAATATGTCAGTCATGAGAAATCTGGATACGCCGCATACCATGGATCTACACAACCGCCCGAGAACGCGGATGAGATTGATGAACTCACCCAGGCACATGGAGTCAGAAGCCGCGATGACAGACACGACTCTGAGACATCGTCACGCACAATCGGCAATGGTGTCAATGAAGCCAGTGGTGTGAGAGTGGATCCTGAGAAGGGCAAGGACCTTCACGTTGTCGATTGGTATGGACCAGACGACCCCCAGGTATGCTCGCCGCAGCTCGGGATGCTCGATCATTGCTGACAAGTTATTAGAACCCGCGAAACTGGTCGCGTGGAAAGCGGTACTTTGTTACCTTTGAAATTTGCTTTCTTACTTTCTCCGTATACATCGGCTCAGCCATTTACACACCCGGTCTCATGGATGTAATGGCAGATTTTGGCGTCGCTCAGGTTCCCGCAACATTGGGATTGACGCTGTACGTTGCTGGATACGGTCTTGGGCCTCTGCTCTGGTCGCCTATGAGCGAGATTCCTCAAATTGGTCGTCTTTGGGTGTATATTATTACACTTCGTAAGTTCGCCGTCATTTTGCATGAGGAAGAGATATGCTAACATAGTGGCCACTAGTAATTTTCGTCCTTCTTCAGCTGCCGACTGTCTTTTCGATCAACTTTGGCATGCTTCTTGCCTTCCGGTTCTTGACTGGGTTCTTCGGTTCGCCAGCGCTCGCCACAGGTGGTGCCTCCATTGCCGACATGTATCGACCGAAGAAACAAGTATATGGCTTGGCTGTGTGGGGAATTGGAGCTGTTTGCGGACCAGTACTCGGTCCCCTTGTCGGCGGCTTCGCTGTTATGGCCAAGGGCTGGACATGGACTATCTGGGAGCTCATGTGGCTATCTGGCTTCTGCTGGGTATTCCTGTTTTTCTTCTTCCCTGAGACGAGTGCACCAAACATTCTGCACCGTAGGACACGAAGGTTAAAGAAGTTGACTGGTGACGACCGTCTTACTTGTGAGGCGGACATCATGTCCCAGGAGATGTCAGCGAAGGACGTACGTATTGAAATTACCCCACTGCGATGCACTGCTAACATTGTCGTAGATTGTCAACATGAGTCTTCTCAAGCCCTTCACCCTCATGTTCACGGAACCCATCGTGTTTCTACTGAACCTATACATTGCGCTCATCTACGGACTCCTTTACATCTGGTTCGAGTCATTCCCCTTGGTCTTTGAGGGGCTGTACGGCTTCAACCTTGGCCTTGAAGGTGTGGCATTCCTCGGTATCCTCGTCGGCACCTTCGTTGCGGTCATCGTGCTCTTTGCGTGGAACTACTATTACCTGGAGAAGCAGTTTGATGAGAACGGCAACATTGAGCCAGAGAAGCGCCTTATCCCTGCCATGGTGGGCTGCTTCGCCGTACCCATCTGTCTCTTTTGGTTCGGATGGACGTCTAGGTCAGATGTGCACTGGATTGTGCCCATCATTGGATCGGGCTTCTTTGGTGTCGCAGCCTTTACGCTGTTCCAAGCAGTTTTACCCTACCTATCGGACGCGTACCCAGACTCAGTCGCTAGTGTACTGGCGGGCAACGACTTGATGAGGTCTGCATTCGGTGCCGGTTTCCCGCTGTTCGCCAGTGCCATGTTCAAGAACTTGGGCATCAACTGGGCGAGTAGTACGTTGGCGTTCCTGGGTATCGCTTTTATCCCGATCCCATTTGCGCTTTACAAGTGGGGCAAGCAGATCAGACACAAGAGCAAGTTGGCGAGGAAGGATATCTAAGGGGGTGGTGTATGCGATACGAGTGTGTATGTAATGCAAGGTCCTATAGGACGGTAATGTTTATTTGTTCAAAGAAGCATTGTGTTCCCCAGGTGTGCTTGAAACATGGTCGACGTCATCATGATAGGCGGCGCAAGTTACTTTTTCCGCGACTCGTGCCGCATGGGTGGGCCTGCGAGAGGGTGTGTTCCTTCGGCATAAGCAAAGACGCAATGCTTTGGCGAGCAGAGGTTATTGAAACGGCAGACGTTGTTATGACTTCAGAATGGGAGTGATGTGGGTTGCCGAGCGTCCAACGGCTATCTACAAAGTGGCCTACCTGGGTAGTGTGTCGGAGGTTCCGAGGTCTAGACACATTCGAGACAGACTCTAGACAAATGGGCAATTCAACTTTGCGACGGCGATGACGCTGAATAGGAGGTGTAGAAGTGGCTGGACCCTGATATCCAAGAAAAATGATGTCGGGACGGTGCTGCTTTGGGATTCGCAGGGTGGCAGCAGCTGGGGAGTCCTGGGGGCCATGGCAGAGCAGCGTGGTTAGGCCCAAGGCGGCTAGCGTAGCGTAGCGTGCCGTGGTGGCAACCTCGTGAACGACAGGCTGCGAGGAGAGCGGGCGCAGGCTGCCGCTTGTTGTTGGCGTGAGCGAAGGCATACAGTAATGCAGTAGGGCGTGGAAGGCAGCGGAAGGCGCACAAAGACTAGTGCCAGAGTGAATGGGTTGGATAAGCGCGAGTGAATGGGCTGGATAAAGGTCGTCTGTGCTGCACCGCCACAGCATCCCGCAAACAGGTTCCAGCGCTGATCCCTTCCGCGGAGGGAAAAGAAGCCGGCCGTCGTCGATTAACGTTATACGATCATGGGCAGCCAGGCTCGAGTGCGCTTCCAAGCTCACGACAACCCACTGCTACCAGACGCCATGGCCGACGGGACGAAGCCAGTAGTAGTCAATGCCCCCGGGGCAGCGCAGCGCCCCGGCCTCGAGAGCTCGGGAAGCGGCTCATCAGGCGACTCGGATCTGAACGATGCCCACCTTGGCGTCGGTGGCATCGAAGAATACTCATTTTCCGCCGGCGAGCAGCAGCAGCACGACCAAGTCGCTCCTCTGCG
>Ga0268250_10001274_pt1 | contig 11131 bp, 12 predicted proteins | sample AgamicAsSfe_FD_200448 | JGI IMG/M metagenome (GOLD analysis project Ga0268250, IMG submission 200448) | Agave microbial communities from Guanajuato, Mexico - As.Sf.e (v2) (version 2) | ecosystem: Host-associated > Plants > Phyllosphere > Phylloplane/Leaf | place: Guanajuato, Mexico | collected... | reverse complement strand
TCACTACGTGAAAAACGGGTAACTCGTCGTAGTGCGCTCCGAGTATGCCGTCTTGATGCGAGGAAGCCTTCGCTACCATGCTTCCGTGTCAGCTTACCCCAGTACTGTACCCCACCCAACAGTCATCACGCATGTACCGTATCCGGAGTACCCATTTACACATGTCTAGCTCACCACTTCTCTCTTGTTCGGTACCAAAGATCTTTGTCCTTGCGGCTCAGCTCCTGTTGAAAGGCGCAACGCTCTGGTCCGGGCTAGACAGCCGTCAACAAACGTCTGTGGTTCCATTAATAACCTCCTAAGCGAGTCTTTACAGATCACGATGCGGAGCCTCCTCCGTGATTAGCAACGTGGGGCGGACGGCTCATCATGGTGATCAGCGGGTAGCCGCAACTTCGACCTCAACAGTGTCTGTTCTCTACGCGTCTGAGCCTGCAAACAGGTTTGTATAACCCGGCCGGGAAGTGTATTTCCAAAGTGGAGGGTCGCCAGCTGGTCGTTTTCGCAGCTTGCCTCACTTCGTCCGTAGCTCACCCGCCCGACGTTACCTGTCTGATCGGAGCCCAAGTTGTAGCCGGTACTCCACGGAATTACAATTCTATAACCAATCACGAAAATTGCATTTTGATAATCCTCCGTTGTGAAACCGTGAGGCCAAAGTCTAACCCACCAAGATTTGAGCCAGATACTGCCAGAGCCCAGAACGTTGGAAAATGAGTGACATGTGCGATTACCGAAAGTCTATCTCTCACAGCCTTACCTGCCTGGTAACCCTACATCCTCTCATTCTGATCTTTTCACCTAGTTGCACAGTTGACATATCTCCAAACGGTATGCCCACCAGTCATGCTTTAAAGCGTACACGAACATGTCAAACACTAAATCGCTCACACGGCCATTTACTAAACTTAAAAACATGCTCTGTCGGGAGATTTCTTGACCCTTCCTATTACCTACATACAAGTCCATTGCTCCGGCCGTAAATATCATTCTCGTTCTGCATGGGACTGCCTGCAGGGTCAGGTAGGGCAAGGATACTTAAAGATGTCGCGATTGGAAGAGGACTGGAGCCGCTGGGTTAGATTGTCAAGCATGAGATTAGGTATGTATCCCTAGTGTATTTGACGGTGTCATGTGCCCAATGTCCAGGGCGTTTGATGTACTTGCGCCCAAGGCTGGAATTCGCACCATGTTCACTGGACCAAAAGCTTGTAGGAGTCTTGACGTGATCTTCGTGTTGGAATCATCATGCTGCCTAAGTGATGCAAAGTGAAGATTTAAGCTTAAATGGAGTTCGTTACAAGGCGTAGATGTGAAATGGGAAGGCCTGGAGCCTGCTGACGCTGGACAAACATGATGCGTGTGGGAAAACAGTATCAATGGCCAGGTTTGTGCTGGTGGAAGCTATCGTCGTTTGAGTTGTGATATTAAAAGGTTCGTGAGGCAGATCAATTGTAGCAACGAACTGATATTACATCAGCTGTGTCACATCCAAGGTAACGGGAAGACGCATGAGGCGCAATTTGCAAGGCTTTGTAGTCTCAAAAGTATGGATGTTACGGCAACAATAACAGCAAAAGTTTCGAGAAATAGTCGCAAATGTGACCTATGAGGTGTTTGACTTAGTGCCACTCCTGATGCCAACCAGTCTTGCCGTTATCTCAGTATATTGCTATAACCATGCTCTTCCATTGTTGTGCAGTGCTATGAACATGTCTTACATGCGACGGACAAGAACCAAAGTCTCCGGGCACCAAATCGCGTTGTCATTCCTATTAGAGACTTGTTCAACAAGGAGCTATGAAGAAGGCGCGAGAGTCGCTACGAGCGACAGGACCCCATGTTGTGGAAGACGACAGTTAAGATATAATTGAAGTGAAGAAATTGGGTATCTAGGTACAAATGCACCGAAATGGTCTATCCTTTATTCCCACCAACAGTGCTCGATAGCTCAACCGCCGCGTCTAGTTTCATATGGTCTATGTGTAAAATTCAAACAAAGTACGTGATCAAATGTCGGCGTGTGACCATTCCTCTAAAGGTCTAACAGGGTAGATCACCTTCGGGACCCGATCCTTAGACCTGGTACTCCCTTCAAGCCCATCTTTCCAACGGTCGACTTCTCCAACATAGGCGGCTCTGGGCAGCCCATCGTCCTCGCATAATCATTTGCAAGACGAACCAAATCCGCTGTACTGATCTGCAGTTTCTTGACGAAAGTCTTGTTGTAACCAAGGAATGCCTGGTACGCCTTTGACTTGGCTACTTCATCGACGTTAACGAAAGCTCGGTCGATGTTCGCCTGGTGCGAGGGAAGACGTGATACGAGGTCGACAGGGTAAGGGTTGATGGGCAACGTCTTGTTGATCCTGGGGAAGAAGGCTTCTTGCTCGAAGAGAAGGAGAACAGCGCGCCCATCTTTGCCTGCACGAGCCGTTCGGCCAACTCGATGAACATACTGGTCAGTGCTTGAGGGAAGACCCAGTTGGACAACTAGACCAACATTGGGGAAATCCATGCCTCGACCGACAACATCAGATGCGAACAGAATGCCACTTTGAGCATCCTTGAAGTCCTGAGTTGTGCGCGTACGAGCAGGCTGGGACATGCGGCTGTGCAACTCAAACATTTTAAACTGCGGCAGCGCATTTCTGTATAGATCGTAGAGTAGACCAACGCCGTTCGCGGTGGTACCGAAGACAATGGCCTTGAAGTCGGCAGGGTTCTGATTGTATTCCTCTTCGATCAAAGCCGACAACGCAGGGAAAGTTTGACCAACAGTGGGAACAGAGTAGAAAAATTGCGGTACGCGCTCGTGGGTCGGCACTTCGTTCGGGTCGACTGTCGAGAGGTGTGTGTAACCAGGGAACAGGACAATCTTGGCAATATCGAGAACTTCTTTGGGCAATGTAGCAGAGAAACACATTCCTTGCCAGCCATCGTTCTTTGGTGGGATGCGCCTCAGGATCTTTTTGACCGCAGGTGCAAATCCGGCATCAAGCATTTGGTCCGCTTCATCGAGGATGACCGTTTTCAAATCAGAAAACTTCTCGCGAACTTGCTCTTCGCCTAGGATGTCGTCAAGACGACCAGGGGTGGCGACCAGAACGGTAGGATTACCATTCATGAAGGCTTTGAGATTCGAGGCACGAGAAGTACCGCCAAACGCAGTGTGGCACTCCATCTTCTGGGGCAGACACGCTGTAACGCCATTGCACTCCTTCGCTATCTGTAGAGCCAGCTCGCGCGTGGGACAGACGACGAGGATGGCGACCTTGCCTCTTCTAGGCATATTACCCGCTAGGAGGTTCTGAATCGCAGGGAGCAGGAAGGCCACGGTCTTGCCCGTACCTGTCTTTGCCTGTACAACGCAGTCGGAGGATAGTGTGGGTAGCTCGGTGAGGACCTTTTGTTGGACTGGAGACATGAATCTGCAACAGTTAGCAACGGCGCCGTCAAAGAGCAATGTGTAAAGACGTCTGCTTACTCGAATCCCATCTTATCCAAGCCATTCAGCAAGGCTGGATTCAGCTTGTTCTTCAGATCGGAAAAAGGCTTCGGTGCCGCATCGCCAGCCGCGGTGCTGTACATCTGCCGCACGTCGACACCGGTTTCGGCTTTCGCCTGCGAATCCTCAACTCTGGGACGTTTTGGCTGCTGCGACATGGTTGAGCGAGGATTCGTGGGCCCGCTGCGCCCAGGGGCACCGTTCGCACGATCGCCGCCACCGCCGCCGCCTCGGCCGCGAGGCCATTTGCGCTTGGGTGGTGCAGACATGACTGAGGGTTGTGCTGGAAGTCGGGTGTAGTGTCTGTGTTGAGTGAGGGGGACGACTGTTGAGGTGTGGCTATATCTTATATTAGTTGCTAGAGACAGGCGCGACGGAATGAGGCGAGCAAGAGCAAATGTGCGAGATGGAAGAGAGCGTGAAACTAGTTTCATTATCTTCATTCGTACATACAAAATAAACCCCACAGGAAGACCTAGAGAGAAGTAAAGAGATCGAGATGTTGTGACAGGATGGATACTGAAAGTGTGCGAGCCGTTAGTTTGTTTGCCGCGAAAAGTTCATTACACGACGTCAGTCCGTGCTTCTTCTATCCACATACTGAGTCATCATCCTGCTTACCATCATCTCCACACACTTAAGAATTTACTGGCCCTAGCATGACAGCCATTCGGTCACGCAGAGTCGTGAGCACTCGCTGTGGCTTCTCTATTGTCTGCTTTTCGATCGCATCCACGCCGGGTGCCACAGCGTCTATGTCGATCCATTGTCGTGTTTGCTCAATCTGTCTTTATTGTGGTATGTTCGCCCAAGGCTCGCATGCGAGCTTTCATGGGCATGCTGTCGTAGCAGAACTCGATAACAAATAATTCGTACCTTCTGTGCGTCTCATAATACATGGTATACAACGTATGAGGGTGCTATCGGCACGGCTGACCTTAGATACGATGTTGACAATGGCAAAGTCTCCATTTATCTTAAAGGCTTACTCTTCTGATTAGACATTTAGAGATGCCTAGTAAAGGCTCCCTAGAGATTAGCACTGCCCCTTGCTAATCGTTGGGAAATAATCACTAGAGCCTACGAATAGACGACAACGCTTTCGGAACGTATATACTGCCTGTGTGGAAGAGCCACAAACAACCATACCATGTTTCACGGCTTCTTGATCATGGGCTTATTGACATACATAGATCTACGCTGAAAGCCGTTTCTTGGCGGCGAAACCTACCTAAGTACTTCTTTATCGGCGCAAACGTCGACAATCTCATCAGCAAAGCTTGCATCTACCTCTATCCAAAGCAACACATCAACCCATTCAACAGAGACCTGGAATTTCCACCCAATAGACATGGAGCAATAAAATTAGCCCTTTCTCAATGAATGAGAACTTCTCGTCATGTCGACAAGAGATACGGTGAGGGTGTTAAGTCGGTCGAGAAACGCACCTCGATAGTGGAAGTAGACTTGCCCAGCCTGCTCAACGAAAATGAGGAGAACTGGGCATGATACAAGACAACTTCACCAACACGGAACTTCGCCTTACACCCCCTGCCTCAAGTCATGTATCAGCCCTTTGCGTTCTTTGTCCACATTGCTATCCAACATTGTGTAAACCAACAGCAGATCATCGATTGCGTTTACGAGGGAAGCGGACCAGCTAGCCTTAGTGACATCTAGCAGCATCAGGTTCTTAAGTAGAAGCAGAGGATACGGGAGAAGAAGGAGCTAAAGAAGACTGAAAGAGGAGAATTGAGCAAGTGTGGAAGTCCAGTGAGGGGATAGCTAATGCATACTATGGGAAGTGAACTATGTACACTTTTGGCAGGCTAACTGACCGTGGATCGAATCTATATGAGGTATATAGCGTACGAGGAATTGCGAGGAACTTCTCAGGTAATTGGAAACTTTCTTGAAGTAAGCAGAATTGAGACACTCGTGAGGAAGTAGATTGAGACCATAGTAACTCGACTATGTGACTCGCACGCAATTCTACCTATCATGTATTACGATTGGCGAACTGGTTTCAAGCCAGCGCTCGCACCGATTATTAAGGACGTGCAAAAGGTGAGGCAGTTGCTTAATGCATTTCTACTTTAAATGGACGCGCGTTAGGTGTTGTCACATGTGGGAGCTTTTGGCGGTCTGTGGATCCCGCCCGGACGCCCCCCACCAGAGAACGCATCATCACCGTGGTGTGATCTTTCCCCTCCAAAACGTGAAGCATGATGCCCGGCTGTTTCGCACTAATAGCATATGATAAGCATTGATGACCTCCTTGGCACAGAAGCTTAGCAACGATCTCACGCTAGGACGGGGACGGCGTGATCGAGACCGCGGTGGGCCTGTCGACTCGCCAATGGCTAAACATGAATAGCATCTGGCGCCAGACTTGTCAGCCCTGCAGCAAACTCACTGACGCTTTATGGTTCTCCTCACCACAACAATTGTTTCGCAAGCTTCATAGCGCGTGCTCTAGTCGGTTTTACCTAGGGCAAGCTTCGACAGACCGTCGGAGCGATACTGGGAGACAGGCTCGCATGGGATTAGGCCGAGTAGGCGGACGAAAAGAAGTGTGCAACGCAACAACAGCCTAGCGACCCAGCATCGGGGATCCGCATAGGTTGATCCGCGTATGGTGTGCATCGTGTAGTGTGAGCACGGTGCCTCCCTCCGCGGGTAACTTTCTTGTATAGCTGGCGACGACCCCAAGCATTGCTGGCCTAGCTCTTCCGCACACAACTTGTCTTCACTCTTCAAGCTGCATCTGAACATCAATCTTCAGAGGCTGTTGAGGATACTCGACATTTCCCACATACAAAGGGTCTCCACTCTACGTCGCTCCATCGTGTCGCAGACCCCGTGTTCCCTTGACGACTTGGCAGCCAAGAGCATTGCGGCTCTTGAACAAGCCTTCTGCGCAACCCAAGATGTACGTAACTGCTGATCCGTCATTCAATCCATCCATTCCTTCGCGCCCCACAGGCTCCCCGACTGCTGTCCGCCGTGCGTCCGTCAAGTTAGCATCCATGGGGCGGCGCCGTGCACGATGGCTTGTCTTTGCTCACGCTAGAGAGCACTGCCACCATCACCATCGTCGTTCCCCGCGTGGGACCGCGAGAAGGCCCCATATTGCCACTATTACGCAGAGCCGTCCGCAATGCTGACCAAGGGTGCGCGCTATCCAGTTGCTTCCTCTCGCCGTTGTCTAGTTGCACCACCACAGCCCCCCGTCCATCTGAGACAGTTGCGCGTCGCCGTTGCGTGCGCCAGCCCTGAAGCGACCGCCCGAGAACCACAACATCATACGCCGGACACCTGACCGCGTCCTTCATCGTCCCCGTTGCGCCTACCGCCGTGCCTAATCACGCCAGCTCGTTTCTGCGATTCACCCGTCGCCAGCCAGCCAGCCAGTCGCGCGTGCTTCCCGATACCGGTACCTACACCTCACACCCCTGCGCAATAGCCCTTCTCGGCCCTTCCAGCGGCGAGCTCGGTTTGGCGCCTCTGTATAGTCGCGAGGGCTCCCCCAGACAGTTGTCGATATCGCGGGTAGCCGCATGATGTGCGTGGTACACGGAGTATGACTTCCAGCCAGACACGTACACCCGCCACTCCGTCCTCTCCAGTGTCGAGCAGATCGTTTCTATCTCGGCTCAAATCGCCCTTGACCTCCAAGACTCGCTATTACACCGAGTTTTATATCCAGTCTGACGACCCGCATCGGCATTACACTCCAGGAGATATCATCAGCGGAACTGTCATTATCAAGATTGTCAAACCCCTGAGAATCACTCATTTGGTCGTCTCCCTACATGGCTATGCCCAGGTGTTCAAGAACCCAAATACCCCGGGGGACGCGTACAAAAACTATTGTTCAACAGTCGGCTCTGGGAGAGGAAAGAAGGCAGGCAGTTACTTTGGCAATGGGTTCGTTTCGCTGTTCGAGGACGAGGTTGTGCTTTGCGGCGAGGGGAGACTGTCCGAGGGCGTGTACCACTTCAATTTCGAACTCGAGTTTCCGTCCAAAGGCTTGCCCAGCAGCATCGACGTAAGCAATAATCCAGTGCTGTAATTGACCAACACGCTGACAATAAGGTACAGTTTGAGCGCGGAACTATTTCCTATATGCTCAACGCTACCTTGACCCGCCCCACTACCATGTCTCCGACCGCGTCATGCGATACGAAGGTTTACCTTACCGAATCAGTCGACATCGCACCCGTACCGCCGCTAAAGCCCCGTGTCATCTCATTGGAACCTATATCTAGACGAACGCGTGCTAGGTCAACGCGGAAACGGCCAACCGAGGAAGCATCACACACACCTTCTACTTCAGAACCTCAGCCAGTAGGGTCTTCTTTGGAAGCAACAAATACCATCGAGGAGACAGAGGGCCCACGAAGCCCCTCACCTAGCGACGTGAGCTATGAGAGTCAGAGGAGTAGCGGGAACGCTTCTGGCACTGAGTATGGCATTCGCTCAGTCAACACAGCTACAGATGGATCGGGCTCACAGAATGGAAGCCGGACGACCCTGAAAGGAAAGACGATTACAGCTACAATCGACGTACTCAAGGGAGGCTTTCTTAGAGGCGACCAAATACCGATTAAAGTGACCGTAAACCATACAAAGCACATACGGAGCCTGAAAGGCATTATCATCACGCTGTATCGTCAAGCGAGAGTTGATATGCATCCTGCACTACCTGTTGTACCCAACAGCAAAGGCGACAAGACCAAATCCGAAGATTACTATCCAAAGTCAAGAACTGGATTGGGGGGCTTGTCGCTCTCATCGGCTGGATCTAGTCATTTGTTTCGCAAAGATCTATGCCAATCGTTCGCACCGCTCTTCGTCGATCCTAGGACGTTAATGGCCGAAGTGAAGTGTACAGTGCGTGTGCCCGATGAGGCATTTCCCACAATATCAAATGTTCCGGGCGCAATGATATCCTTCAAATACTACGTCGAGGTAGTCGTGGATATACAGGGCAAATTGACAGGCCTCGACCGAATGGTATCTAATGCTGGACTTGTCAACCTACCTTCAGCAGCTGGTGGTACCTCGGCTATGGCACGCGACGATGCTACTGGCAGCATGTTCTCGACCTGGGGCGGCAATTTTGTGGATACCGATCAGATTCGCCGCGAAAAGGGCATCGTTTCTGCTTTGTTCGAAGTTGTTATCGGTACCAGGGATAGCGATAGAAATGGCAAGAAGAAACAAACTCAAGAACAAATGGTCGACAACAACGGCGCCTACGGGGGGCACATGGAGCCGAACGCTGAACACGGCTACGATCAGTACTATTACGAGCAAGACGAGAACGGACAGTATTACGATTACAACTACGATCCAACGTATTATGAAGTTCCTGGGTACGAACAACATAGTACAAGCGGAGCTGCATCCTTCCCGGTACCTGCAGCTGTTCCCGAGGAAGAACAAGGAATGTCAGAGAAAGAGCGATTACGAAGAGCAGAGGAGCGTTTATTGCCTTCTCAGCCGCCTGATACTGCCGGACCATCTGCGCCTTCAGGAACGGTCCAATACGGTATACCAGCGTCGGCGCCATTGTTACCGGAAGACGACGATCCAAACCCCCCTTATGTCGCAGCATCTTCGTCTTCTTCCACTCCGGCGCATCCCCCACCCCCATTCCGTGCTGCCTCATCGCCATTATTATCGTCGCGCACAACTCCGGCACCGCTTTTGCAGCGTCGTGTTACGAACATTACGGACGATGAGACAAGAACCATAAGGACTGAATCCTCGCATACCATACATCCAAATCGCCTAGAACCATCCACTAGTGAAGATAACAACGACCAGTCGAAACCACTACCGCCGCTACCACCGCAGTCACCCAGCACAGTACAAGGGTCGGCGCCTGAGTACGTCGCTAGCTCATCATCACATGTCGAACCAACCGACGACAAGCAAGAGATGACACGGCGGAGACTGGAAATGGAAAGAAGCGCGCCCCCTACGGATCATGATGAAGATGGGGAACCATCGCACGCTCCTTCAGCACCGCCGCTAGACAGAATGCAAAGCTTACAGTTGGCACCTTCGGCACCTATGCTGAACGACGACGACGAAGATCTGGTAGGTGCTGTGCGTCCAGGCCGAAGTACGCAAGGTACGCTACAGGACCACAGACGGGAAAGCGAAGCCTTGCCGGAGTACCGGAGGTGACATGCATGATGTTGGCGTTTATGGTGTTTGGGCAGTGACTGCATAGACTTGAGCGTTGCGCGTAGCCTGAGTCTACCTGGATGATATGGTAATCTTTTTCAAAGCGCAAGATGATTGGAATGTGTTGGGTGGTTTGTTATTATGATACCTGGAATCGAATTATATTATCTTCATATCTGGTGTCTCCTTTACTAGCACATTTTATTGTTGTTTTGCAGTGACTTTGCCCTCAACGCTTCGAATGGAAAACCAAATCCTGTAAAGGAGTGCTGTTCTTGCAAGAAGGTTGCATGCCCTTGGTGTTCCTAGACGTATCAGGGTCACTTCATTTCTCTCAGTCGGCGATCAATGACCGCCTCCAGATCACGAGAGTGCGCATCGTAGATCTTTTGCAAGCTTGCCAACTGCTTCCTCATAGCGGTTTCAATGGCAGCCTTTTGGTCCAAGAATTCTTGGAGGCGTTTGAGCTGCGCTTGGTGGGCTGTTGTACTGAGGTATTGTTAACCTGCGGGGTTGCACCATCTCTTTAATACTGCGTGACCCACGTCTCTCTTACATGTGTGTCAAAGACGGTGTTTATGGAATCTTCGACGCTTTGGTAATGGTTGTTGTAAGCTCTACCTACGTTGTTCTTTGACGCGTCGTACCGCTTGCGTTGCTGTGCGCAGAATTAGCATGTTGCTTCTCAAAGCCTCCTAATCAGGCGTGCTATGCCACTGGTAGGAATGTAGAGACGGTGGTATGTAGTTGATGATTCCATCTAACATACGTCGTCTACCATTTTCGCCATCAGGTGGTCCAGCGGGCCATCGGAGGTGTTCTGCGATGCTTCCGTCTCTTCGTGTGTTGCATTCATATCGCGACCCACACCATTGGCTTCTGCAGAGTTTTCGAGCTCCTCTGTTTCATCGGTAATCTGTCTTCGAGACTGCTGTGCACTCCGGCGAATGGTGGCCATGGAGGCGGTCATGGAAGTGGATTTCTCGGGTGCGCGCGTCGGAGCCATGGGTGCTGGTGGTGAGTGCTGAAATTTAGTAGCGTAGATCAAGACTGCGATCGATTGACTCGTTATCGAAGCATTATTCCTTGCTTCAGCTCAAGTGGTGAGAGCTTGCCAGTTAGAGAGCAATGGTTGAAGCCTTGGAGATGGGGGAGATGGCTTCCCCACATAGCGCCAAGATTCCGCGCTAGCGGGCATCCACAAATTTTTGGTCGTGTTTGCGGACTCCCGCCTTTCCCTTCGACAATCGCAGCCTCGTCCAGTCTGTTCAGTATTTACCATGGGTCTCGCAGCGCCGAAGAAGTATGTCTGCCAGTTTGGCTTCGGCCGACCTCCACGAAACTAACGCAAGACCAGCCGAACGAAGATCTCCAACGATCCCCAGAACACTAACTGGGCAAACAACACCTCGCGCTTCGGCC
>Ga0268250_10001273_pt1 | contig 11135 bp, 8 predicted proteins | sample AgamicAsSfe_FD_200448 | JGI IMG/M metagenome (GOLD analysis project Ga0268250, IMG submission 200448) | Agave microbial communities from Guanajuato, Mexico - As.Sf.e (v2) (version 2) | ecosystem: Host-associated > Plants > Phyllosphere > Phylloplane/Leaf | place: Guanajuato, Mexico | collected... | reverse complement strand
CGTGGGCTCACCGTACTCACATAGCGTCGATGTACGTGTCTCAGTCGTGCCGTCGGCCCAGGTGATGCCGAATTTGTGCTGCAGCATGACAAAGTCGCGCTCGCCGGCTTCGAACTGCATCTTTTGCTCGAGGGTGGCGCAGAGGGTGTCGAGCGGGTTGCCGCGGGGTGTGATGGGGGCGGTGGAGAAGAGACCGAGCCAGCGCATGCCGGCGAGGATGCGGGTTTTGTCTTCGGTGCTGGGGGGAATGTTAGCTTGTCTGGAGAGGCAGGAGTACACGGGAAACAGTCTACCTTGAGAAGGAGGTCTTGCTGGCGATAGCCCACTCTAGATCGTTCTGGCTGGAGCTTGTGGCACCAACGACCTTGGCAGTTGTCTCGGCCCAGGTTAGTGGCGATGAAGTCTTCGCATCGAGGTAGTCAACGGCCTCGTCCGAGAGGAAGCCAATGTCCACTAGGACGCGGATAAATTGTGGGAAACCACCGTATCTCAGTGTGCCGCGGATGATCGTCTCTGCTTCGGGGATGTTGTAGCGTTCCTTGTATGGTGTGCTGTCGCGGTTGGGGTAGGCGACGAAGTTGTCTGAAGTGAGGCAGGTTGTCAGCGAAAGTTGAGCTCACGAAGAAAATCCAAACTTACAGCCAGGGTAAATATGATACGGCTTAGCGTGATCCATTAAGTCCTTGCCCTCAACATCCTCAACCTTTCCATCCTTCCACCACTTGCCCGCATTTCTTAGCGCGAGCAATACACCTCTCGAACTCCAGGAGAACTTGTAGCCCAACGGGTTGTCAGAAGACTCCGGCGCAGGTAGACCACCACAGTAGCTCAAGAAGCTCGTGATCTTTCCACCCTTCTCATGAACCTCATCGATTGTCTTAACAGCGTACAAGTGGTCGATACCCGGGTCCAGCCCAATCTCGTTCATGACTGTGATGCCGGCATCCTTGGCCTTCTCATTCAGCTCTTGCATCGCCGGAGAAACATAACTGGTTGTGACGACGTGCTTCTTGTTGCGGATGGCGGACTCGATGACGAGTTTGTGGAATGTGTAGGGGATCAAAGAGATTGCGACATCAACTTTGGCGACTTCGGCGTCGAGGGCTGCACTGTCGTTGACATCGAGAGAGATTGGGTGACAATTGGAAAGGCCCTCGCAGAGCTTGGCGGCGCTTTCGAGTGTTCGGCAGGCGACGGCGACGTCGATGTTTGCTTCGGAGAGGATTCGTGCTGTGGGTCTGGAACCATGTTAGATCAGGCAGAAGATTGACTGTCTTCCAATGAACATACTTGACAACGAAACCAGCACCGAGGAGGAGCACTCTGGCATGTTGATTAGTCGATAAGATGCTTGCTTAGAATTTCATCTACCCACTTATGTCCTGATGCTTGTGAGACCTTGAGACCTGGGATCAGGTTGGTAAGCATAGATGGGTTGATGAGAGACGCCATGTTGATGTGCTATGTCGTGTGTTTCAGGTGTTGTACGTCTAAACAAATGTTGCCATTGAAAAACAGACGTAATGAGTCAAAATTACACACGGACGCAACGGAGATAAGAAGTGAGGGGCATGGGGCCACGGCAAGAAACGGGTTAAAAGGATCTGAAGATGCGAAGGAGAACGAGACTGAACCAATGGCTTGTATGCTTTTCAGCTATCTGGGTATCTATCGAAGTAAAGGAAATCATTATCGTAGTGTTCGTTCAGGTTACCAAGCTCATCGTCTCCATCTGCCAGGCGTGTCTGGTACCGCCCAAATGTCATCATTCGTGCCGTAATCCTTGGTGGCATCTGGTACCGCATTCGTGCTCGCATTGCCAAATGGTACGTGTCCGTGCGATGTGAAGACCGGTGCTCTTTGCGCTGACTGTCCGTTTGGTGCTCTGAGCGGTGAGGGCTGCGTACCCTGGCGCAATCCAGCATTGTCTGTAGGCATTGTGGCAGCACCAGTTTCATTAACCAGATTGACCATAGGTGCAGTTGCCTCTCGTGGCGCTACGGAGGGACTTGGCACTTGTGCTTGCGGCGCTGGTGGCATTGGTTGTGAATGCTCAGTCATGATGTGATTTTTGGGTGCTTGAGAGAGTGCTTGATCTTGAGCCGCTGATGGAGCCTCGGAAGAACTGCTAACATCCTCGTGCGATGTCGCAAAGGACATCATACCAGACGCAGGGTGTGTGTAGTCATTTCCATGTTCCGTGGGTGCCTCGATTGACTGGGCGCCAGCACTAGAAAGGAATGTGTCTCTTGCCGCCATATCTTGTGCCTCCTCAGACAATGCTCGGGCAGCTAGCAGTCCAGGAGGTATCGTGTCAAGTGTAGAAGACGAGGCAATGTTCGATAATGGCGTTGCTGGATGGGACTTTGCAGCTCTTCGGATTGTAGCCACAGAAGGTTGTGGTGTCAATGTTTTCGCAGCCTTCGTCGCTGCTGGCTTCTTGACTGGTGCCTTTGCTTGTGTTGTTTGCCGCGCTGCTCCAGTCGCACTGAGTTCTTTCTTGTCCTTTTCGGAAAGCTTCAGTGTGATTTTGCGCACACTGGCAGTGAGCTGGTTTACATCGGTCGATCCTTCCCTGTTACGAGTAGCTGAACTGTTGACACTGCTGACTGGCAAAGCTGCTTGAGGTGTCACCACGTTCGACGGCTGCGTGGGTGTGATACTTGCAGTAGCAGTGGCCGCATTCGTAGATGAGAGCGACGTTCGAGGAGTTCGGACGGTCGTGCCTTCTGTACTCTTCCTGCTCGCTCTGCTAGTCCTCGGTGGCAAAATTGCTGCCGTTACGGGCACCGAACCCTCCTTTACTCTGTGTCGCAGCTGTCTGTCACTACTCTGCTCGGTTGATGGCACAACGGTCGAGGTTCGTTCTTTCTTTACACGAGATTCGCTCAGCTCCTCCGCTCGATAGCTGCTGACGGGTCGGTCATTTGGGATGAGCTGCTTGCTTAGCTCGAAAGCTGCATTTGCCCAGTCGACACTCGGTGGTGGTGGTGGCGGTCCTTTCCATAGCTTGGCTGGGTCAACTACTTTGGCTAAGAATGACTCTGTAGGTGTCGCGTGTGTGATTGCATCTGAGGCGCGAGATCGTTTTGGCTGTCCCTGAGATTTGCTTACCAGTGCCTCAAGCTCAGTCATCGCCAATGTATTCCACCACCCTGTAGGATACACACTTTCTGGAGTTCCAAATGACGACCTCCTGACGTGGTGACTGGCCTTGCTGACGCTTTCGTTTGTCCCAGCCAACCCTACCAGGTGACTGAGAGTACCGCTAGACAAGGCTCTGTCACTGTAGCCTCCCTCCAGCACACTGATGACTCTGCCGTCAGTGGCCAAGCCTTCTTCTTCCGCCAACCGGACAATATCTGCAGTGAACCTCGAATAGAACTCGGTAGGCACATTCACTTTGTGTCGTTGCATACCTTCGCCTTCATACTCGCTTGCATCGAAGCCTGCTGAGATGAAGATGGCCGCCTTTGGCTGGACGTTCCCAGGCGCGGACCGTACGCGTTGTGTATGAGCACGCAAGAACTCGCGAGTCTTGTCAAGCAACACAACATAACGAGTCTTGTAAAGCTCCCAGAAATCCGATTCAGTCTTCCATGGTTGTAGGTGCACATTCCAGACCGTCTGACCATGCGCATTCTCAATGCACAAGCTGGCTGCTTGAGTTTTCTGGGGGTCGCCCTCTTCGCAAGGATAGCTGTTGATGTCGTGTAAGCTGAAGTAGCCAATGGCCGTCTTCCTCAGTATCGATGCATTCTTCGGCATCTGCCATGATCTCGTATTGCGCTCCCAGGTGATCGACTGTGATCCATCGCCATGATGCAGGTCAAAGTCGATGATTGACGCATGAGTGAGACCGTGTGCTTGCACGGCGTGTTCGATACCGCATTGTACTTGATTGATCCAGCAGAAGCCAGAGGGGAGATCTGCAGAGCAGTGATGACCAGGCGGCCTCACGCAGACGAAGGCCTTCCTCGCTATTGGCCGTCCTTCGACCTCGGACTTGAACACTTGATCTACAGCATCGAACACTCCGCCGAGCGCGCCCTGGAACGCGAGCTCTGATTCTGGAGACAGATACAAATCCCCAGCATGGAGTTGTGGCTTCTGGACTGCACTATCCGCATCCTCTATCCTCGTCATCTCGCTTCTTCCCGTTGCCAATCGTTCTCCAGCTGCGCCGCACATCGTCCGTAGCTCTTCCATCCATTTCACGCCATGAACATGCGTAACCACGGACGACGTGATTGGCACCAACCGTGTTGACCGCCGTACTCTGAAAGGTATGTTCGCTGGTGTCCTGGTCAGACCTTCGCCATATCTGCCTCCTAATCGCACATAAGCGCTTGATATGCCCCGCACTACAGCTTGTACTCTTTCTGGTCTTTCAACGATCAAGTTGAGATTTGTTTTCGTTGTCTTTGGCCGCGAGAAGCGATGTCCATAGCATGCATCATGTATGATGACTACTGTGTCCGAGCTCGACTCTGGTCCATCTATTCTACTTTGATCTGCTAGCTCTTTCTGGAAGAAGTCCGCTGCAATGGAGGCTGCTGTTACTGGTACATAGCTTTGCGCATCGACCGTAACTGCCGCAGATGGTGCTGGGCTCGACCGGGCGGACGTAGAAGATGACGTTGATCGCTTGTTCGGTGTTTGCGTCGGCTCTTGTCGTACTTTGCGAACAAGCTGCGGTGATCGTGAGCTCTGCCGCCTAATGTACCCAGCGTCTTGCCGTGGTGGTGTGCTCTGAAGGGACGATCTCGTCCTTTGTGGCGATGGTGAGCTTGTCTTGCCTGGGAGAGTGGTCTGCGATGTGTTGTTTGACGTTGCTTCAGTGCTTAGTGTGTCCAGAGGGTGAAGGTTCAAGCGTTCTAGTGTTTGCGACAGTGATGCTTCGCTGGGCTCAGTTGTTGGAGTAACCGAGCTATCTAGCGACATTGCGAGACATGAGCTGGCAGCTATAGAGAGAGCTTCACAAGAGAGTGCAGGTGCTATGTTGATTATTGTTTATCTGAAGATCTTCAGCTGCACGATTGTGACGACCCTTGCCAAAAATGTAAATGTGGAATCGCGTGGACGTGTCTCATGACGTATCAGGTAGACAGCGAATGTATATACAAGAAGCTATGTACAGAAGCGAAGCCCTCCTACTATGTTCGTAAGAAACTGATACATCGTGCATCGAAATCTCCTCTCAAATGATATGCTCATATAATCTTTTACCCAGACCATGTCCAAGATGTTCTTAAATGCAACTCAAACGACTCGAGAACGCTGAAAATGTGCGTCTCGGGCTCGTCTTCAAGGAGGTCGTTCTCTGTCGCTCTTGCTGTCCCTGTTGAACCATAGGCTGCGACTCAAATCTCTTGCGAATCGTGTCGTCTACCATAGCCATCAAGCCAGTGACAACAACCACGTCCGCAACATCCGCTGGCCCCATTGTAACGCTACGATCGCAGAGCCACATGGTGCTGGGGGACACCCAGCCGCCCTTGTACGCCTCTGTACGAGCATCCTCCGGGCTGAGCTGGATTGGCGCAATATGCGCCAGCACTGCTTTGTCCCATAGACGGGTAAGGACGAAAGACGTTTCTTCGCCAGTGGTGAATGTTGTCTCAATGACGCGCTCCCACATGTACGCGAGACCGTAGTATTCGAATGTGTAGTGCCGGGAATCGTTGGGTGAGGATGAGAAGGAGGAACCGCCTGACAGGCCAAGGCGGAAGCGGGCGTAATTGGAGAATTCGAGGCTGAGATCGTTGGAGAGAGGAGCGCTCACTGCGGGTGAGGTTTCAGGATTGGACAAAGTCTTGCGTGCATTGTCGCTACTCTCGAAGGAAGAGTAGCCAGAGTCTTGCCGACTGAGGCCGTCTGTGTTAGCTCGAGGTGATAGTGGACTGGAGCCCAATTTTCGAAATGCGGAGCTGAATGTGCCACTCGTCTTCGAGCGCTTCGAAGGAGGAGTGGCAACTTCTTGCGGCTTTCTGGTCGAATGGCATACTTCCCTGCCAGAATCTCGGCAGTATCGGCGCACGGAAAAGTCTCGTTTTTTGAGGTCGTGCATGCGTAGGTGGAAAAGCGTCATATCTTTTAGTTGACCACTGGTCGTTTTTACATTCGTATCAATGCGTAAGTTCATATTACCATCAATTGTCGTATCGTCATGCCGGATGAGTAGTCTTCTGGATGAAGGAAATAGCTCTGCAAAGTCCTTTGGGGATGCAGCGACAAGATGGCCCGGAGTGATCGTGAGTGGTCTTTCGGCAGCTACTATGCCATCTTCGGCGAACTCGTCACCTTGCATGTCTGCAGTAATGGTAGAGGCATAAGTGGCAAAAGTGTGCTGTGATTCCCGTCGTGGTGCCAGAAAAAGACGATCATCATCGTCAGCAGCTTGACAATCCGATCCGTGTGCTGAGTCCACTGAAGTCTGCTCACTTGGGAATGAGGCACGAGGTGTTCTTGCCAGGTTCCGGCTGCTGTGGTTACTGGCGGACGAGGTCTGACTTCTGCTGGAGTCTGACATGGTTGTGGAAACGGCCAGTCGAAGCTGGAATGAGTGCGTCGAAGTGATAACGCACAGAGTCGCTTATGTTGTGATGCTCACCAGATAGTCGGGGTGAGCTGTGCCAGCAGGGCTGTGTGATACCAAGTATCACAGAAGGGAGGGAGTCGATTAATAACGGGCCCGTTGCTATTTCCGAGGCGTCGTCAACCGTGCGCGGTGAGCTCAATTGAACTGGTCGTCTTCAAGAGAGGAGACTCGAGCTGCAGTTGGCGGTATACAGACGTCTATATGCTGCCACTGGACTTTCGCAAGAGTTTTGCAGTCAGCAGATCCGATCCGGCTGAAGCGTGGGATTAGAGCTCGATCACAAGCTTGCGGTAAGCTGATCTGGCTGCCGAGTAAGTAGTGTATATTATCCGCAGGGTTACACAGTGTATTGACGGTCTTGTTGATGCTCAGTATGCAAGTCGAAAGGCAGAGCTTAAGCAGTGATGAGAAGCAAGAGCAAGAGGGATTAATCACTTCACAAGTAGCCCGGTTGAATGCGCATGTGCGTCTATGTCTATATAGCTGGAGACATGGTGGATCGAGAGCGGCCTCCAACGTCTGAGATCGCCAATCAGCTTCGAATTGCGAACAAGGCTGTGTTTGAAGTTTCAGCCGCGGGGGTGCCGACAATGTGGAGCCAGTTGAAGCAGCCGTTCCCGACCTGTCCGATGTGCTTGAAAGCTTCGACTTCAATCAGCTCGTTCTTCTCGCTTGGCGAATTCTTCTCGCCAGCATGATAATCGGCCCTGTTATCACGGAGAGGCGACTATGCCGGAGTCTACCACCTCAGCTCAGATGGCGAGACTGCGAGGCTGCACGGTACAGGAGTGACGTGCATGGCCATCAGCCAAAACGCGGTGGCGCTGCGGGAAGAAGCTTAAGAGCAGGGTTGTTCGGTCCTTCGTCCCAAATGAGGCTGGTCATATCGGTCATATCGCTGCTGCCATCAGGAGATCGAGCTTGATCGTCCCATTCTTAGTTCGAAAGAAAAGGGGTAAGTAGCAGGGTTCTTGCGTCGAACAGTTTCAAGCACGATGTTGCTAGAGTATGGTTTGGGCAGAATCTACGGCACTCCTCTTGAACTTCGAATCCTCATGCTGCGATGAACGTGAACGACTCGCCTCGTCCGCGTTCATGGCAGTATCAATTATATCTCATACTATGTGCCAATACCTGGTATCGTTGTTACGCCTTGCCATGCAACGCCATATCCATGTCTCGCAATGCCTCGGGATCAAAATCTAGGTCTACCTCGCTTTGACACTAGCAATAATATCATACCGCCATCCCGATGCTGTCTGGGTGTTTCGACATGGATCATTTCCTCCGCTCAGGCTCATGACTGTAGTACTCGTCCTGCATCTTCTTCATCTGCGGGGTTTCCTTCACGTCCTGAGCAGAGCTATGCTTCTTGTCGATACTCTTCCAGTACGACTTCTGATCCTCGAGCACCTGCTCACACCACTGCTGCACTTCCGGCAGCACAATCCTCGACGCGACATGAGCAAACTCCGACAAGTCAATCCTGCCTTCGTGCGATTTTTCGTACTCAACCATCTGCAGGACGAGTTCCATCTTGTCGACATCATGCACAAAGTGACTCTCCAAAGTCTCCGAATCCTCGTACTCTTGCCATGCCTGCTTGATCTCTGCTCCTGCTTCACCACCATCCACGTCCCCTAACAGCTCCTGACATAAAAAGTCCATGGTTGTGGACTCCCTCCTACTCTTCTCACTCTTCAGCACACCGTCGACCGGCGTAATGTCTCCCACGAGTAGTTCTGCCATATCATGCACTAATGCCATCTTGATGCATCGATTCATGTCGATTCGTGAGCGAAGTGATGATGGGCACAGCATTGTGATGATGGACATGCGGTACATGTGATCCGAGATTGACTCCCCCTGACTAATGCCGAATCTGCGCCATCCTTCACGCTTCGTTGTCTTCAGTCGCTCGAGCATGTGGAAGAATGCAACGGGTGAGGATGTGTTTGCTCGGGGTTGTGAATGAGGAGGTAACGTGGATAGAACAGTCTGTGGTGTCCATTGTCCGTCGGGTAATGAGTTTGTGTGGTTGAGGATGCCGGACTGAGAAGCTGTGTAAGTGAGTGTCAATGGGCGTGCATCTTGTTGGGCATAGGATTCTGGTCGGCCCTGACAAACATACATGGAGGTGTGTTGGTTTGCACCGCGTCTCCGATTTTGCTGGGAGCCATTGTAGATGGTGCTCTGATCCGATGAACGTTGTTGAAGCGAGTTGGGCTTGCTGTGACGAAGTAGTTGAGGCTGCGGTGTATATGGCTTCGTCTAAACATATGCTTTCAGGTTTGAAATCGTGTCAGCAGGCAAATGTCAACAACACCTGAAACAAGAGATGATTATATAATCGGGACTGTTTACCTTACGGTAATGTACCCTTCCACCGATGTCATTATTCCATACTGTATAGCGATCACATCTGACACAACAATGCCATGAATGTGCCATCAGATGGTGCCTTGCTTGTGAAGAACCTGCGCTTCCTTGACCTCGATCTCCTTCCTGACTGGCCAAATGTGACTGCCGAGACGTTCCGCGCCAGTCGAAATGCACCTATAGCACAAAAAGATCGTCTCAAATGCGCCGAGTTTGTGCTGTACAGGCTCTTCGAGCGCTGGGATAATGCCATTGCCAAGTTTGTATGATGTTTCAGCCATAGTCAGTGACAGATTAGCTGATTCTGTCAATAGAAGCTGAAACCGTACTTTCCAGCACTCGAACCCCGTCAGACGATTCAGCTACGTAGCGTACTACAGCAGCAGCTTAGCCAGCTCAGAACCGATGGCGTGCTACCACGGGAGTGCACTATCCGTAAAGGGACGCTGGACGACTGTATTGGCGAGAAGTTCGAGGAGCTGCTTCTACTCTTCTCAACACTAGTGCTTCGCAAAACATTAGCGTCACGAGGAGATCAGTCAACGCCAGCTCGTATACTCAGTGTTGCAGGTACTCTCGACGACCACGAAAGCCATGCTATCTCGTCCCTGAGCTTGGCTTACAGCGCGTCATTGCATGAGTCTTTAGCAGAACGCCAGCGACGTCAACAACGACTGACGGGCCTTTGCAATAAGTTTCGACAAGAGGAGAATGACCTGGAAGCCAGACGATCCGAAGCTGATTCATGCTTGGAGACAACAACATCGCAATTGACTGCCCAAAATGTCGATGTTCAGTCCACCAAGCAGCAACTACGCGCTGAACACAATGGCGACCACGTCTGGCTCGAGCTTGCGCTGAACAGCAGCTCTGAAGAAGGACGACGCAAGATGGTTGAGGATGATTTCGAGACAATCTGGACACCAACGATTGTTGGCGAGGATATAAGCTACGACTTCCCGCCCACTGGACTACTAGCTGATCTGGAACACCGAGTGCAAGCTCAGAAGGCACGATTAGCATCTTTGAGAGCAATCCAGATCGAGGTTTCACAGCGCAATGAACAGCTCATTGTGATGCCCAGTCCGATGAAGAGTCCGATGAAGAGTCCGATGAAGAGCCCAATGAAGAGTTCGATGAAGGCTAGGCTCATCCGCAATGACTCTACTCCATTGAAGAGGTCCACGCTCAAGCCTTTGTCGGCTGTCCCGAGTCTTTTACCACAAGAAAAGCCGCCGACACCCCACCCAAGAAGGGCACCTTGATGCGTCTAGCCAGACATATGTCTCAAATACTGGCATCTTGGGACGAATGATTGCTCAAAAGTCTGATCATGAGTTGAAGGAATCCTCCACGTTGTTCATCAGTCTATACGTAAGGGAAAGCCTTCCCAGGCTTGTGTTATGCTTCTCGCTGTATATACATTCGCTTGGCCAGGCGTACAGCAACCGATCGAAATGGAAGCGACGCCCTCCTCGCGGAGGGGTTCACAACAATGAAGACTATGAACGGCACACCCGTCGTCTATGGCTGCACTTGAGCCTAGTCCGCCAAGATCGTCATAGCGGCACATTGTTGCTTTGATCGGATCGACTTCGATATCGATCCGAAAGGTAGTGATGCTGTGACATGCGGATGGGAGAAGTGGTTTCGCCAGTGTCCGCGGTCAGACATCAGGCAGGAGGTACCATCGCTGCGTCGAGAGTCTCTTACGAATAGTATTGGGATGGATGAGGAAGCAATAATTTGGTACAGTATGGAAGAACGTGCATACATTCATAGTTTGATTAAGATGGACACTCTGTAGTACATTCCATCCACTTGTTGCTTTTGTGCTGCCGCCACCAATGCGAAAATAAGGTCCGACGTCACAAGGAGGTAGGTGCTGTTGTCGTGGATGCCTAAACCATTGCTTCCGATCTTTCTGCTACGGCCGTGCCAAAGACTCCTATCGTTGCGATCCACTTCATCACCATCACTGTCGTCAAGCTACTGTACCTTATCTCTGCGATCCGCCCAAACAGCCCCCTCCCGCCCACCGACAATCGCGATACCAGCTCAGAGTCCCGACCACCGCGTCCCATCAGCACGCCCCATCCACGCTCTCCCTCCAATCGCCACACGCTCCCCTCGTCCCCACCATCATATCTACCAC
>Ga0268250_10001272_pt1 | contig 11136 bp, 15 predicted proteins | sample AgamicAsSfe_FD_200448 | JGI IMG/M metagenome (GOLD analysis project Ga0268250, IMG submission 200448) | Agave microbial communities from Guanajuato, Mexico - As.Sf.e (v2) (version 2) | ecosystem: Host-associated > Plants > Phyllosphere > Phylloplane/Leaf | place: Guanajuato, Mexico | collected... | reverse complement strand
TACCCTCAATAAGGAAGCTTCTGTACCGCCGAAAGAAAAGGCCACTGGTAGACTGAGTGGACTGGGCAGACCAGGCAGTGCAGCCAGCATTACCCGGCCTAACCCTACGCCGCAACAGGTACAGGGACATCAGAAGAGTAGGAGCAGTCTGAGCCAACTGGGAAGGTTTACGAGAAGTACAGCTGCAAAGGCTACTGGCGGGGCGCTGAAAAAGTAGATGCTGAGGTGACCGAGTCCATACCGATGGCTGGAGAGGTGTTCATGTTGCGCTTTTAGCGTTGGCGTCTTTGGGGTTGAGTTGATTATTGTCGAATCATTGTCATATATATCCATGGTCAATCCTGGATTCTTGCCCTGTTCCCCCAGGACCATCAGTCTTCGCTGTCGGGAAGCTTGAACAACAAGTCATTTTCGCTCAGACTTGCCGTCATGGGCCCCCTCGATGTCGGTCAGACGGGGAAGAAACCGTCACATCGAAGGATTCTCGGCAGGTCATGACGAGGAACAGACACAACCTGGCTTATATTGACAAGTGTCGTTCGCAGGAGATGAGCTTGCTTGCGAGCCAACCTGGGCGAGAGCCGTGTTTCTGATCATCGGACTCGAGTAATCGTTCTCATTCGTGCAAGTGCACAAAACCCGAATATGGAAATCATTAGGATTGCGAAAATCACCCTGTACATTGGCATACCGTGCTATCCTGCACGGCTTTGTGTTCATCTTCGTCTCCAGGCTATGTCTCTTCGTCCCAGCTGAAATTGTGAATCACAGGCTTCAAGCTATCATACGGAATTATGACTCGGGATTTCAAGTCAGTATGTTGTTCGCTATAGCGGGACCTGAGCCAAAGACTCCGTCCTTCAGATACGCAACATCGAGGCAGGCCACAACTGAGTCGTCCTGGACGGATTCCAGAAACCCTGGGGAATACGAATCAACCTCGGGTCGTATCACGAACCGACATCATATGTAGTGAGAGCCCAGAGGGCAGGAAAAACGGCCTGATGTCATGGCCAAAAATAACACAATTTGCGACTAACCCTAGAAATCTTGTCTATTTTCGACAACCGTTGCAACGCCCTCGCGGCTCTAAGACATGTCAAGCTTCCAGACTACACTCCAAAGAACACCACACGGACGATCGGCCGTGTCTGTCTCGGCGCCCTCGCTAAGTACGGGGAGATCGTCCTAGGGCAGACCGCAGGCGGGGGATCGATCCCTGCATCACGAGGACTTGGCTCCAGTGTAGCATCGCAAAGCCTTAGACATTGCAACGTTGGGTGACCAAGAATTCTGGGCTTCTGTCATGCACCCAGGGCTCACATCTCGGAGGCAAGGCCAGACAGACATATAAGAGACCCAAAGTCATCCTCTTAGATTTCTTTTATCATCATCATCAGCTCACATCTCCTTCTCACATCTACAACACCAACTTGACACAACCCTCGAACAAACAATCTAAATCAACATCAACATCATCAACATGCTTTCCAAGTCGCTCATCTCCATCTTGGCGCTGACTTCCGCTGTCTCTGCCTCTCCTGCACTTCGCCGCCAGGCCGATCCTTGCCAGGACGCCTACAAGTCATGCATTGCTGCCGGTACCCCTGAGGTCGCCTGCTCGTGCACATTGACCGCCTGTATTGGCGAGGACAACGCTCGTAACCGCGAGTACTGTGCCAGTGCGACTGCCAACCTCCCCAAGACCACCGCTGCTCCTTCCAGCACGACCTATGCGTGCAACCCGGCCCACAGCTATCCCAATGGCGCCAAGTGCATCTCCACTGCTGGCGCTCTGAGCCTTGTCACTCCCGCTGCCAGCACCACTGCTACTAGCTACGCTTGCAACCCAGCCCACAGCTACCCTAATGGTGCCAAGTGCATCTCAACTGCCGGCGCATTGAGCCTTGTCACTCCTGCTGCGAGCACCATGGCAACCAGCTACGCTTGCAACCCTGCTCATAGCTACCCAGCCGGTGCTGTCTGCACCCAGGTTGGCGGTACACTCACCTTGGTTACTCCTTCGCCCTCTGCCCCCGCTGCTTCGACGACTGCTGCCGCACCCAAGGCCTCTGGTACCAACGCAGCAGCTCCTGGTTCCAACCCAAAGAAGGTGGATGGCAAGAAGTGGTCTCTTCAGAATGTTAACCGCTACTGCGGTGAGGGCAATACCGGGTGCGACTACAACTTCGACATTGTCGCCAACGGCAAGACCGAGCACTGCACCGTGATCCGCATGCCCGGCAGTAACGCTGCTACCGAGTCCTTCTCCAACCAGCCTTGCGGCGACTTTTCTGTTTCTTGGGGCTACGTCAAGGACCCCGCTCCCGCCTATGCTGTCTTGACTGTCGTCGACAAGGCTGGTGAGCTCGCCTGGTTCGGTGTGAGCAACATCAATGGTCAGGCCGTTACTACTGCTCCTAGCAACCCATTCGGCTCCGGTCAGTACGGCAATGTCGGCCCTGAGCAGGTCTACACCTACAACTGAGCTACCATCTTCTTTGCATTTGAAGTCAAGAATGACATGACATTTCTGCATACATCTAGAGCATTATTGGGGATTGGATTCTGGGTTTTGGTATCATTATATTAGCGATGGTTGTGCTCATTATGAATTTTCGAGTTTTCTCCGCGTACCGTTCCAATCTCCTCATAGCGATTCACCCTCTTGAGAGACTTCTGCACGCTATCGTCAAACCCTTGCCTGATCCTATCTGTTCGGTCGACCTATTGACCAGTGAAAATCCGAGACAGAAGATGGCCGTTCCTAGTCGTGCTCCTTCCAAAGTCCGGATGATATGAACAGAGATTACAGGAGAAGAACGAGCACAGGAAAACCAGAAACAAACACGACACAATCTGAACCGCCCCCCTTGAAGTATCGAACTGTTGATGACCCTCGTTCTTCCCAGTTTTCCCCCACATTCGACCACCCCTGGAAGATCAATATGTCTTTCACTTGGCCCCCATACAATATCACATTGGCATTGTACGCCCTGGCTACGTAAGCCAACAATTCTGTCATAATGGCTTCATGCTGTGGGTGCTCCAGGGTCATCCCGTATCACAATGACTTTGGCTTTGTTTCAACCAACTACAACAACAACAACAATGACACATCAGGATATGCTCTATGGTACCTGGTCAGCAACTATTTAATACTAAACTGGGTCACCTGTGTGGGCCACCTTATACGTGATGTCAGTCGAGCTTGAGCCATCCTGGAAGACAAAGATACTGATTAATCAGTCGGTGGCCTCATGCTGATGTCCTCATCTTCAACCCCAACATCCCGTTTTCCATTTTGCTATCTCTGGATCTGCCTCACATCCAGTCCATCGAACGATTGTCGTGGAAATTTGTCTTTAGCCGCATGACTTCTCGAGCTCCAGGCTGGCAAGGACAAAAGCACTGGTACCGATCAGGCTATTGTCAACAGTCGGTCGATCAAAATAATACTGCGAAAATCTCGTCAGCAGTTGCCATCCACCAGTAATCAGAGTGTGACCTACTTTCGCATCGACACTTTGTCCACTTAGACTCGCAATCGAGCTCGTCCCACCGAGATTCAGAGTGCCGTTGTCACCGCGATATACCTGCGTCTCGAAAATATTCTCCCAGAGCCCAACCGCTGCTTTACGAGCTCTATCTCGAAGCTGTGTGTTTCGGATGATATCTAGGCGTACAGATCTCAGCAGAGAGTATGCAGTCATCAGACTCGCACTTGTCTCAACGAAGTTCCTGGATCCATTGATGGAAGCGCCAGGAAGATCTACCACTTGCCAGACAGAGTAGTTTCCGTTGATCTGCAGCCCTCGCTCGAGAGCGAACAGCTGAGCTTTAATCAAATTGGTGAAGAGCAGTCTGATATTGCTGTACGCGATTTTGGCCTCTAGCGTCATTGAGGAGGCGGGCAGTGATTGCAAGACTTCGATGGCGTTGAGCACACCCAGTGTATACCAAGCCAGTGACCGGCCCCAGACGGATGGACTCGCACCAGTCTCTGAGTTCGCCCATGCGTGTTCACTCAGCGCATCGTAGCCATGCACCAACAATCCCGTACCATCATCGCAGATCGCAGACAAGATGTACAGTTGCTTTTGCACTGAGGCAGGTACGAAAGTATTGAAGTTCCGACTCTGATTTGCTGCACTGCTCAAGATGTCGAAGGAAGGATACGAGTACATGCCGTCTGTATACGATAGATTGCGATATGCAGTGTAGTTGTTGCGATTGTCGTAGTACCAAAGCCCTCCATTGTCGTTCCGGGGTTGTTCTGCCAGTGAATCCTGTAGCGCAGATATAGCGGACGCCAGAGCTTCATCACCAGTTTCTGCATGCTGGTAAATCATCTCTGTACCAATAGAGAATCTGTCAAGCGGCAAGCCCACAGATTCAGTGATGTTGGCGAAAAGCGGGATGGCACTTGCGACACTGTTGCGTAGGTATGTCGTCCATTGCTGCTTGTCGGCCGTATCATTCGTTGCGACGATGCCCTCTCGCAATGCTTGGTAGAAGATACCGAGTTCGATCAACCCTGTGCCGGAAGAACTTGCAGCTGCTCCTTGGTTCCGCACAATACTGCTTGCGATCATTGCAGATGCTTGGCCGTGTATATTTTGCGGGCATTGGAGCGTCTGTGTAAAGGCGCCAGATGCAGCGAAGAGTGGGAATAGCCTTGTCGATACCATCGTTCTGGCGATGTTAATTGTGTCTACCGCAAGGAACGTAGACAAGAAAGTGATGAACAACAAAATATTGACATGATTTTCGACCGTGGTCGATCCTCGATGACGTATCTAAAAGTTTGTTTATGACATGCAAGGTACCGCTGTTCCTCAATTAGATGGCAAATTGTAGACAGGAGTCTCGGACAATCTAGAGAGATATCCTAACCAGCTGCCGCTACTGCGACGACGAAGCGTACTGAGACGACATTCTACCATCAGTGTAGAGCACTAGTAAATAGTATGTAAAGTTATTCTTCATCCGTTCTGCCCCTGCTAGCGAGCTTGGAGAAGACTAAGATAGCGCCCAACTTCGTAGTATAGGTCCCGTATGTTTCGCTGTTGTTCGCAGTCCTTGATCGCAGGATTTTGGGAAGAGGGCGAGGAGAGGCTGAAGCTGAAGAAAGACACAGCTAATCCGACAGAGCTGACACGCCTCTCATGTCGCAGTAAAAGGGCGGACCCGGTGATACTGCAGCGCCCGAAGTTGCAGAGTTCTAACTTCTACCATGCTCCTCTCAGATGTGTAGACTCCGATGTGGTCGTACTTGGCGCTGGACAGGAGAACGTTAACAGGTCAATGATAGGAGTCTCGGAGATGCCGAGCGCTGTTTGCATGTGGAGCGTCAAATTTCAAGCCACCACGCCGGTAAACCCTATGTTTTCTGCTTGGCTAAACTTGGTTCATTCCCTAAAGCAATGCCCATATTGTATTCAGCAAGTGGTCTGCCGAGCTCTACTGGGCCTACAGAACATCACGAATACATTCCCATATAGTATGTTTGTGGATTTGGTACAATCTATCCCGATAAGCTAAGAATGACAAGGGTCTTGTTGCTCCGAATGACAACAAAGGGGAAAACCGGTAGCGCCTGTGTGGCTGCCGACCCCACGTGCCCAATTCTGAATCTTCCATCTCATGCTTCTCAGCTCGGCTGCACATTCGTAACGCCTCCTCAGCTATGTCCCAGCGCAGTTATCGTCTGCATGAACTTGATCCGTCAGGTGGTGTCACGCCCCTCGTGGAATCCAACCTCTCGCTACTTCTGTACCGTTTTGAGGCCTGACCACAACAATGCGAGATACCGCAAAGCACTTTCAACAAGCAGCCCTACAGCCTAGTCACGCTACTGGACTCCATCGGAAGCATACACAATATCGTTACAAAGATGCAGTCCGTCATGCCAGGCTCTGCTCGCGCCTTCTTTCGGTCGCCAGAGGCAGATGGGCTCATTTTTCGCACGGGATGCCACGCTGTATTGTGTGGAAAGCTTCTTCCTTATTCGATCTTTTTGACCACACCAGTGACAGAGGCTTGCGACGGCGGTCAGAATGATGGCTTGTTGCGTTTTCAGCTTGGTTTCTGCAACGTCTCAGCAGCTCGTTCAGCTTGGACAGGAGACCTATAAAGGAAGGGCGACTGCTCGCCCTAGCCAGGAAACACACATCCTCCTTCTCCATCTAGATCCTCGCAAATGAAGATCAATCCTACCATCCTTGCTCTGACCTTCGGGCTGTTAGTCGAAGGCTTGCCGACCGATGAGCAGTCTCGTGCAATCAGGGTGCGTCGCCAGGACATCGACTTCGACCTCGCAGACAACAGCCCTGACCCAGTTGTCGCACCCGACAACTCGACCGATTACAACCAACAAGCCGCCATTCAGGAAGTCAAGAATGATATCCTCGCGGATCCTCTCACCAAACGTGACATCATCGTCTCGACATCCTCGGGATACACGTCTAACGTTCAGCTCAATGGCGCCGCGATAAATGCTCCTCTGAACTGCAATGGCGCCGTAAGTTTTTGTTTTTCCACGCGTTCCAATGCATGTTCTGATACTGAACCGGAGAACAGGACACTTTCATGGGCTCGAAGCTTTTCAACAAAGGTCCTTTCGACACCGATCTTTGCGCCACTGCTTGCAGGCAAGCTCTTCCGACTTCTACAATCATCTTTATACTGACAGTGCGCCCAGCTCTCAAACCGCCTACAACGTCGCACACCCGCCCTCTCGAGGCAACCCCAAGACTTGCCAATTCTACAACACTTATGGGCTGTACAAAAATGGTGTCTACCAAGGGCAGTACTGCTCATTGTACACGCAAGCGTGGGATGCTAGCTACGCGACAAACAATGGCCAGTGGCGCGGCCCCGATCATTACACTATTGACATGAGCTACATCTCGTCGAATGCAACCAATTCTGGAGATGTTAGCTGTCCTTCGGATGTCTCCTACCTGAGCACTGCTGGAGCCGCTTTCTGCTCTGCTTACATCAACTACCAGCCACCTGTGTCGACAGTTGTCAGCATCACTACACCAGCGACGTCAGTTTTGACTTCCATCGTTACAAGCTTCACAATCACGACCACCTACGGGACAGAGGTCGATATCAGCTCGACCACTACTACGGTAACCTCCAAAGCCAATGCAAAGAGAGATGGGAGGGCACTCGCGACACCCGCATCCATCTCAACTTGGTCTCCTTCTCGCATTTCGAAGGCCTGCTCTGTCGTTGCCACTGGATCGACCACCACCAGCACGGTCACCACTGCCAGCACACCCTACAGCACCTTCGTGACGACCCAGCTTGCGACCACGATATCAACAATATCCACGACGACCACCACCACAGCTGTCGCAACGACGACCGTGGCGCCCGTCAATCTCATCAAGAGAGGAGGTTTCGAAGGCGGTACTGGAGCCGAGTCCTGGCAGCTATTGCCCAATCCCGGTGGCTGGAGAATATACAATGATGCATCCAAAGCTCATTCTGGTAACAATTATCTGTGAGTATCGACCGAGCTTCATCTATCTTCTCGACACTCATGACTAACTCGACCTGTTCTCAGTGTGTTGGGTTCGACCGGCAGTTCATGGAACGATGCAATCCAAACGGTTTACTCTGACTCCAACAAACTGTACACTGTGTCATTCGCGTACGCTTACGGTCAGAACGATCTGGGCTGCTCAATTCAGTCCAGTTATGGGGGCGCTGGGATTTACAGTCTCAACCTCGTCCGACCCACTGATGGTTGGGCTATTGCGACCATCACAAATGTACGGGGTATTTCTAGTGGTGCCAATCTGGAGATTGACATCTACTGCCCTGATCCGGCTGTAAATGGTCTTTTGTCTCTTGATGATGTTAGCTGGGTTGCTCAGTGATCTTGGAGAAGGAGTTGGACAATCTACCCATAATTTTCCTCTACAGGCTGTCTGCAAGATCACAACGTAGACAAGGTCTTTTGACATTCATTGGCACACGAAAGAGAAGCTAGGTTATCGGCCCCTGCTTGTACACGTATGATTTGGGGAGGGGTTACAGAATATATAACCACTGCCTAACGATCCTTTTATCTGTAGCGAAGAATCTTTCGCATGATCGGTATCCGGTATTTGTTGGCATGATCCTTTGGAGATGAATAGAGCTCTGTCTGAGTCTAGTTAGAACCCCCTACTGTCGAATACATACATTCAAGTCTAGCTAAATTGTCCACGGACATCTGACGGAACTTATTGTGGTATGCTCGCCTAGATAACAAGTACAACTCTGGCATAGAGATAGCATAGAATTACAGTTTCAGAATTTTAGACATGGCGCTCGCTTCCTTTACCAGATAATATCTAGCCTTTCCTAATCGTATCTGTACTTCCTGCAAGTAAGATTTCCATGTGCAACGCACGAGAGATAGACACAAATTCCAAGCCTGTGAGCAACAGATAGCCTTTTTTACAGGCCACGCTCAAGACCTCGATGTAGACGTCCTCGAGTGTCAAGATCCTGACCCTAAGGGTGGTGTTCCAATGGACGCGAAGAATTTGGTAGCCTACAACCGGAGTACTGCTTCAAGCGACTTGTCAACACTAAGTATTGGAATCGTATTCAGTTATGAGCCAACCATTGTCTCCAGCATGGGGATTTGATTTTCCACCGACTCTGCCGTCTTCGTTCGGGGTGGTGCCGTCCTGCATGTTGGTGATATAGCAGTAAACATCGATCTGGAATCTGTTTCGGCTCCTGGTGAAGTCGACTGGGCTATCTCCCTGCAAAAAACCCTTACCCGACATTTTCCACAGCTTTAAACCTTTCATTTCGCAATACATCTTCTGTCGGCTTTGGCGTTCTTGGTAAGTAAGCAGTTCAATAGCCTTCAGTCTCGAGACTAGCCCCTATTCCAACTCTCGGATGCTACATACAAGTGATCAAGCTTGGGCTGTTGGTACTCCCTCACTGATATTCCACATGTACGACAAAAACGCTGTCAAGCATGGTGGCTAGCTCATGCAACCATTGGACCCCATCGATGACAAGTAGACTAACAATGCTTTCAAGGTTCCAAACAACAAGCCCACGCTTGAGATGATTGACTGCCTGCGCTCGGTCGTACAAGAACTTTGCACTACATATATTAGGTATCGTCAGCCTACCAGTGGACGCTACCTCGTCAGCACAACCACAACACTAACAACGGTCTCTAGCACAAGTACTCTCTTACCGTAGAAGCCGATCCTCTAGATACAATCATTGCGTCCAAAACTCTCAATTAGACCAGTGAAGTTCATGCAACGGCCTACGCTACAGCGGGTGTCGGAGAAGAACTGCAGTCGGCATTCCTCAAACGTGCGGAAGGCGACTACATGCAGACCACGACAGCAGCAACATGTCTCTGCCCGAACCATATCTGGTGCTGTGCCAAGACGAATGTGGATGTCCTGCCCTGGTTCTCGGTCAGCCAGCCACGATTGATCGACTTATGCTTGCTCTCAAATTGCTACTAGTGTTTTCACAATGACCGTCTACACGAGCACGGCCACGCAACATTCCGACATAGCCACTGCAACATTCATCAACCGTCAGCCAAGGTGTGACCGAAGTTCTCATGCTCACGGCATACGTCTGGTCGACAAGAACCGCTGTCGCTGCTACAAGTACTCTAACGGCCAGCTGCCTCCTGTGATCTGAAGTCTCCTGGTTCACCATCAACGGTTATGGCCACGGCAATATTGCCAAAAAGGAACCTGAACGAGCAATGAGGATCTTAGAACACAAACGACGAGCAAAAGTGTTTTTGTGCTCTACATGCCTTCTTCTTCTTCTTCTTCTAAAAGCGAAGCAATTGCTAAAAGACAAGACGACATGTGCGACTAATGGAGATAGCGAGAGATAAATGGTAAGCAAGACTTCGCGCCCAGAGTTTTATTGGTATCAAACCGTGACACGTAAACCAGAAATAGTCGAAATACTAGGGACAGGCAAGACGTACCTCACCAATTGGAACGAAGATATATCGGTGGTCAGCCAGATTCCCGAAAGTCTGTCTTCTCATACCGTTTGAAACTTTTCAAGTTCACGATGCGGCTCTGCTTGTATACGACAAACGACTGCCCGCGGAATACCACAGCTCTTAACCAAGGCTTACGAGGCTCATCTCGATGCACATCAGGTAGTTGGGTATGTCACTTGAAATTCACCACTGGGCTGTCGGCATCGACACCGATACGATGGGACTCTCATACGTTAGTGACATACTGTGTCATTCACGCCGTTGCGAAAGTATGTTTTCATGACGTATCACTTGTTGGCACGTCTTCGCATTGCAGCGACACCGCGATTCGACCACTTTCTAGTTGGTCTGATAACTTGAACACTAGTTCTTGATGTCGGAACTTAGGAGCTTCATTGAAAAAGTGACCTGTGAGTCGACGAGGACCGACAGCATACGCGCACCCAGAAGGATAAAAGCTTGTTTCCATCCTCATGTCTCTGCTCGTGTGCTTACCTTCCCGATGCGTTCAGTGGTGGGAAGACAAAGCTTCGACAACGTCATCACGACACCCTGGCGATCATTACTAGCTCATCTGGAATGCGGCGCTAACAGGAAATGTCACATCTTGAGTCTGAGCTTTGTAACTCTTTCTCCTCCATCTCTCCGGTCGAAGAACGTACATTGGCTAATTTGCTGCAAACATATGAATATGGCTTTCTGCCGTGCGAGTAAAAACTTGGGACTTAGTGATCCTTCACCTTTCGACCCACTGTCTGAGCGCGATGCAGACTCTTCTCCAGTACAGGCAACAACAAAAATATGCAACCTTGTCACTTGCGCGAGACTCCCTTCTCACAAACCCGCTGGCTCCGCCCGCCCACGATGGGGTGCGCAACAGTGATTCAGAACCCAGGCCGACTGGCCGAGGCCTTTCCTCAGCACACTTGCTGGATCTTGAACAACAAAGGCTACCACCATCTCCATGTGGTGACTCTGTCTGTGAGAAGTCAGGTCTTGACCAAGGCAACGACAAAATCACTGTGCAGTGTGACGACGATGGTATGGATCAGGCCGATCCCCGCAATTGGTCACGCTCGAAACGATCATGGACAACACTGCTCCTATTCCTAATGATATTC
>Ga0268250_10001271_pt1 | contig 11145 bp, 6 predicted proteins | sample AgamicAsSfe_FD_200448 | JGI IMG/M metagenome (GOLD analysis project Ga0268250, IMG submission 200448) | Agave microbial communities from Guanajuato, Mexico - As.Sf.e (v2) (version 2) | ecosystem: Host-associated > Plants > Phyllosphere > Phylloplane/Leaf | place: Guanajuato, Mexico | collected... | reverse complement strand
TTTAGTGATATGCAACTCAATCTGAGTACCCGTGTGTCAATCGACAAGCGCCTGAGCATCAAAAGGCTAATTGTCCTACTATGACCTCACCACATATCGGTTTACCGGCTCCCAAGCATATAGGGCAAAGATATGTGGAACACTAACCAGCCTTTCAGACGATATCCTTGCTTCTTCCTGATGGTACTCTAGATTTTGCTAAATTTCTAGACATTATTCTGTTCGTGTCAACCTCGCTCTATTCATCTGGTTCTTCCATCATAATACAACAGCCGAGATGTCGTGGTTTAGACGAGATCCACCCAACACGGTCAAGTAAGTTATGAGTGGCGACCAAATCACGAATACAGCAGAACTGATTCTGTGATACAGTGCATGGGGTCACAAGTTCGTGCTCACAGACGAGCACTTGACTTTGGAACAAATGAATCCAGCAAAACACACTTGGGACTATCTGGGAGAAAAAGCATTGAATCGACTAAATGAGATATCGCCACCACCGCCACGCACAGTGCAGAAAAAGTCCGAAGGCAACGAACCATTCCCAGATGATGAAAAGCAACCTAGACCGGATGTCAAGCCTAAGAGGGATCTGTATGCTTTGCTTCGCGATCATGCTGCTGAAGATGAGGTCCTGCAACAACTCTGGCAGCAGGTAAATACTGTTCCGGAGTGGGTGGACTGGGAGCAAATTGCACGTGGACAGGATATCTTCTACCGATATGGTGGACCCGTGCTTACTGGACTGGCATACCAATCTCTGCTTGGTGGACTTGGTGCAGCTCGGGTGACTGAAGTGTTATCAAGGACCGGAGGCTTCGCTGTGGATGTTGCAAGAAACCGATTATTCGAAACCACACAATACCTTCTTCAATGCACGAGGTCACTGGCAGATATCCAACCTGGAGGCGAGGGATGGGCAGCCACGATACGAGTACGACTGTTACACGCCACGGTACGAAATCGCATCATGAAACTAGCAGAGACACGGCCAGAATACTTCGACACGGAAAAACTAGGAGTCCCCATCAACGACATGGACTGTGTGGGTACAATCGTCAGTTTCTCAAGCGCGTTGATCTATATTTCCTTGCCACGACAAGGTATCTACCTCCGACCACAGGAAATTGAAGACTACACCGCACTATGGAGATACATAGCCCACGTAATCGGCTGCCCAACCGACGGCCTGCTGGAAACAAAAGAACAAAGCAAACGCATCCTCGACAGCATCATGCAACACGAAATCGCACCCACACGCACATCCCAAATCCTCGCCAACAATGTCATCAGAAGCTTGCAAGATAAACCGCCGGGTTATGCATCCGCAGACTTTCTAATCGCGGGAGCAAGATGGCTGAATGGCAATCAGCTCTGCGATGCCCTCGCACTGCCTAGACCGAGTGTTTACTACACAGCACTCATGGCTGGGCAATGCATTTTCTTCGGCTTCTGGTGCTACACCAACCGCATGAACACATCCACTGATCAAAAGAAATTGGTTGTCTTGCGAGACATTTTCTGGAAAATCATTGTCAAGGGAGGGTTGAAGGGTGAAGAGACGAATTTTGATTTCAAGTATGTGCCAGAGTATAGTATCATGACTGAAATGGGTGGGGTGGAGGAAGTCAAGTTGAGCAAATCGGAGATTGAGATTGCGAGTTTGAAGTGGTTGGTCATGGGTGTTGGTGTTGTGGCGGTGGTAGGGTTTGTGGTTGCTAAGATTGGATTGTTGGGGGTAAGGCTGGCGACTTGGGGGGTCAAGAGTGCTTGGAGTTTGTTGTAGACTTCATAACTTCATTCACCAGTCGTGGGTGACTGTAAATCATCATTTCCGAAGGTCACTGGTGTAAGTAACCTATCGTGGTCTTAATCTTGACCTCTACCTTTGGATCTACTGTGTTGATGTCTCCATCGAACAAGCCTTTGGGTCGAAATAGATGAAGACTCGTATGCTCCTCGAGCAAAGTCTATGGAGGATGCAGTCATCTGCGAGTACTTGTCGTTGTCGGAGATCTTATTAACAGAGCTCAGAGTACAGATGGAACGAGTAAGGGCACAAAAGAAAGGCCATAAAGAAGATATGTCACAAAGAAGATATGTCACAAAGAAGATATGTCACAAAGAAGATATGTCACAAAGAACACGAAGAGCGCGCCATGGACATGTGCATGATAGTGTTCATAATATGTCAGAACCGAGAGGATCCAAAAGAAGAAGGCTCCATCTCAAGAAGCCTGGCAGTTCATTTGTGTCCATCGGTAGGGTGTGAAGAAGCTTCAACTAGCAACCCAGCAAATCCAGTGCCAATCCCGTAAGTGTTGACCAAAAAAATCAATGTTTGTCATGTCGTGTCGTTGGCGTCAGAGGTTTGGAAACAGCAACGCAATGTGCAAAGTGCCTGAGGTATCCCATAGATTTCATGAGCTCGGTTGGTGGGCGCATGAATCACTCAACGCGAGATTGGGCGTCTTAGTTAGGGCAGGTCTAAGCATCACGGTCAGAGGTCTGTCTAGAGCATGAAGAAGCGCAGGACAGGCACATACAGCGCCGCATGAACCGCAAGACTTTCCACCCGAGATGGCGGCACCACACTTGGGACAAGCTGAGTGGGACATTGTTGTAAGATCTGTTGATGATATGGTTTGAATAGGCGGATATCTGTTGTTTGGCAAGGACGAAAGAGGACGAAAGCTGTAATGTTGATTTGGCGACGAAGTCGGGATAAGGAGCAAAAAGGAAGAGAGTGATAGCTGGTCAGCAGATGCACGGTGAACACTACCCCACGCACTACACATATGCTCGCTTGCGGTGTGAGCGGGATGGAATGTGGTTGGGAGAAGTGAGGGTTGACCGCTATTTACCTTCACCTGAGCTGCCTATCGTGCGATAAGAATTGTATGTTTCAAAGCGGGGCCAAGGGGACTTCTAGACCTAGTGCAGATTGCTCTGTACCTTGTCACTTGTCGTGAAAAAAAGTCATGTCCAGCATCATAAGCTTGGAGGCATTGATTGATGTAAAAACACGGTAAAAGTGATCAGCATTTAGCCAAGCACCCGACATCGAAGTGTAAACAGCAGCAAATACCACTTCTTAATGTACGAGCATCGACATGGTGAACTGTATCTTGTGTCGTAGAAAGAGCGTGTGGAACGTAAGTCAAGGTCGCTCTCTGATGAAGGAGGAAATGAGCACATGTTGAGTTAGGATCTGGTGTGAAAGATATCAGATGCAGAGATACAGCATTGTGTCTCATGTTTGCAAGATCACGAGTGATATAATCAGATTCTTCTTCTGTTTTTTCTGCCGAGTTCTCTCTACTCAAGCTGTTGAATTGAGTCTACTGAAGCAGCAGTACCAAATCGTCTTTTGACTTTGGTCTTCCCTCAAATGTATATCATGCGTGAAGCCTCAAAAAGAGGCTCAGGATCCCCTCCGTCATTGTTTCGCCTTGCTACCCTGAACGCCGCCGCCAAACCGGTGAAATGCATCCTTGCTGGACTTTTTTGATGCTGCAAGAAGGGAAGAAAATATAGACCGAGATGTTCGTATGTCTACCAGCCATTCTGACCGTAAGGTGTTGCGCCATAGGGTGTGGTTCCACCAGGTACAGCGTTGCCATAGACGCTGGTGTTGCCGCCGCCGAAGCCTCCTCCGTATACTGAGCCAGCACCGTATGCAGTCGTGTTGTTGTATGCTGTGGCAGCGCCGGTCATGTCCATCATATCCGGGCTCTGCGGTGGTTGTGCCAGATCTTGTTGGTGTGCTTGTTGGAGGTTGGGAGACAGTTCTTGAATAACCGTGGCGAGTTTCTGTTGCAGAACTTTGATGGCGGTGTGGAAGACGGTATCTGGAGGCATGACACCTGTTCCCTCGATGTTGACGTAGAAGCGATCGGGCTCTTTATCGTAGTCGAAGACGTCGCCTTCTTGCGGCGGCTCCTCCCATTCAGCGTTCTTGCTTGCGGGCCACTCTTCCAATTTGTCGCTTTCGTACCACAGATCGGCGTGGCGCAGGGCGTTGTGAGGATCGTATTCGAATGAGATGGCGGCCGTGGGCATCCACTTTGCGTGTTCTTTTGCGATTCCCTTCTTTGCGATACAGCGAAGCTTGAGCTCTTGGTTGCGGCGCAGCTTGCAGATGAGGGGACCGTTGCCGTCAGGATCCATAATGACGGGAGCACCGCGCTGAGGGCCATCATTGTCGGCGTTGGGGCGGTATTGGCTGAAAGAAGCGTCGATGTAGAGATCTTTGGCAAAGACTTTGACAGTCTCGTCCGAGTTGCGGTTCACAGCACTGAGGCGCAAAACGACGGCGCAGTTTTCGCAGTACTGGTCGCAGTCACAGTCGCGTGTGTACAACAAATCGTCGATGTTCTTGGCCGACAGCGGAATCAGACCAAGGCGGTGGGCTAGGAACTCATCGGCCAGAACGGAGGTATTGGACTCGACTTCGACGAGATCGATGGCCAGGGTAGGGACTTCGGCGTGCATGGTGCGGCGAACACTGTTGGCCAGGGACAGGGTTGTGTTGCTCAAGACGAACTTGGTCGAGATGGGAGTGGTCTCGCTGATGTTGATGCGCGGGCCCGAGTCATCGGCATCCATCCCCCGGTAGTCGTAGTCCATGCTGAAGGTAGTGTTGGGGTCGGAGGATGGTGAGAGAGAGGTTGTGTGTATGAATGATGTGCAATGGGTGGTGGATTGATGGATGGATGCGCGCGTGAAAGAGACGTGTTTGCTGCTTGACCAAACACAGTGAAGCGTCAGCCAAGATGGCACCTTCACATGTTTCAAGCATTCACTCGCCTTCCTCTCGCGAAGTTCCTCATCAACCAATTATGCGCACTCACGTATGGCGCAAACAAATCACTCGCCTCTCACAGCGAGGTCAGCGTCTGCCGTTCCAGCGTCCTCGTGCCTTCCACTCTGTTGCTCGTCGACTTGAAGCGCATCCAACTCCGGATCAGGAAACTGCCAATCTTGAATCCGCCATTTCAGAAAGTGCAACCAAGTCCGCCCCTTCCACACGTCGCGGTCGCCTAGCACAACGCCGTCCTAAAGAGGTCACCCCTTTCACTGTGCCCGACTGGTTCTTACGTTACAACGTTCGACTCCATGCTCCTACTGGAGATGCTACCGCCAACCACGAATCCCGCTGCTGGACTCTCGTTGATCGCGATTCAGGCCACACTGTCCTGACCCTTCCTTTCACTGTCAACCCTTCCGACCAGTCGAATGACTTCTTCACACCCACGGCGCAGACTCAGAACAACGAGAACGAGGAGCATGTTTCCCCAGCAAAACAAGAAGATGATGTCCAGGATAATGTTGCTCGCGCCGTCGAGACCCACCTTTCGCCGCCGTCTACACTTACGACTCCTGATCCACGTACCCTACTCTCGCTCCAATTACAGCTCCTTCTCCACGCCGCTTTCACGCAAACTGGTCCAGCTGCTGCGCGTTACACAAAATCAAACATCGATCTGAACACAAAGGAATTTGTCCATAAAGAGCTAGACACATATGTCCAACAGATCGCAGACTTGGTTCAAGCCGATTTGATTCATCTGGACGCAAACGATATTGCCGAACTGGCTCAGGATTACGTCGAGCGAGGGGATCCCGCTCCTGGCTCCATCTCGTCTCTGGCTTACGACACTTTCAAGGGTGCCAGAAAGCCCGAGATTCAAATCAACATTATCGACGAGACGAGCAGGGATGATGGTCAGGAAGATGGTGAATCAGAACACGCTCATGACATGCCCGAATTTGACTTGGGCAACCTTCCCATGATGGGCGGCAATATCGCCGATCTTGCGGATATGCTCAAGGGCAACGAGCAATTCAACAAAGTTCTTTCCCGAGCTCAAAAGTCCGGAGCTCATGCTGTTGTCATGGCTGAGATGCCGAAGAGCAACAACCAGTCCTCGGAGGAAGCACGCTCTCGCGCTGCCGAAATAAGCCCATGGGCCGAACTCAAACTCTCAACTCTTCTCGATACTGTCATGGATAGTGTTCAGATGAGGAAAGACATGCCTACTCAAGATGTGGCTCGCAATCTCTTCTACGAAGCCGACCCAACAACTACAGACATCAAGACTTCTTCGCTGCCTACAAAAGACAACCTTGAGCGTTTTTTGGCCGATTTCCTTGCGAAGCGTGTTGATTCTTCAACGCAGGCTCACAAAATGGATTGGTCCTTCCAGAAGAAGTCTGCTTCGACGCAATCGAGTCTATCACAGCAACGAACTATTATACATGTTCGCGATATGGATCACATTCGCAATGCGCCCCAGGGAGAGACTATCATCAATCTGCTAGTGAACGCTGTGCAGCGACGGAGAAAGGACGGTGAGCAGGTCGTTATACTCGGCACAACCGCCAACTCCTCTCAAGGACCACCACCTCCTGGTCAGGATGACGACGAACTTCACTTCAGATACTTGAGATTCCCTTCAGCGTCAACCCCGGCTCAAAATGTTGCTAGCCAACTGTTGTTTGCATCTCACAATCAACAAGAAATGGAACGTAGTGTAGCTGAGCCCGCGCTCCAAAGATTGTTCGAGATTAACATGCGGCATATTCACACTATGGTTCGTCATTTGAGCTTGCCTGTCTCTGACAGTTTCTTCTCGGCGAGCACTCGTGCACACCTTAATATTCCAGGGACTGCGAAGCTGGGAGACAGGACTCTACCACAAGAGGAAGTTCAGAGGATCGTCCTTTGCGCAGAGAGCTTGCGATCGCTGTACACAACCAGCCCATCTCTCGAGACCTCTCATATCGCACTTGCAGCCATGCTAGTCAACAATGTCGACAAGGCTCTCAAGCCCCAGAGGAGCAATATGTTCTCTAACCCTATGATCCCACACGCTCGTGAGCGCGGGGAATCTCATGACGAACCTGATGCAACCAAAGAATCCGCGCCTGCTAAGCTAGATATGGAAAAGCTGAAGAAGTCATGCTCCAAACATGAGACTCGTCTCTTGTCAGGAGTCGTCGATCCTGCCAGCCTCAGGACAACATTCAACGATGTGCATGCTGACCCAAACACCATCGAATCACTCAAGACTTTGACTTCGTTAACATTGCTTCGCCCTGAAGCCTTCAGCTACGGTGTGCTCGCCGCCGATCGCCTACCCGGTCTCCTGCTCTACGGTCCTCCAGGAACCGGTAAGACTTTGCTCGCCAAGGCTGTTGCCAAAGAATCATCGGCCACAGTACTCGAAGTCAGCGGCGCCCAAGTGTACGAAAAGTACGTTGGCGAGGGCGAGAAGATGGTCAATGCCGTTTTCTCTCTCGCCAAAAAGTTATCTCCCTGCGTGGTCTTCATCGACGAGGCCGACGCCCTCTTCGGCTCTCGCGGCGGTGCCAACAACCGCACCACCCACCGCGAGATCATCAACCAATTCCTGCGCGGTTGGGACGGTATGGATGACCACAGCGTATTCATGATGGTCGCCACAAACCGTCCCTTCGATCTCGACGATGCTGTACTGCGTCGTCTACCACGTCGTCTGCTAGTTGACCTCCCTCTCGCCAAGGACAGAGAAGGTATCCTGAATATCCACTTGAAGGGCGAAACTCTAGATCCCGCCGTCTCCCTCTCCGATCTCGCCAAAAACACTCCCCTCTACTCTGGTTCCGATCTCAAGAACCTGTGCGTGGCAGCCGCCCTAGCCGCCGTCCGCGACGAAAACAACCTTCTCGAAGCTGCGCGCAAGAATGGCGACTCTGATTTCAAGTTGCCCGAACGCCGCACCCTTGCACCGTCACATTTCGAGAAAGCGCTCACAGAGATTTCGGCTTCGGTATCTGAAGACATGGCGACGCTCGGGGCGATCAGAAAGTTTGACGAGCAGTATGGTGAAAAGAGAGCTAGGACGAAAAAACCGGGCTATGGATTTGGATTGGGAGGGAGCAGCGCTATTGACGAGACTGGCGCTAGAGTCAGACCTGATGAGCCCAGTCGATAGAGTTGCGTGTCTTTTCAGATCAAAAAAGTTTTGGAAGTGTAAGATTAGGAATGAGTTGACTTGGTAGAGAATTGTACGATACAAAGATTGCATGAATTGGCATTAGATAGACACCTTTCGGGATTTGGATATACTTTTTCCATCATTTGTCTTCCCATTTGCACCTGCGCGATCAATTCGGTCAAAAAGTACTCTCAAATCATGTCCCCTTCTGTTGGAGCACGGCTCGATAGAGCAGAACTCGGGAGCGGTGAGTTGTCAAATGCAGATGATACTGTAAGGAGACGCGATCTCGACCAGATTGCAACATACCATTGCGTACATGTGATGGTAGCAGAGCACTGAGCATCTGAGTTGAATGTCTTATGCAGAAGCGGTCGGGGAAAGCAAGAGAAAGCGAGTCTTTTCGAACCGAAGGAGCCCAAGACAGATAGCTAGATTCCGGCGTAAATCATCACGTCAAAGGTGAAGTGTTCTGAAAGGTAGAAGTCACTCTTTTGAACTGAGGTTGATGTGACTTTGTACCAGTACGGTAAAGGAAAAATGGCAGATCGATCTATCCTCCGTAGAGTGTTTTTGGTGTTGCATATAATCATATCCGCATGAAAAGCCTCTTTTGAGAGAACGCCATTGAACACCGCCGCCGTGATGGGTAATCACCCCCCATGTTATAACCAGAGAGAAATCAATTGCAGTAAACAAGCGCCGATTGTTGTTGATCCCCAATCAGTCCTCTAGTCGACAGGGGCGTGCTTGAAGAGGAACGACACGGATTCACCGTTATGAGTACGACGGCAGGCTTCGGCGAGCTGTTTGTTTTTGTAGTCAGTAAATTGTATCTTTTTCGAGTGTTTATTGGCAAAACTCACAGTAGGTGAGATATCAATGGTCTCGATACGATCGCACAAAGCCTTCTTCTCCTCATGGGGAACAGTGTTGGTGACGACGAGCTTGGTCAACTTGGACTTGTTGAGCTGTTCGATAGCATTGCCAGACAGAATGCCGTGGGTGACGATGGCGATGGCGCTGCTGGCTCCGTGCTCGATGACGACCTCGGCGGCCTTGCAGAGGGTACCGCAAGTATCGGCCATATCGTCGACGATAATGGCGACCTTGCCGCGGACATCACCGACCAGGACCATACGGGAGACCTCGTTGGGACGAGCGCGTTCTTTGTGGATGAGGGCGAAGCCGAGGTCGAGGCCGTCGGCGATGGAGGTAGCTCTCTTTGCGCCACCAGCGTCGGGCGACACGATAACGCAGTCTTGGACTTTGAGGTTGTCGCGGATCCAGCGGAGAGTGCTGGGTTCAGCGTAGAGGTTGTCGACGGGGACATTGAAGAAGCCCTGGATCTGCGAAGCGTGGAGATCCATAGTGATGACATGGTTGCAGCCGGCGGTTTGAAGCATGTTAGCCATCAAACGAGCAGTGATGGGGGCGCGCGATTTGTCCTTCTTGTCCTGGCGGGCGTAGGGAAAGTTTGGGAGAACGGCGGTGATACGGCGGGCAGAGGCTGTCTTGCAAGCGTTGATCATGATGAGCAACTCCATGACTCCATCGTTGATGTCGCCGGGGGCGGTGGACTGCAGGACAAAGACTGTGACGCAAAGCAGTCAGTCTTGTGCCATCAATTATCAAAGCCCTTGGTGTGTCATACCATCCTCGTCGCGGACAGACTCGCCGATGCTGATGCTCGACTCGTTGTTGGAGTATTGCAGGACCATGATCTTGGCGAGCTCAATTCCCAGACTGTGGCAGACATGGTGTCAGTGGGCTTTGCGCAGCGTGTTGGGCCGTTGTGCATGCAGTGATGGATATGGCCAAAAGTTTTTTGTTTGCGCGCGCAGCGCGGGGTGCAATGATTGATGGTAGATCAGAACAAGGAAAGACCTACCGGCTAGCGACCAGCTCAGCCAGCTGAGGGTGGGAGCTGCCAGTCAGGAGTTTGATCGAGTTGGTAGCCATGTTGACCTATATGGTGTCAACTTTTTGTCGTTGCAGGAAAGCGCGATGAACAAGCTCTCTGCCAATGCGAAACCTACAGGCGGAGCACAGAGAAGAGGCATTGCGGAGTTAGGGCTGCGCTGGTTGCTGATGGCGAAGTTCGGCCGGCTTCCGAAGGCGGTGGGTCATGCTGTGGCAGAAAGTGATTGACCAGAGCTGTCAGCGTCGCGTGCTTCTCACTGTCAAGTGCCTTCCATTTACTCCGTTTGCCTGAGTTTGTCCTTCCTCTCCTCCTACAAAGGTGTGAATCTCTCACACTTTCGAAAGGCACAATGATTCTCACATTGGGAACGTATCCAGAGAAAGCCGAGCGATGTCCGAATCTCAATGGATGCTATTCTGTTCCTCGAAACCATTCTGCAGTTTGATAGGTACACACAAACATACTCTTACGAACATGGAGAGGTGGCTTGTGTCCCAACATAGTATCTAAATAAGGTCTCAATCGTTGTTCGGTGATCTCCTCGACGCGAACCTGGGAGTATGAGACTATCATGCCTCACCTCAAAGCCCTACATGTCTTCGTGACTCGTCCGCATCTCACAGATCTGAGGAGACCACACAGTCTTTGGTCCTGATAAATGCTCTTTCCATACCAATCTCAACGTCTCGTGCATTACTTCCGTACTACATAGCGTTGATACCGCAGGAAAAGTGGAAGGAGATTCAGTACGATGTCGACCCGGTTGTCGAACATGCAGGCGTTGCTCGAGGGCGGGCCGAGTCTGCTTGTTGACAGAGTGTGAGGCAGCCTTGTACTAAGGAGCCTTGACGGACCTCTTAGGCTGTGTGACGAATGGGAGTGGAAGGAGGGGACTTGGCTCGGCAGGAAGATGAGCTTATATACTCGTAGCTGGGGCTGATTTCATATGCCAAAAAGGACAATCTAGAGTGAAGCTTTTCTGGACATGGTGGTCAAAGGTCAATCAAGTGTTTGTATGAAATGATGAGTCAACACAAGGATCCAAAAGATTGAAATGAAAAGCAGCATCCATTTATGTGTAGCGTATGTAAAAGTCATGATAAATCCAAAAACGACCAACCCTTTAAATGATAACCATTTGAATGCCAACCAAGGCTAATTAAGATAACACCACCGAGATGTATATGTGAAGAGAAGAAGATATACGAAATTGTTTGTTGTTTGTGCCTTGTGGAAAGC
>Ga0268250_10001270_pt1 | contig 11145 bp, 17 predicted proteins | sample AgamicAsSfe_FD_200448 | JGI IMG/M metagenome (GOLD analysis project Ga0268250, IMG submission 200448) | Agave microbial communities from Guanajuato, Mexico - As.Sf.e (v2) (version 2) | ecosystem: Host-associated > Plants > Phyllosphere > Phylloplane/Leaf | place: Guanajuato, Mexico | collected... | reverse complement strand
AGACAGATCTAGGAGGAGGGGGAGGCTGGCAGGGTGCCGGTGGTTGGAAACACGGTTTATATTTGAGCTGGCTCTCTTGCATGGTTGTTATGATGGCGAGATTTGCGTGGGAAGGACATATAATGGATGGTGGAATACAGGTGTAGCATACACATCAGGCAGGAACTGGCTGAACCTGCTGCATATGATCTGCCCCTTTCCCAAATACTACCATCAACGCTATCCTTCCGTTCTCTCCTACTTACATAACGGCATAGTGACCTGGTGGTTCAGTTCATGTTACATTCAATTTCACGCCTAATCACACACCACCACTCTCACCCCCAACACGTCCTAGCTCAACAATACACCAATATGCCACTTCGCCCTTTCCAACCCCATCCATTGCATTATTCTGTGTCTCTGCTGTTGTTGAGGAAGTGCCAGATGCAAGTCCTGAGATCCGGGCATCTTCGATCAATGAAGAGGATGTTGCAACAGGCAGTGCTGCTGTCGCTGAGGCTGAGGCCGAAGCGTTCGACGTGGTCGCGTTCGTCGACGTGGAAGTGGTCTGCTGTACATCATACTCCAATCGCACAAACAGCGATATCTGCAATACGTTCCCACTTCCAGCAGCCTCCGCCTCCGCCTCATCCACCACACCCGGCACGATCTCAAGCACCACCGTCGTGGCATTCTTCTTTGTACTCCACACTTTACCGGCTTCTGGCGCCTGAGCTGCTGGATCGTGATCGCGCCCCGCAGGCACGAGACCCTGTTTCCGGCTTAAGCTGACGGTTGAAGATATAGAAGTCGCCGAATTAGTCCAGATGTCGCGATTTGCAGGCAGCTCGAAAGAAGGGCAGAGGATGGTAACGCGTGAGGCAGTGGCGCCAAGAGTGAGGCGCGGGGTTGCGAGGGTGACGCGTACGGGGTTGTAGAGGGGGTTGGAGAAGGTGAGGAGGTAGTGTGTTGGTTTTCCGGGAGATAAGAGGGGTGGTTGTGGTGAGATCGGTGTGGTTGCGGATATTGGCACGTTAGGCGAAGAGGTTGAGGTTGAGAACGTGAGGGGCGTACTTGGGGTTGGTGGTGGTGGGTTGACCAGGGGCACGACTCTGAGACGTGGAATATAGCTAGAAGCAACAGTGCGGATTCGGTATCGATTACTGCTACTCGAGCTGCTGGAGGAAGCGAGGCGAATATTGGAAGGACGCACGAGGTTGTGCTTACAAGTTCGACAGCGTTTGGCGCGGTGAGAGCGGAGGACTGTTGGGATGGGGAGAACGTCGCGTGTTAGATGTGGTTGATGGTTTTGTTGGTGGAGGCGCTGCGTGGAATTCGTGATTCCCGACCAGCCAGCTTTAGCCATTTGCCCGATGAGGTCGTCATCGGTGGTTTCATGTTCATCTTTCGTAGAAATAGTATATAAGCCTTCAGACTCATTAACAGCCTCACGCATGAGTGGTAGTGGCTTGAGGTTTCTTCGACGGACATTGACAGGTCGTAACGCGAATCGACTTGCGGCTAATGTTGGTTTTGGCGAAGTGAGCTCCAGTTGAGACTGGTAGAAGGCTGCTAGCTCGGCGAAATGGTCTGCAATATCAGAAGGACCAGGCTTGACATTACTGGTCTCATCTTGATTCAGCTTTCGTTGTCGCAAAGCTTTGGCGAGCTGACTGCTAATCTTTACAGGCTGCTCAAATTGGAGATCTGCATCTAGAGTCGTCCAGGAACAATAAGGGCAAGCTAAAATGAACGCGTCCTCTTGCCGCTCTGCATCCGCTGGGACATGCCGTTTGACAATGAGAGAGGAGAAACATAATGGACACTGGTGACAGCTTTGCGGACATCTGCGATTGTATCAACATCAGATACAAGGTTAGATCTTGAGATGGAGATCAGCTTACCTATTGCTCTCCGTCTTCACAGAAGCGCTTGTTCTATCGTTCAAGCATGACGGGCAGAAATAGGAAAGTGCTTCATCGTAAGAACAACGTTGACATCTCAGGTCATTACATTCAGTACAGAATAGAAGATGCTCAAGAGGATAGAGAGCGAAATTGGCACGAGGATTGTGAGGATCAAAGGGAGCTGATGATTCTTCTTCTTCTTGCTGCGGTGCTGCTTCTTGATCGGCCTCTCCTATCACGTCGATGGACGGTGGGGTCGAGATATCTGTACACGGACAGGCATAATGTATTGCGATACTCGAAAGTGTCAAAGTACTCGCAGCCATTACCGCGATATTGACATCACGACTGATATGTCAGAAGATGAAACACGACCTGAAACCGAGCATAAACAAACGATCGGAGTCTTACCGGAAATCATCAACGTCATCGACATCGACATTCCAATATCACCATTCACAGCAATTACCTCATTTTGATTTCCAGCATATCATGCTTATGCACACACCACGCAAGATACTACAAACATGTAGACCTCTCATCGATGCCGCAGCTCGGCGAGGCTACGCCATGCCAGCACGCGGTCCTCCAAACCTCCAAGTCTTCAATCGAAATACGAAATGGCTACAAAAAGAGAAAGCCGCAACAGACGTAGAAGCCAGCCGACGAACAGACTATCTCCGCGATGAAGTCGCTGCAAGACTATGTGAAAGATTGCTTGTATGCTGATAGTCCACTCGCTACGTCCACTCCACCAGCTTACAACCACCATCTAGGACATCAACCGCCGCTTCGACAATGTCCTCGACTACGGCGCAAACGCCTGCAACATCGCGCGCGCCCTGACCCAACCCCCCGACATGAGCGGCTACGACGTCGCCCCTCCATCCGCCGAAAAGCCCGTGTCCGAGCGCATCGGCCGCCTCACAGCCGTAGATTCCTCCGCCACGATGCTCCACCGTGATGACGCCCTCCCCTTCAACGACAAGCTCACCCTTACGCGCACAGTCCTTGATGATGAAGAAACACTGCCATACCCCACCGGCACCTTCGATGCTGTACTCAGCTCGTTGTCTATGCACTGGATCAACGACCTCCCGTCCTCACTACGCCAAATAAACAACATCCTCAAACCAGACTGCCCCCTGATAGCAACCATGTTCGGCGGCGACTCGCTCTTCGAATTGCGCACCTCCCTCCAGCTCGCCGACCTAGACCGCCGGGGCGGCGTGTCCACACACACCTCCCCTCTCGCAGACGTCCGCGACATCGGTGGGCTGCTCCAATCCGCGGGCTTCAAGCTCCTGACCGTCGACGTGGATGACATTGTCGTAGACTATCCGTCCATTTTCGAGTTGATGCAGGATCTGCAGGCCATGGGCGAGAGCAATGCCGTGCTGGGACGGGAAATGGGAGGGATTCAACGGGATGTGCTACTAGCGGCGGAAAGCATATATAGGGCGTTACATGGGAACGAGGATGGGACTGTGCCGGCGACTTTTCGGATGATACATTTTATTGGGTGGAAGGAAGGGGAGGGGCAGAGGCAGCCGGAGAAGAGGGGAAGTGGGCAGATCAATAGTAAGTTGAGTGTGTTGTGGTTGAGGTGTGCTGTGCTAATGCTGGATAGTGGCGGATGTGCTTGGAGGTGGGAGTATCAGTTGAGCGGTTGCGGAAGAGCGCATGTCATATGACTGTCTCCTGGACCAGTGTGATGTTGTGACTCAAAGCGCGAGTGAATGTACGAGAAGGGATGTCGACCGTTTCGTCCACCCCTAACAATCCTTGGGAACACAACAGACATCAACCGTCTCACTTGAAAGTCCAATATCCCTTCCCAACTACCTTTTACCATCACTTCCCACAGCGTGGTATTCATTATCTTGGTCTGAGGCACTCAAAACTCGGCTTCTCAGCTATGCGCCTAGTCATTTCAGGGACAACGAGCAATCCAATAGACGTACGTGTTCTACGCACGCACAAGTAGCCTCGACCGCAATGTGGTAGCGGTAGAGGTAGTGGTTCCCCATGTCGTCCTCGCCCCCATCCTCCTCCTACGATGTCTCCCCGGCTATTCCCATTGTTCGCATTCCGACCCGCTCTTGGGCTACCATCCACTCCTCTATCTCCTAACGGCGATCCGTTTCTCTTTGGGACGGACCTTGCTCCTTATGTCAAATGGCAGTCGGCATATAATCACACGTTCTGCCGACCCTCATGTCGTGTATGTTGTAATTAATTGCTTTCGTACATTGGATCAATGCGGATGACACGTACCACGTACCTCTCGACGCTAAAAAGGTCTTCGAAGAGTTTCGAGATTACTTGAATATGGCAAAGCTAGACATCCGTCTATACATTCCCTCGGCTTTATAACAGATGGAGGACGCTGATACATGGATTACCCAACTTTACATTTCCCAGGCTCGACAACAAATGCAGGACAGTCCTTATATTGATTGCGGTGGGCACGGGCATATGCTCGCTCTGGCCATTGACAGTGCTATCCTGGCCTCGCAAGCATGGCTCTCAGCTCTGCAGCACAAATCACGCACCTACACTAGTACCGCAAGTTCGACCGTAGAGACATCTTACTCACGCTTCACACCGCCGGTCTTGCAATGTACCGCACGTCCCAGTCTGAGCTTAGCGGGCCCTTCATGCTGCGCTTCACTACTTTCACAACCCCGCACTTCCTTCTGGTTTTCTCTTCTTGACCGCTCCGCAGGAAGAGCGCTGTGAGAAGAGCGTTGAGACCGTTGGTGTTTGAGCACTGAATGTCTGAGATATGTTGGTGCGTGCGTGCGTCTAACTCCGCGCTCGTGACGCTCACTGTATCTGCCGAGTTTCTCCGTCCGCGTGCGTATTTGCAAGGGCGGGGTGCAGCTCACCGCCGGGCAAGCTCGGCCTATGTCTGATCTCATGTTGAACTGACGTATAGGTTCGACCACACCTCCCGAAGGTGCTTGCTCCGGCGGGAGTCTAGCTCATCAGCAGGCGAACCTGATGAGGAAGCATGCGAGCTTCGTCGTATTTGTGATGGTCATGATCTCAACAGAAGTGATGTATTGCGAACGTGCGTGAGCCTTACGACACTTGCAGATGCACCAACATGTCGAGTGTCTTATCGAGTGCCTTGTCGAGTGCCAACGAACTTGCTAGCTGGCTTCTTACCGCATTATGCTGCATGGCTCGGCCTTGATCTTGTCAATATGCTCCCGTGCCTTCGACCAGGGTATACGCTTGAAGTCACATTTCATCCCCATGCGGCTTTTCCGCTGGCACAGATCTGTTTCCATCAGGAGTCTTGATCGCCAGGGGTATACCACAGCCCAGATTCGCAGCGGCGCAGCTCTTGCTTCTCGGGCTTCTCGGACGATACGATGATACGTTTTACTTATCAAGAAAAGGCTGGAAACATTGCTGATCAAACCGAAAGGATTCGGTGGTAGCTTATTCGGTGGTCTTATCGCCAACTTACGCTTTCTTGCTCAGTTTCATGGTGTATGTAGACTTCATGATAGTTGAGGACAGTCTGCTTAAGCAACACAGGAGAACAATGAAGCTGAGCAGGCCTAGTATCCGCAATGTATCGACTTGGCTATGTCTGTGCTCTTCCATTCGTGGGCACTGCCATCGACACATACGGCAGACGCGTTGGAATTCTCATTGGCTCGATCCTCATCGTGCTGGGAACGGTCATTTTCGGCGTGACAATTGCCAATGCCAGTGTCCATCAGGTATGTCGTTGATACTGGTCAAAATTCATCCAATTTAAGGACAGCACTCTCGAGGTCGATAGTCCATGGGAGATCGATTCCTGCTTGGCTTTGGCGTATCTATCACATCGTCATCAGGTCCTATCTACGCAGTAGAGGCTTCACAGCCCGCATTCCGCTCAATCACCGTGGCCTACTGTGACTGCTTTTGGTTCGTCGGATCGATTCTCTCGGGTGGTGCAGTACGCGGTGGACTCAACTTGGAAGGCAATGCCAGCTGGCAGCACCCCATCTGGTTGCAGATGCTTTTCTCCAGCCTAATCTGTCTCTGCTGCTTCCGATCCCAGAGTCTCCTCGCTGGCTGTATGTCCACGGCTACAGAGAAAAGCCAACTGCGAGTATGACCAAGTGGTATTAATACGCAGATCCAACAGTGCTTGGGTGAAGTTGCAGTTGCAGGAATACGTAGCAGAGTACTGCGTGGAGACATACCCGGAAGTAGCTCTTGCTGGTTCTGCTCAGCCTCGGAGAGCTTGAACACCCTCGCTCGATGGGCCAGGAGCACAGGCGTATCATCAACGCGCGGGTACGATGAATCCCAGTGAAGAGGTGCTGCCTGGGCTCCGTTGACATCTTGCTCTGCCAGCCTAAGCAAATCGGACCTTGGCCCCGTATAAGGTTTTCGTGCGAGAATGTGTTGGCCATTGACAAGCCTCTAGGCCCAGCCCGCCTCGGTCCTCAAGCGCTCCTCGTGATCGTACGCTGGATTGGTGATCATAAAATCCCACAAACTCTCTCCCAGTGTAGCCAAAAGCGGGCTGCATAGCCCGGCTGAGCTCTTCAAGGTTTGACTGGTAGGGGACTGACAACGTGCGATGAACGGGCGGTTCAGTCAGGGCCTCATGGTCGTCAAGGACGCCTGTAGCACCAGCAATCTAGGTACCTAGGTCAATCGCACTGATTTGATCTATCTGGTTGAAGAATCACCTCCAGGAGAAAGTTTTGCTTCTGACATAACCTCTTGTGCTCCGACCAATCCGTTGCCTGGCAGTCACGAGAGCAGTAAGTCACTGCCCGAAAACGAGCGCACTTGCGTGCTTGGCCCGTCTCTAGATTGATATTACACGTGGTACACGCCTTGTTGGGAACTTCAGAGTCGGTGCCTGACATCGAGACGTTCTGGTTGATGAAAGCTCTGACAGCACGTTGCGTCTCTGCCTCCTTCTTAACAGCTCTCTGAAGCTTTGCATCGTCCTGTTCTGGGAATAATCGGTCGAGTGTCATATTTGCTGCTATCGTTACGGTTGACCAGAAAGGTAACTCCAGTTTGCCGAGACTTGCAATGAGGATTGACGACCTCAAGTGACTTGGTGGACCATCGCGGCGGAGTGGTAAAATTCGATGAGTGATACAAAGGTGATGCTGGCAGTTGTGGGTGTAAAGAGAGATGCATGTGCGTCAGCTGAATCATGGCCATTTAGATTAGTGCCGTCACGTGCACGATATGCCAGTTTTAGATGAGTTTCACATCTGGTGCATGAAACGTTTCTCTCGAGCTGTTTCAGGTTTCCTCGCCTGCCATGTTCCCTGTACTCATCAGCATCAACATCGACATGAATGAGGACAATAATGAGAGGCACATGGCAACATTTGAAAGACATCGGCTGGGTTTCGGTATTGCTCTTCGGGCTGCATCACGTCCGCTGATGTGTGGAGCATCAGCTTCGCATGAACTGAACCTCACCTGTCACATCTATCGTGGTTCTGTTGTTCACTGCATCAGTTGTAGTGGGAGATGAGCCTGGCATGCCTTTCACCCCTTCACTCATATCATATGTCCCTGGTAACGACTTCTCTCCCACGTCGTCTTACTTTCTCACCACCACTTCAACCAGCCAAACATCCTCACCAACACCCCTAATCCTCCGGGACTTCGGAGCCAGTAACTTAAGATTCCTGCAATCAGCGCAACGCCGAAATAGCCACCCTGCCTCCTCATGCCCCACGCCCTCCTCCTCACATCCTGTAGTTGCTGCGCACGTCTGATCTGTGCTACCTGTCGGCCCAGCCACTTCTCGCCATCCTCAAGCGTCTGAGCTTGGAGGGCATACGAATCACGTGTCGTTTTGAGTACACTCAGGCTCGAGATGGATGACCAAGCACGATTCGGAAGGCTGTCGGGCGGATGGGCGTGGTATATGCGCATGGTGGAGGCGATTATGGCTTCGAGGTCAAGGGGGCTGGGGAGCTTGGAGAGGGTGAAATGCAGCATTTCGGGTTCGTCGTCGGGAATGGAAAGGAGTTCATCTCTGCGGGAGAGGATGATCTGGATTGGTTAGCGTGGACTACCGGGGATCACAGCGCAGGCCGGGGAGGCCCGCCGACGTGACGAACTTACAGCGGCGTACAGATACACAGCCATAGCGGCCTCGTGCGCGAGCAAAAAGTCAAACAAGCGCGTGATGTCGCTAAATTCCTCAATATCGTGCGCATACATCGTAAGTGTTGCCGACAGCGCAAAGAATGGCTCCGTGGGTGCCATATATTTCTGCAGTTCCGGATCCACGGCTTGCAAGATCGAGGGCAGTAAATTGAGATGCGGCGTCGTGCCGGAAAGTGTTGGGAGCATAAAGTCGCGGAGGCGGAGAAGAGACAGTCGAGCAACAGGCTCTTCTGCTGCAGCGGGACCGAGGACGAGGAGGAGAAGTTGCACGATGTCGTGGTAGCCTTGGAAGTAGCTTAGGGTGGGGTGACGGCGGAGAGTGCCGATTATGAGGGAGAAAAGTTGGTCTCGCCGGCTTGAGGTGGTTTTCTCATCGTCCTCTGCAACGACTTAGTGGGGGTAGTGCTAGCAGCACTGATTTCAACAGCTTACGATTGGGATAGTAGACAAAAGCACGGTCAACATCGAGTCTGACTTGACCTTCCTCAGGATGCCGTTTCAAGGTTTTCGAGGACTGAGTTGCTAGTGTGTCACCACCACAACCAAGTAGAATGGGCCCTGAAAGCTGGATATCAGTCTGCTATCGAGACTGATACACTCACACAGATCACTCACACGCTCGTCTGCGATAGCCATCCTCGAGCAGGCCATGCTCTGACGTTGCAAGCTCGATCAGAGCTTCAATATCTTTTTGCTCGCATGCACTGGCGATCTTGTCCGCCTTCACGGCTGTAGATGCGTCAGCGGTATCATTGGAAGACTGCTTGTCCATAGAAGGAACGACCAGCAGTGATAGCAATTTGCATTGGAGTCAGGTCGAGTTCGCCGAACAAGTAGGAGCTGTTTCATCATTGCGGCTTTTCGGCCCGACTTCGGTCTTCAATGTTTGGAATCTCAAACGCAATGGATGAGGACAACCTCTTCTTTTCTTCTCAAGTCGAATGATGTGATGCCACATGGACTTGCCCAGACACCCTTTCGACATATCATCTCTGTCTACGGTCGTGCCACGCGCGCTTGTACTCTTCGCCTTCCACTACTCTCTGACGATCATGGACGACGATATCCAACACACCTTTACTCCCGTAGTGCCGTGACCAGTTCAAGAGACGCATCGCTGGATGTACCACCTTCAATCGAGGTTTCTAGTCCTAACCAGTCACTGTTCCGCAATGTGACTGCACCAACGAATGTCAAATACAGCCAGCGCCATAGAGCCACATTACCTGTTGAGGACCGCCAAAAGAATGAGAATACCAGCCACTCGAGCGATGATTTACATACGTTGGGAAGCGATGTTGAGATCAAACGAGCCCTGTACGAAATGCTCAGGAGATCTGCTGGAGCTGGAAATACAGCCAAGGTGGAGGAAGTGGTAAAAGAGCTGACTGTGCGCATGCAAGAGGAGCCTAATCTGCAAATCTACTCTGCCATGATCCTCGTCAATGCGAGTACAGAGCATGGATCTGCTGCTGAGTTGCAGCGTGTCCTCGCGGAAATGGTGGAGGAAGGAATACTGCTGGATGAAACTGCATATCATAGTGTGTTGAAGGTATGTTCAGCGGATGATCGTCGGCATGTCCATACCAACAGTGTTGCAGGTTCTCGCAATACACCCAGACTGCCTCCTTCGTGATCGCATCATCAACGACATGCGTGAGAGGTGGATCTCCATCACTGTACAAGGCAGATTCGACATCATTGCCGGCCTACTCCGTGAAGGACAATTCGAGTTGGCGCTTGACAGATATCAAAGTGATGAGGAAGTCATGAAACTCGCACCAAAGTGGCTCAAAGATTTGCTCATATACAGTTTGTGTGATCTTGGTGAGCTTGACCAATCTTTGCGCCTGCTTAAAGATCGCATCTCTGCTGGTGAGGCCAATATCTCACCTAGCGTGTGGTATTACCAATTCGATCATGCTTGCAGCAGACTTCATGTAGGTTTGACCATTAGTTGACTTGAGCTCTTTACTCACATATCACCAGTATGATTCCATACAATTCATATGGCGAGCCCGCATCGACCGCAAATACCTCAATCCCACATCAGGTCAATGCACGCAAGCCTTGACTTCAGCCGCTCGCCACAGCGACGTCCACATCGCCACCGACGTCTTCCGCATCCTCTCCGAACGCGGCACCGCCTTCGCATCTCACCACTACGAACTCCTCATGTCCGCCCATCTCGGCGCCGGCGACCTCCGCACGGCCCTTACCATCCTCTGCATCATGCATTCCGTCCAGCTACATCCCGACCTCGAAACCTTATCCGCCCTGCGCACCTATCTATTCTCCGATTCAGCAGCTCCCCAGAAAGCCTTCGAAATGCTGAAGCAACTCGCCACCGAGCGCGACGTCCCAACCGTCGCTGTAAACGCAATCATCATGTCCCTCGTCGACCACAACCGCCACGCCGACGTCATCTCAACGTACAAATCGCTGCACCAACTCAGCTCCGCCGGCCCTAACGTCCATACCTTCAATGCCCTCTTCCGCAGCTGCCACCGCAACAACGATAAGCGTACGGCCATGTTCTTCGCGGCGGAGATGGTCGAGCTCAAGATCAGGCCGGATGCGCTGACGTATGATCGTCTGGTGTTGGTGTGTATCAGAGAGGCGGATTATGAGGATGCGTGGAGGTATTATGGGGAGATGACACAGGCGGGGTATGTGCCTAGGTTAGGCACGTTTGTCACGATGGTGCAGGTTTGTGCGGATGCGAAGGATGAGAGGGCTTTGGAATTGGTGGAGAGAATGGTGGAGTTGGGATTACCGACGGTGAGCGTGCAAAAGGCGGTCAGGGCAGCGTGGCCGGAGAGGGTAGAAGAGCTGCCGTTTGTTGGAGACAGGGGAATGGGCTCAGTCAGCTTGGGAGGAAAGGCGATTCGCGTGTAGGAATAGTAAGATGACCTCCCCTGGTGCTCATCACCTTCGCCGCCCACTTCTCGTATCCTACATGCAAGCGCGCATACCCAATACAGGTAGACTCCCTCGTGTATGCTAAGACCCAGCTTGGATGCTCCTTGGTCGTTATCAATTCAAGCTTACACCCAGACATACACCCGAGTATAGCGCCCTCCACCTGTGGGTG
>Ga0268250_10001268_pt1 | contig 11150 bp, 9 predicted proteins | sample AgamicAsSfe_FD_200448 | JGI IMG/M metagenome (GOLD analysis project Ga0268250, IMG submission 200448) | Agave microbial communities from Guanajuato, Mexico - As.Sf.e (v2) (version 2) | ecosystem: Host-associated > Plants > Phyllosphere > Phylloplane/Leaf | place: Guanajuato, Mexico | collected... | reverse complement strand
GGCGAAGAGGGGACTATGGGGCGATTGGGCGGAGATGGAGGCGGGTGGGGAAATTGAGGTACAGCAGGAAGATGCAGGCGCTGCTGCTGTGGCTGTTTGAAGACGGACACTGAACTGGGATTGGGGCAACAGGATATGAGGTGAGCATTTGGAGGATGTTTGGACACTGAAGGGAGGGATTGTGATCTTCTTTGAAGACGTTCTTGGAAGCTTAGGCGTTTGTCGTTTCCAATTGGGCATGTACGGAGAAGAGCGTTCGGGGCAGGCTTTTCTTTTTGGAGCGAAGAGGGAATCGTAGGATTAGGGAGGGCAGGAGATGGGAAGATACCCCAATACACAGTATATTGGAGGAATTCAGTAGCATGTTTAAACGAATCAGCGATGCAATCTCTGGTGGAGTAATCAGTATTCAAGTCATCACTCTCTCTCCGAAGAAGAATCGAGTATGTGCTTGCTTGCTGTTCTTGTGTTGTACAAGAGGGCGGAGATCCGGAACCGCCAGCGCAAGCCACCTCATGCAAGTCATCATGCATCACCTCCCGTTATAATATCCGTGTTTGACCGCCGCCGCCGCTGCCCTGCCTGACCCCTGCCTTGGTCTCCTTCTTGTATGTCTGTCTTCGTCTCATTCTCATTCTCATTCATCTGATCCATCTGTGCCTGTTTTCGTGTGACATGTTTGCTATCCTGTTTCATCTGTTGATGATTACACCCGGGTTATATACTCTTTCCTCCCGTATGAGCTAGCTCACTGCGCGCCATCTGTAAATACCGGGGCGATTGTGAGGCACTGAGGCTGTGGGACTGTGGATCAAACATATCATGGAGGTAAAAACTGCACTGTTCAATAATGCACACTATCTTCGGTTCCGTCCCTTGCTGCATCCACTATCACTCCAGCTGTATATCCTTCCGCACTCTTCGTCGATCACGCCCTCCCCGCCTGGTCTCTCCTCAAGCTTATCTTTCGTCCTCCATTTCATCACCACCCATTCATCAATGTCTTGGTCTATCTATCACAGTCACCTCACTAACACAACCCATCTCAGCGCCACCGACCCAAGCGCACGTCCTCTCCCCTGGCGCCTCCCAGCGCACACAGGACCCGATCCGGCCCACTAGGCCGAAAGACAGAGATGATCCGAGCGGCGATCCCACCAGGGAAGCGACGACGCGACGATGGGCCGCGTGGACGCTTCACCTCCCGCCCCCAGGAGGACGCGGGTGCAATGAATGCTCGACACAGCAGGAATCAGCGACCGAGATCTCGAGCTGGAGCTGGCGAAGAGTTCGCGGGAGCATCATTGGTTGGCACAAAGGGGAGCAGAAGCCCGAATAGTAGCACTACTACCGTTTTGGCCACCACGACGGAGACCGGCACCGCGGACGAGCATCCACATCCGGAGCAGCGTCATCGTCGTTTTTCGTCGTCGAAAGCAGCATTACTACCGCCACGTCTCCAACCCCTCGCTTCGTCCAGCAAAGAAGTAGTATCAATCACCGTACTCTCCGAGGACAACGATGCAGAGCTGGCTTCTCTTGACGTATCGCGTTTCCTGGTCGCGGACGTGCCTGAAGGTGGTGAAGCGTCGAGTGGTGGTCGATCCGCTGGACAGGTGTATCGACGACCGAGCGCTATTAGTGGGAGTGAAAGCGAAGATGAAGAGGAGCCTGGAGGTGACGACGAAGACAGTATAACCGGCACTGTTGCTGCAACTGCGGGAGGTCAGGTCAACTGGGCCGGTCCCAACTCTCCTGGGTCCGAGGCTGTAGACGGAGTTGTGGACGTGAGGGCAAGGATGAAAGCACCACCTCCTCCTGACTCGCCACGGCGGCGGATTTCTGCTTCATCGCGGAATGAACGTATGCAAACCACTCACTCGCTCGCTCACCAGCTTTCTCGCCCCCACAGCACAGCTCTTCCTCCTCTTTTCCCTCCGTCCGCGAACCGGCGTCACTACCGCTCCTTCCTACCCCTCCAACACCGTCTTCTCCACCAACTCGAGGCCGAGCTCTCCGGGCTCGAATCGCTGCTGATATCCCTCGACGACGAGATTGAGCTTGAAGAGCAGCGGGAACGGACACTGGATGATGCTCACAGGCATCACGATCGCAACATCCGTGACAACCACATACGCCATAGTGATAGGTATGGACGTGACTATGATGATCATGGTGGGTATGTGTACGGACGGTCGGATCCGCACGCCTATCTTTCGGATCTCCTGCACCGTCGTTCTGGCTTGCTGGCGCATATAGAGGTGACGATGAAGCGCTATGGCGACTTGGTCGATTCGATGCGCAAATGGGCTCTGATCTCACGTCGACCGTCTTCATCATCCCGAGAGGAAGATGAGAAGGAGCACGACATCGTCGATATCCTAAGTGACATCGACTACGATTCGCCCAAGACGCCCAAGACGCCCAAGCAGATGCATGGGTGCATACCCTTCTCCCTCCCACTTCTAGCAACCTTTGCGCTCACCATTGCCCTATTGCCGAATCTGCTGTGGCGGCTTGGGATGATCGTTGCACTGGCTGTGTGGATGTTGGTGGTGGCACCGCTGATTGGACCATGGAGGATTTGGACCACGAGGATGTGGCATATTCAGCTATTAAGACTGAGGCGCTTTGACTGGCTTCGGATCTGGGCGATCGCCCGGGAAAAGACCTGACAGCTACTGCGTTGGATTATTGTAAGCTGTGGGGGTTTTCGGACGCTGTTTGATTTGATGGGTTTGGCACCGGTACAATATCGCTAGCACGATCCATGCGACGGACCAACTAGCTATTGACGTCCGCCGTTTCAAGCTCCAGTATTCGCTGATCCTGTCCGTTCGCAAGGACATTCACACCCGGACTTGCCTCCCTCCCAATATCCCTCGCGATCTTATATCCATGCTCCCTGGCAATTGCCAATAACCTACCATGAATCCAGCGTTTCTGCAGCTGGGGCACGCAGGTCACCTGGCTAGCAACATACAAAGGACGGAGGCTCAGCCACGACCCGACCGGAAGTGCAGACGAAGTCGCTTTGTCGCCTGCGCTTGTGCCAAGGAGAAAGGACGGCATACCGGGTATGTGGTCGCCGGACAAGTACGGCACAGTTCCGCAGATCTCGTCGACCATGGTGCGTAGGGTGTAAAACACTTGACCTTGGCGCGAATTACTGGCGAATATATCGCTAGGCTCGAGGTGGACAAGACATTTTGCGATGAGTTCTTGGAGGTAGATGCGCATGATGCGGTAGTTATTGAGGAAGCTGGCGATGAAGCAATTATTGTAGATGTGTACGAGGCCAGGCCAGATGGGTGTGGATTCCGGAGATGTCGTTGGACTGGCGAGGCAGGAAACGGAACAGTAGCGGAAGGTCCAGGGGAGTGTGGTGACCCAGTCCTGGAGTGCAGTGTCGACTGCTTGAGCATCTTCGATTATCTTTTCCAAGGTTACAATGTCAACAGGCTTGCTCAGACGGGCTGCTATTTCTGCTGATGTCGAAGCCTCGGCGGCACGGTGGCGAAGGATTGGCAATGCGAGGGATATCCTGTATAGCGAGTGTAGAGGGTTTTCAGGTTCGTCTTCCGCATCATACTTGTAGAAAGCATCATCTGTCACGCCGGGAATCTGTTCGTTCGATGCTACACCGTCCAAGACCTGTAGAATGAGTTAGTGTAGGGAAAAGAGATCCTAGAGACTCGATTGACGTACCACTCGCAATCGTACAGCACGGAATAGCTTGACAGTGGTCTCGTCATGTTCATGTTGCATGCCACGCCTACGGACTATCTCCACTGCCCCTCTGATATGGGCGTGATAGGAATTGAGCTTCGAGCCTTGATCACCAAGACTCGAAGAGTCCAGAGTAGCACACAACTATGCGCTCGAGATCATTAGTACTGCTGCTGTGTTTGCCTTTTGTGCTGAGTGATGCGACTCACTTCATACTCTGACAGGAGCAACACGGAGAAGAGTGTTTCATTTGTGTATCGTGAATCGGGGTTTGCCAGAGCAATGCCTGTGGAATGTAAAGCTTGCCCGTAAAGATTCTTGGCGTGATCACCCATCTCCGGTACATGCACACGACTAGCAAACGCAGCTAGTGCTAGTGCGTATGCTGCCTTGCGTACAGGTGACTCTGCGGACGCATTTCCGTACAGAGTTGACCAGGCCGAAAGATGCTGGAGGAGGAACTGTGTTGCGCTTGGCGGCTGGATAAAAGTATCGTAGTAGAACTGGATTGCAGGCTGTTCGAACGACACTCTGAGTTCCTGCGGTAGTCGCCTCATGTATACCGACGCTGCGGGAGGAAGGACGGTCAATGTCGAGTTCACACTAGGACTATCATGTGAGGAAGTCTGCGTCTCTCCATCTGGACTCCCGCGGCTTTTGACAGATGGTGAATCAGAATCGCTAGTGAAGCAGTCAGCTTTTGGTCCGGGAGCCTGAACATATTCAATGGTCATGTTATGCCTAAATACCGAGTCTATTGGGCAGAGTGCCCAAGAGTAAGAAATGTCACCGACCTGGAGCTAGACTTGCTGCTGCTTGCCTTAGTGAGCCTTGCCTTATCGGCATTATGCAGCACCTTTACAGTCTCATCAACAATGAAGATGTCACGACTGCCCTTTGCTCCAGAGCAGCGCCGTCCCACTTTCAGGCATTGAGAGCAGGAGGGGCGTGCTAAATCACACTAATCCATGTTAGTGCACAATGTGGCAACATTGGTGGTGATTGACTCACTTTGACACGGCGTGCTTTGCACTCGGGACATGCACGCGATGGGAGGCCGGTGTTGACCATGACGTTTTGGACTCAATTGACGAGCTAGTGTTGCAAGCAGATGGAGCTGAAGGTCAGGTAAGGGGGGTAAGAGGTCTTCAGCAGGTGTTAGACCTTGACAGCAGTCCCTCGGTCGTGCGATGGTTTGCAGGTGACATGAATGGCGCAGATGCTGGCTACCGGTAGCCACGATCCAAGTGACACATCTCACGATGTAGGGTTTAAGGAGATGACAGTTATCATAGGTTGTGGTCGAGGTAAGCTCTCTTTCAGCTGGTGTTGTTCTTATACGAACAGCTTCCCTGCTCTTCACGAGACAGACTTGCCGTCTGATGCACAACGTGTTCTGGAAATGGCAGGTGCTTACCCTGCACAACTCTTGTGATCTTGCACTCTTCACCGACTTTGAGGTAGACTGACGCCACTACATCCTACAGTACGAAAGGTCAACAGATGTAGTATTTAGAAGAGGTCGCATGATGAACACATCGACAACACTGCGACACTGACGACGCACGAATACTAACGATACAAGGCACAGAAGACACTTTGTGGTGGTAGTATTATACAATTAATTTAATTCTAATATACATTGACAACTCTCAAGTCGTCATGATCACAACGTCTAGTTCAATCGGATCAGACAATGCGACCCGCTTAGTTCTTGTCACCGGTGTTGTGGATAGAGTTGGGGAGCGCACGCTCAACCGACTCGGGGACAGCCTAACATCATTCATCAGCACCTGCATCTGATCAATCATCATCATAAAACATACCTTCTGGATGGCCTCAGGGACGATGGAGTCCTGGCCGCCGTTCAAGGCGTGTGTCTGGCCACCAGCGGTGGTCTTTCCCTCGTCACCAGTGGGGTGGATGGACTCGGGGAGGTTGCGCTCGAGACCCTCGGGGGCGTTCTTCTGAATTGACTGAGAAGAGGATATATTAGTCTTGGTGACTATTGCCAAAATGGGAGGAAGGTTGCGTACCTCGGGGACCTTGGAGGCCTGGGTGTTGGTAGCGTTAGACATGTTGAAGGTAGTGGTGGTTGAAGTGGTTGTTTGAAGAAGTGATGTATGTAGTTGAGTTAAGTTGTGATTGTTGGTATTGTTGTTGAAAGAGAGCTGATGGAGGGGTACTCCAAGCTCTTTATAAACAGCCCAAGCTTCCTCATGGAACAGCTTTGAAGCTATCCGTTCCGTCTATCGGAAGCGCCGACTGCCCCTCCTCCAACCTTCACCATCTCGTCATTCTGCAGTATGTAAGCAGGGGACAGCCTCGGATTGGCAAAACAGCATCATTGATCTCCATCCGCCGAATCCGGACGAACAATTCGAGAAATCATAGCCACGAGTTGCGCCGCTTCCACTTGCGTACCCCCGCATCATGCAACGGGCGTCTTCGTAGCCGGGAGGTTGTGTGGACAGATTGCAGTGTTCATTGGGTGGTAGATGAGGGGAGTCGTGTCCTGAGATGATCATGACGTTTCGATCGCATTATTGTGGCTGTGGAAAAGGCCATCTGGGGACTTTGAGTTGCCGAGGAGGATTGAGATGAGATCACGATCTTGGTAATGGCTTCATCGAGAGGACACGTATGGTCCTACAAATATAGCGACTAACGCGTTGCTTCGACCTTATGCCACCTGCAACAAATCTGACCATTTTGAATGAAATTCTATGCACAAGCTAAAGTGGCAAAATGGAAAAGAGGCCGCCGGAGCTGACTTCCGGAGGATGACGTCTAGCTCCAACTGAATTCCGTGCTACCTCTATTCTAGTCCAGTCTAAGGTTATTACTTTATGCCCATTACACCATACTCGTAAATCGTGATGAGATCAATCCCGCTATGCTATGCTCGCTATGATCGCTAAGTTTTATGCTTGCCGTCTATGCTACGCCTGCGCCAGCCTATGTCTCAAGACCTCGATCGTATTCATCAGACCATGCCAGAAAACCAAGGACGACGCGACAATGAGCAAGTGAAAGATCTGGTGGCTTGCTCCGTAAATGGAGAAGCCTTCAAAGTACTTCTCAGGAAACTGTGCGATCTGTCAACAAATGGTGGTTGACGCTTTGGAGTTGGCTCATATACCTTCGAAGCATACATCAATGCACCGGAAGCATTGAGCAATGCTGTTCCAGCAATCCAGCCTAATGTGATTGGTTTCTCCCCAGCATGTGTAGACAATTGCCGTCCATGCATGATAGCAATGACACCAGGTAGGGCAAGTCCGGTAAACATGATGATGCGAAGGGCCGCGACAGGACCATTGGTGCCTTTCGGAACAAGCAGGGCAGCACAGCAACCAAGAGCAAGGAGGGGGACCTATAGACCGAAGCATCAGTAAGGTCCAGATGATGCGATGGATGTCATTGAACTGCTTACGATGGCAAAGTAGTATCTTTGCTCGTTGACATGTCCATAGAGACCATAGTATATCATAGGTATGGCAGCAGAAGACATGAGGGAGACTATGCCGATGATGTCGAATTGCGACGTCCAGTAATGCGTTGCTCGATTGATATGCTGTCTTGCGTGGAAACTACAGCAGTATTGGTCACTCATGTCCAGTCATTGGATAGAACGGCCAACTCACAGTGCAGATAAGATGAAACAAGTTGTTGTGCCAGCCGCATAGATATTGGAAACGAGAATGTCTGCAGAGGTCATGTGTGATGGTGGAGACAGCAAGAGTCTTGCGCCGAAGAAGATGAAGATGCCAGCAGGTAATAAGTGGGAGTAGATGTTGACTACAAGTGCGTTGAGAATGTGATTGAGCATTCCATGATATGCTGTCGTACCTGTCTCATTATGATGCGCAGCTGGTGAAATACCGAACACCTTTGCTATAGTCGCATCCTGTTTTCTGAACAATTGTCAGATGCATCTATATCTGGCTGATCTTGTAAACATTTTACTCACAAGAATCCTTTCTGAACGTAGTTCGGCCGCTCGAACAGCCACGGCATAGCCACGCGTGGTGGTTCTTGCTTTGGCTTCTCCGTCTCTTGTAATCCATCGCTTTTTGTCGTGCTGTACAGGAGAGGTTTTCGTTCCATTAGAGGTGTGATGCAATACTCCTCCTCTGGAGCCTCCATTGGGATTCGATGAGACTTCCGAGTGAGTGGTGCTATATTGCAGCAGAGGTTTGTTTTATTTTTCGCTCGTGCCAGGCAGCGGAGAGCTATCTGAACAATCTACCACTACTAGACTTCGGAGGGTGTGGTGCTATGTCTTCACTGTAGAAGAAGTAGTGGTAAAAAAGAAGGCAGAATTGGCAGCATGGGAAAGCCAATTTGCATCATCGTCTGATCGGGATTTCAGTAGCGTCATCTCGTGTTCCCCATCGCACCGGAACTTCCGGAATACCCATCAGATGACCTTTAGCCGACCATTGATCTCACGCCGGGACTCAATATGGCAAGAGTTTTCCATTCCTCGCTCTAAAGCACGTCGTATATGAGTGCAAAGCGTGAAGGTTGATGTGAGAGAACTGCAAGATTAAGCAGGACATAACCCAAACCTGGGGAAGCTGGAGAAGGATTGTCGTGCGCGAGTCGTGAATCATCACAGCTTACCTGATATGAAAGGGAGGTCCGCGCACTCGCATCAACCCTCTTTGTTGGACCGTCCGGCTTGACGCGTGGATTCTTCAGGTGGAAGCTTGCCTTTGTTTATTTGCCGTGCTCTTCAAGGTATGACAATCCCTTCTCTTCTTATCTGCCGTAATGACTTCGACTCTTGCTGCCTGTCCACTGCTTCACATTGGTGCTCGTCCTTCGTAACGCGAGGTGGCTCGTTTGCGACAATGCCGTCTCTGCTCTCCTCCATCGCGGAAAAGCCAGATGTACCAATCACGAAGCTGACGATTATGCGAGCAGGCTCTTCTGGATATTTCGCGCTTGGACAGCTCCGCCAGTGCTGTGCACTTATAGAAGTTCTCGTGTCGGAGAAGACAGTTTCCAACAGCATACGCCGACTCTAATTGATTAACCGAAAGATTGGAGATCCGAATCTTTCATGCGCACTTCTGCTGTTACACAATGCGCTCGTAGTCCACGCTAGAGATCAGGAACACATCTCATCATGGCGGTCTCTGCAAGATCACAAGATATTCCGGCGCAAGCCGCGACAACATCATCAAACCATACCACATCCAGCAGGAAACGTTCGCGCTCTGGATCGCGAAGGCCGACAATCGACTCCAAACCCGCAGCAGAAGATGGACGGCCCTCAACGGATGACCTCCTCCTTGATCAATGGGTCACGAGAGATCAAGAGTTCGGCGGGTTGTTTCTCAAAAGTCAAAGACGTGCGGAAGCTGTCGTGGAAGACATGAGAGCAGACATCAAGTCGTTCAAGGACTTCAGTCATGCGACAATGTACGATCCTGGTCGAGTATATGGTGAAGGTTTCGCAGGCTATGGCAATGGTTGGACGGCACAATATCCCACAAAAGTCATCTATCCTGCGTACCGCAAGCGACCTGGCATGCGAAGGACACCAGAATTACGAATCAAGCGCAATGATCGCGCTGTACAAGCAGATCAATTCGAGGAGCTTGCGCCAATACGACTGGACTGCGAGTTTGAAAAGCTTCGTCTGAGAGATACCTTCACCTGGAATACTTACGATCGAACAATTTCCCCTTCAACCTTCGCCCAGAGTTTGGTTGAAGATCTGCAGATACCGCTAGAGGCAGCGCCAGCATTCATTCAGCAAGTCAATCAGCAGTTACAAGAACAAATTGTTGACCATCATCCGCATCCTTATATCGAAGAAGAGCCATTAGATCCACATCTACCATACTCTGCTTACAAGAACGATGAGATTCGCATCACTATCAAGCTCAACATCACCATCGGACAGCACGCATTGCTTGATCAGTTTGAGTGGGACATAAATAACAAACAGAACTCACCCGAAGAGTTCGCGGCTCGCTTGGCACGAGATATGGCATTGTCTGGAGAGTTCAAGACTGCAATAGCACATCAGATCAGAGAACAAGTACAGATGTTTACAAAGAGTCTCTTTGTCACTGGACATCCATTCGACGGTCGACCTGTCGAGGACCCAGATGTCAAAGACAGCATACTGCCTTCACCACTACCCACAGTATTCCGACCATATCAAGCTGCAAAAGATTACGCGCCTTTCTTTCTCGAGCTCAACGCAGCTGAGCTGGAAAAAGCCGACTCCGCATTATCCCGTGAACAACGCTCGATCAAGCGATCAGTAAACAGAAGAGGAGGACCAGCGATGCCGGATCTGAAAGATCGTTTCACGCAAACCGTTCGAACAATGGTCATCTCTTCTGTCATCCCCGGTGCAGCCGAGTCAATACAATCCTCGGGGGTTTACAAGCCTGCACGAGCTACAACAGGCAGAGGACGCGCGCGCACAGGCTGGAAGGTTGTCGGCGAGGATGATTCCGAAGAATCAGAAGGTGAAGAGTCAGATCCTGAGTCACCTGTCCGGCAAGCGATCACTCAAGGAACTGCACGTACACGAGGTATTCGAGGCGCAGCAGCAGCAGCTTCAGCAGCGATGCGTGCCGGCTATGCTGGCTCCATGACCCCCGACACGGAAGCACGGACGAGTCGGCGCTTCATTCGCACAATCGATGATCGTGAAGACAGTATTGATGATGGCAGGTTTGTCGTCCGCATCAAGTTACCACGAGAGCGATTCCGACAATGGTGGCGTGACTACAAAGCTGGCATACATAGGCAGTTGCCAGCCGACATTCATACTCTCGTCGCAAGAAACACACCCCAGTATCACGGCATGCCACCGCCTCCGTTCACACCGGGAGCCGGGAATCGTAATGGCGGACCACAAGGGTATATGGGTATGGGAGGACAACTTGGCAGGCCGATATCGACCGCGCAGAGCCCGCAAGCTGGAGGTAGAAGTGGCTTCCAGGGTGGTAGTGGGCTGGCAGGATCGCCGCCGGTGAACACGATGGTGAGTCTCCCACCAATCCCACGTTCCATGTAAGCCAGTTTTGCATGACAACATCACTAATGCGCCTCGTCCTACAGCCACCGCCCCCTCCAATCCACCAACAACAGCACGCGCCCTATCCCACCTCCACACCCACGTCCCTCCAATCTCTCCCAGCCCCCTCAATCACCTCTCCCAACCCAAACACAAACCCCGACGCCCCACCGATTCCACCCTGGCTCCTCTCCGCCCTAACCCAACTCCGTCTCTCCTTCCCAAGCGACGCCTTCGAAGGCGTGATGCGCTGGAACAACGCGACTCAGGAATGGCAGCCAAGATTGAAGTGTCTGGACTGTCCGGGCACGGTGTACAAGACGGAGGCGCCGCCGAGTGATCCGACGAGCAATTTTAGAGTACATTTGGA
>Ga0268250_10001266_pt1 | contig 11170 bp, 20 predicted proteins | sample AgamicAsSfe_FD_200448 | JGI IMG/M metagenome (GOLD analysis project Ga0268250, IMG submission 200448) | Agave microbial communities from Guanajuato, Mexico - As.Sf.e (v2) (version 2) | ecosystem: Host-associated > Plants > Phyllosphere > Phylloplane/Leaf | place: Guanajuato, Mexico | collected... | reverse complement strand
CTACTTGGGGCAACGGCACAGCTTCGATCGTGGAGTCCGAAAATCCACGCGGAGAAACAGATACAGAAGATGCTATTGACATTTACGACGTCGTGCGAGCCGGCTGGGACACAAGAGTACCTCGTTTAGAGGAGTTCGGAGCCAGATATATTGCTTACAGATTAGAACGATACATAAATGAAGAAGAGTTCAAAGAGCTTGTACGAGAGTCGGCGGCGCGTATCAAACAACGACAAGAGACAGATACCGTGGAGATTATCGACGACATCAGATTCTACCTGTCTGAGCGGTTTCGTCTCCGATTCGAGGACGTTGGCTTTGACGAATTGGCCGAGGAAGCCGATAGCATAGATCCTGCTGCATCATCTCAATCTCAACCTCCATACAATGACCTTACCAAAGCTGCTGAAGTGGGTTTCGGGCTCGAAGATCAGAACGCGAACGATCAACGACTAGCAAGAGAATTAGAGTCTAGTCATGACAACTCGACTCAGCAGGTCGTGATCAGGACTTTGGATGGGCAGGTAGCAGGAGACGAGTTTGCGCAGGACGCATTAAATTACCAAATCCTGCTGGGCAAGATCGATACATTGCTTGATGAGCTTAAACTTGATGCTTAAAGGAAAATATACTAGAAGATGTATGAATATTAACGATACTCAACAGTGTAAAGAATAACATTCATAAAGGTTCAACAGGTTCATGCACTACCTAATGCCCGTGTTCATGCAGTAATCACAGCCTTCAGGCCAGTGTCCACATGTTTAGTATAGACGTACCATACGCCATGGAACTGGACAATCACTGCTACATGCTATCCTACACGCCTTGCCGCTTCAGCCCATACTTCCTGACAAGCCACACCGTACTCCAAGCTACACCAAGACCAGTAACGCCCAGCATTATCTTCACAAACTTGATGAACCAATCCATCTGTACAAAGAAGTTGATCCTCTCTCCACGTGGCTCCGGCTTCAGCGGCTTGATCAACTTCGTGTAGCGAGCTCTAATCTGTGCCACGCTCTTCGCAATAGCTACAGTTGAATGATTCTGGAAGCGGTACTTGCCGAAATAGGACGCTGGGTATACTGTTCCGTGACCATGAGGCCGACGAACTAGACAGGTCATCAGTATTGTGAAAGCGACGGTAAGTAAGAGCTGCTTACCGATAGGCGGTCTATCCACGATCTCGCCTACTGAGAAGATTTCGCTAGATGTAAAAGATCGAAAGTACTCGGTATTTGCACTGGAGTCAGCAAATATACTGATTTGTGAGAGGGCTCGACTGCCGCGCAGAGTCAAGAGGCAGTCGATGGAGTGATCCAGAGATGTTGTGGTGAATACTGGTACAGTGTGGTCCTTTGACGCTTGTGTGATCATTGTCTGGAGGTCCTTTGCCAGATTCGCCGGCGCCGAGTCTGACTGGAAGCGTGTTGATGCTGCACCTGCCTTGAGCAAATGGAGTAGCTTGTCTTTCACAGTTCCGTCCACCAGAATAGCATGGGTTTTGTTCTGTGGCAGACTCTCCTGAAGCTGGTTACGCGAAATACTTCGCACGACGGACTCGAGCTTCGAGAAGTCCCGGTCAACCACGACCACATTGAAGCCGGGTGTGATTGGTAGGTAGTGCCAATCATGAAGTGAGTCAAGCGTGGCTGCATTGTCGGAGATAACTAGAGCGTGGTCGACAGTGTCACATTCCGCAGCCTCTGCCAGGTATTGCGTGCCTTGAAGTATCCGTATGCCTGTAGGGTCCATGATTGGTTTAAACGCCTTCTGTAGGCTTCCAACGAAGGTCGATAGCGACGAGGACTGAATGACAAGAATGACAGTATTTCCAGCTGCGATACTGGCAGCCATCGCTAGCAAACCATGCCGAAAGGGGTCATCCGACTCCGAAACGATGACACTGACTCCGGCAGACTGCAGGCAGTACTTGACGGATTGTGTGTGCTTGATCGAGTCTATGAAGTCCAAATGCTCTTTGACATTGCAGACAAATGCTTCAATCTCAAGCTCGAATTGTAGAGGTGTGATTGATAGGGCTAGGATCGTAGTTAGTCGAAGTTCAAGGGTAGGGCTCGTCCTTGCACATACACTGGCTCAAGTTGTCGTACAATCGGTCGCGGTTCTCACAGACGATCTGGACAAGGCCATGGAGTTGCTTCTGCCGCCACTTCAATGTGCCTACATGCGTCTTGTACGCAATTTTGGCTGACTCGACTGCTTGTTGGAGTGACAGAGGCATCTGGAAAGGATATAATAGCTGCCAGCAGCAATGTCAGATGAACATGGGGAAGTGACGTTGAGGTTCTGCTCAGACTCGTTCCCAGTATGTCACGACCATACTGTGAATGGATATCAAGCAAGTGTTGTTGCTATAGCTGAGTCCGCACAGCCGGAACATCCGAGGTACTCTTTCTGTCTTACATTTAAGACTCGGGCCGTGTACCACCACTACCTCCAGGTACGGTATGTACCTTTAACGGACCACGCCCCATCTTCTCCAATCGCAGCTCGCCTGAGCCACGTCTCATAGGATCGTGCATTGTACCGACATTGATCGGCTCCGCCAGTCCGGAGGAAAGTCCAAATTCGCCACTTTCCCCATACCCCAGACCCCATACTCCGTACCTAGTGCCCGGATATCATCACGCAAGCTTGCTTCGAGTGCTACAATGTATCGACAGTGCTGTCGCATTCACAGGTGACCTGAAGCACGACCAGGTCACCAGAACCTCAGCGCGAAAGAATTTTACACTTCCGATCTCGACATCACCCAGCATGACGACACTACCTGTGTTATTTGTCTCGCATGGCTCACCTATGCTATGCGCCAAACCATCAGACTCGAGCAGATGGTGGCAGGAGGTGAGTACCGTCCTTCCGCTCTGACCAGTCATGGTCATGGAGAGTGCCTTGCTGATGCACTCTTATAGGCTGGCGAAATGGCACGAGCCTCCGGCAATGTCAAGGGGTTAATCTTCATCGGAGCTCATTGGGAAGAGCTTGATGACCGTATCAGGGTGGCATCCAAGGTCAAACCCAGAAAGGTCAGTCGTTGATGCTGTTCGTGATGCCTGTCGACTCGGATTGCAAATCAAGTATACTACGGAACCCTCCCCAAGACTCCTCTTCCTTCTTTGTGATACTCCGATTCCGCGAACGTGATTACCCACGCATACACAGACACAAATGGACATGGTCCCCCGCCAGCACTGGGCAGATTACAAAATCAACATCGATGTTGGACTTGCAAAGCGTGTCGTCTCTCTGCTACGGGACCAGGACTTTTCAGACGTCGAAGAAGACCCTGCATTCGACTGGCACGATGATACCGTCACGCCCGCGAAGTGGATGTTTCCAGAAGGAACACCTCCAGCCACCGTGATCAGTATGAATGCACGATTCGACCCTGTCTTTCACGTCCGCATCGGCCAGGCTATTTCTTCACTACGAAAGGAGGGTATCCTCATTATCGCTACAGGGTAATACCGATCTGATCATCCAAACAAGATACTACTAGCTAACCTATAATTGTAGAAGCACCGTCCACAATCTCTATCGTCAGTTCTCCTTCTTTCCTATCTTTGTTCCCTTTTTCCTCCTCATCGACTTTTCCCCTTGCTTTTCCTCCTTCTGGTTCTCTCTAACTGTTCATAGGGAACAATTGGCTGCCGATGAGATATGGTGGCGACAATTTCCAGGTTGGAAGCACTCCTGCGAAGTGGGCAACGGACTTCGAGAGGGCTCTATTCGATGTGATCCGCAACAACAAGGTATGACATAGTGGTGCCAGTGGGTATGATTTACATCACTGACTATGCAATCAGGGAGCCGATCTTGCAGGAGCTCTTGTTCGCCTGACTAAGCATCCTCGGTACTCCCTCGCACATCCTACGCCAGACCACTACTATCCAATGCTGGTCGCGGCCGGCGTCATGGCTGATTCCACTGATGACGCACCTTACGGCGAGAAGAAGGCTCAAACCAATGAATTGACCAACATGCTAAACGTCCAGTATATCTGGGGAACCTTCGAGAAAGGAAGAGATGGAGTCGTAGCGTAGTGAACTGGTGGTGGGGCAAATGCGGGGCTGACAACACATGAGGTGAGGCTATGAAGAGTACCGTTGACATACGCTTTGGATAGCGCAGGTCGCTCTATAGATTACGATTATGGTGTCTGTTCTCATCTACGAATATTCCCTGTATTATGTTTGTGGCAGTTTTCTGTGAGCATTTGACTGCCTTAAAAGACTTTTATGGTGCAAGTCAGAGCTCTGGGTACACATGACACTCTCCTCACCCATCACTTATCATTATGACTCGCTGAGTATCTTGCCGACCTGCCCAACTCCTCCCGACAATATCGCCCTTTCTACCATGAGCGGATTGCAACATTTCCTCTCCGGATGTGATGCGTTTCCCTGTTATCGAGTACCATATCAACCTCGCCCTTAAGGATGATACCGTAATCGAGCGACTGCGTTCTGTGCATTCGACCTGATAACCCTGGCCCAAAATTCACAATTTGCAGGACGATACCGTTGGCATTCACGAGGCCGAGCATTCCGCCTCCGATGAGATTGTCATGAGTGGTCACATCTTTGTCCTCGTTCAGATGGGCAGGAGACTCGGACGTGCTGAATAGGACGTTGAGGGCCATGAGGCTGCTGTTGTAATATGCCTATTATCCCTCGCCGGCGCGTGTGACGGTGGCAGTTCTGTTCGTTGTCGTGGCCGGTGAAGAAGTGGCGGATGGGAAGGAGGTCTGCGGCAAGCGTGTCTTTGTGGTAGACTGCTTTGAAGTTTGCGCGGGCCATGACTGTGATGCTGGTATGATGGTCATGTAGTAGGTGGAAAGTTTCGTGTTGATTATGACTGCAAGATTTCAATGGTTGGGCTTAACAAAAATCACGAGCTCATCTGCAAAAGCAACGATGATGATGCTACACCCATAATGCTATACTGGTGAGGCAGACGAGACTGTGGAGCTACTAGGGAGCTCCAGGCCTCCAATGATTGGATGCTCAAACGTGGATGCACATATGAACTGCCCAATCGAGCATCGAACGATCTTTCGGACATTTTGCGATATCCACTACAACCTCCATTTCTCACTGCCATCCAGCTTGCAATAACCCCTTCGCTGTTTCGCAACCCTAGAGATCAAGTGTGAGGCCAGCAAGGCGTAGTGTGAAACAGTTGTTGTCTCTAGCATACAATGAGGTGCCCTAAGGTTCGAGTAAGAATCTCCATGACACTCCCAAGGATAGCACCCGACCTGTGTACCTAAAGGTCAGTGCTGACCTCGGACCTTCACCGTCGAGGACCGACCTGGGAGAGTATCGCGAAGTGACGTCCTTGAAACAGCTCGAGACTTTGCCTAACATGTACCGCAGCTTTTGGTAACTCATTATCACCATGGACTATCACGCTCGATGCGCTAGAGAGTTTCAATGTGCTTGGACCATGAACCATGCTGAGCAGACCTTTAGCCACTTGGCGCAGAGCGATGCAAGTACTGCAACGTCCGACATCAATCTGAGTGTTCACCTTGAGCGTATGCTTTCCACTACATATACACCTCTGACATGAATGCTGATTTCAGCAGGTGATGGCAAAGAATATCAAACAGCACAAAGCAATCTCAAACATTTATACTGGACACCAGCCCATCAGATGCCTCACCAGGGCTCAGCACACTGCGGGCTCGGTACTAGTAACCTCCTCAGCACGGGCACGATTTCGTGAGAGGTAACTTGTCGATACACAATATCACGTACTGGGTTTCAGTCTGATCAAATGACTAGGTCGTCAGCGAGACAGATCGCAAGTTCCAACTCAGCCGCCTTTTTGAGACATATAGGATAAAGTATGAGGCACAGACTTTACAGGATGAATCGAAGTTGGAGTTCTTGAAGATGGCAATAAAGTGGCATTCAGTGGCTGGTGTGGTGGAAACAGTGAGGATGATTGTGTTGTTGGCTTCGGGAAGTGCTCGAGGCTTATATTTGAGGCAGATAAGCTATGAGAGATATATAGTCGGATGGATTACTGCTGAGTTGAACTTTCGCATGTCGTATATCTTTGTTCTTGCTGAAGACAAGCCATCAGGAGACAGGACACTTTGCCACGGACAACACATCACAACGCGCGAGGAGAGCTTGCAGGCTTACGGAGGTTGATATAATGCTGGAGCGTACCAGGAGCAGTCAGGATGTCAGGTCGGCGCGAAAGACTTGGGGCATACATGAGGAAAGGGTGATGAAAATTTCGGACACCCAAACACAGGACGCCAGCCTGCCGCACCACACCACTAGCTGCCCTAACTCCAGTTACAGATATTTCTAGCAGATTATACCTTGGTGGCATGTCCATTCTTCTGCTCAATACCGGTCTCCTTGCTCAGCCACGATCTTGCATCATCCATCACGTTGTATGGAAACAAGAAGTTGTGGAATTCCACTTGATTTGCTATAATCGTGATTAGCATGCTGACCATATCCAGCCTCCGTATTCAACCACACTCACAGGGAACCTTGCCACTACAATACTTGCTTGCCTCCGCTGCCATCTTATCGGCCTCGTCTTGGCCGTAGTTGGAGAAGATCTGTACAGCTGATGCTCTGTTGTATCTCATCTTCTGGAATGTCTCCAGACGCTGGGAGATCTGGTCTTTCGATGTGAGGTTCGCGAGGAGGACGCCGAGCGCGCCAGCATCTTCGACGGACATGCCGCCGCCCTGTCCTTGATCTGGTTGTTGAGGTTAATCATGGCTGATGAGATGACATGAAGAGTACCATCGGACTCCAAGGCCAGCTAAAGAATGGTATAGAAGCAGGACTTACGTGGTAGCATTGGATGCGCTGCATCGCCAATCAAGCAGATATTGCCCTTAGTCCATGTTGTCATTGGCGGTCTGTATAGCAGTTTCCACAATTTCAGGTCTTCCATATCAGTCGCATGCCTGACCGCCATCAGTGTGTCCTTACAGGCGGGGCGCGGATATGCTTACTTGCAAATTGCCTTGAACTTGGGATCAAAGGTTGAGTATGCCTCCAAGAGCTCGCTCAGTGGGGCGGTCTTGTTCCACTCTTGAGACAAAATCAGTATAAGCAATTGAGGCAATCTTGGGGATTGCTGACCTTCTGTGCTTCCCTCGTGAGGCATGTCTGGGTGGATCGCTACACAATTTACGAGCTCGCCTCTTCTGATCGTTAGCTTTGAGATTACCCGGAGCTATTTCTCCAAACCTTTTGCAAGGATATGCAACCAAGCGTCGGTCATCATTCTTGAAGATGTTCATTGTCGCCGGTTTGTCCTCCACAAGCCACCGAGTTTCTGGATCTTCCAGGAGACGTACTGTGGGTATCAAGAATCGGAAAGCGGATTGCCCAGTCTCATGAGCAGGAACGGCTTCACCCACGACATACTGTGAAACCACAGACTGTGGGTGATTAGAACCTGGGGAGGCGTCTGAAGTGTATGGACTTACGTGAATGCCGTCGGCACCTATGACGACGTCTGCAGAGACGGTACTGCCGTCTGGGAAGTGTAGTTGGGAACCGCTTGGATCCTGCGGTGATATCAGCGCTGTTTATGAGGTACTCGGACGATGGATGCCGTCGCCTTTCATTCGGTGGAGATGGGTAGTAGGAGGAGAGCTGATGGCGGGAGGGCGTCGTGAAGTGTGGCAAGAGCCGGACTTGTACCTGCAGCACTGGAACATGCGCCTGAGCGGGAACTCTACGGCACTCCCCATCGGAGTTCCAGAGTTTTATAACTGGTCATCGTTGAACTTACTACAGAGGTCACCTTGGACTGAAGTTTGAGCATAACAGGGGCGCCTTCGCCCTCTTCACCAAAGGCAAGCTCCTTGAGACCGTTATGCAAGTCGACACGATGGAAGAACAGCCAGGGGTGACCGTATGTTGATGTCATGTGCGCGAGACTCAATGATCGCTGAACCTCTGCTGTTGTGCCATCTGCAAGGTAGCTCTAGCACCGTATTAACCATGACCTGGAGCCTTATATACTGACGTCGATCATACCCAGACACAGCTGACAGCTCCAGACTTCTCGAAGTCAAAGTTCAGCCAGTCTAGCACTCTAGTGGCGTTCGGTGCACAGTGAATTGCTGCTCCGATCTAGAGCATGTCAGCATGTCATCAGTCATATTTGGCCGCAATGATGTACCTCATTGGCGAAGCGAGACTGTTCATAGACCTTTTGAGGTGTCAGCTTAAGTTCTCTCTACCTATATATTAGCAACCTCACTGTGACTTTGTGACCAGTACGTCGAAAAGCGATGGCAGCAGCAAGGCCTGCGATACCACCTCCCACAACGGCAATATCAAGGACAACACGCTCGCCACCCTCAAGCACTTCGTTCTCAGCTTTCATGTAGGGCATGTTAGGTGAATCTACTATGATACCCTCTGTGGTCAGAAGCTATCGAACTAAGTGTGTCAGCTATACACTAGATGCTTACCTTGAGCTTACGTGGTCTGACATGAAAGCGTCGGGATGCTGAAGTCCGATGAGGCTGCTCATAAGTACCTAGGTATCAGAAGGGACTCATTGATGGACCCTGCGTCCATGCCTTCCTGCAAGTTGCCTGATGCTGCGGAGACCCCGTGGGGAAGACCTGTAGAAGAATGAGGTCCCATGGTCGGGTACGTTTAGAATTGGAGAAATGCAGCCCGCATGGCTTGAGACAGGTGACCTCGTCGGAGCTTGAGATCACGCTCTGTGGAGAGGACTATACCATACCGTGGTGGATAAGAGGCTTGAGGTCGGATTGCCAGACGCTTGCTGAACGCTGTAGAAACCCCGCATCTCCAACTGCCAAGCATGGATGGAAAGTGCCGTGGAGCCATTGGCAGCGAGATCCGAGGTACTTTGCACTTGCACGGAAGTTATTGCTTAAGTACATCACAGCATATCTGATTCGCCCTCGTAGAACTCAACAAGACGAAGATAATATACTGGCTATACGGCTCATCACAATGGCACCATCTCGAACCTCAGCTCAATGCAACAGACACGACCGATTTCTTCTTGTCCGAAAAGCATCGTGCTAGGTCAGTCTGGCATTCTCAGCAGTGTATCACGACTGTGAGCGAACTTCCACACGCTAAAAATTCGTCGACGGCAGAGTCCAATGCTAGAATCTGGGTGCTATTGCACTACGCATACGCAGTCTGCACTGCTATCTTGACTCTATGTCAAATGCACGGCTCCGAATTGTCCCAATCACCGCCATTAGAAGCCAAGAATTACACTTATTTGCCGAAAAGTCCTTGCAGATCATGCAACATTGACCTGAGTCTATAGTCCACGATGTGATAGGCATCAAAGGCTGTCGTCCCCATCACTGTGGGCATACTTGAGGCACGCTGGTTTGTGGTCTGCGAAGGTATACCCTTCGACCTGCTGCTACGATGATTGAGCTTGCCAGGTTCTCTAGGCTCTGTTTGTAGTATCATCGCATGCTCGTTGCATCTCTAATCCCTTCTTCGACGAGGACGTCTGTCTCGTCCAGGCAAGGCTCGAGCGAGTCAGAAGGTGATCACAGAGCATGACAATCTGGGACATAAGTATTGTCGTGTTTGTGGCAGCGGGGTCAGTATTCGAGCGAAAAGCAGATAATTGTGGTAATATAAGACAGTTCATAACCTCTCTTAGAGGCACAATATTGGCAGTACTTGATGCATTGGACGATGTGCCGAATCGGATCGAGATCCGGAGTGACGTAGATGCAGTGCCCTCGGCATCGAGAAATGGCATTACCATATACTTTCCCATCCTATGCCATCACCTCGTCTTTCTGTCCTTCCACCTCTTTCAATCTAGATCTGCTCTACCCAACATACCCGTACTCGTTCAAGCCAGTCTACAGTATCAAGATGGTCGAGAAAGTCCTCCAGCTGAAATGCTCCTGCAACAACGTAAGTGCTTCATAATGCCACAAAGTCTCCAGCAGCTCATTCATATCTCTCCCACAGTACCCATGGGGAAAGAAAGGCAAAGAATCCCTAGCCGCAGTCCTTTGTGCCCAGACTCCTGGCACAGACTTCAAGATCGATGAGTCTAAAGACTATGCTGGTTCGTGGAATTCCCTATTAGCTAGCTCAACTATGACATCTAACACGACGAACAGAGATGTGGATGGGCACATACCCAGAGCTACCTTCCTACATCCTCTCCAGCGGCGAAGATCTGCAAGATTACATGGACAAGAATGCTGAGGAGCTGATTGGCAAGACTGTGATTAATAAGTTTGGACATACGAACCTGCCATTTCTGCCAAAGGTCCGTTCACGTCTCGCTACTCTGAAATGCTGCGGTCTAACTCGATGCCCAGGTTCTGTCGATTGCAAAAGCCCTGCCTCTACAGCTCCACCCAAACAAAGAGCTCGCTGCCAAGTTGCATAAGGAAGATCCTAACCAATTCACTGATCCTAACCACAAGGTGACTACTTCCTGCCCATTAAAATCCCCTTGGACCATGTCAACTGACCCATTCTTCTTCCCAGCCCGAAATCGCCGTCTCCCTCACCGACTTCGAAGCCTTCGTCGGCTGGCTCCCCAACCCCCAAGTCCAATCCCTCTTCTCCCTTCCCCCTCTCAAGCGCTACCTTCCCGCGAGCTCCAACAGCACCGATATAGACGACAGCACCCTCAAACACATCGTCCACGCCATCCTGACCGACTCCGAATCCAGCATCGCCTCCGTGCAATCCGAGCTGCTCAAGCTGCCAAAGGACAGTTTCGGAAAGCTGACGTACATCCCCAGCATGATCCCGCGCTTGCAGTCACAGTACGATAAGACTGACCCAGGCATCCTCATTGCGCTCTTGACGATGAATTTCCTAAGCTTGCCCCCCTCGAGCGCAATCTACATCCCCGCCGACGGCGTGCACGCCTACCTCTCCGGCTCCATCATCGAATGCATGGCCCGTTCCAACAACGTCCTCAACACCGGGTTCTGCCCCTCTGCCGACCGAAACTCGGCCGATCTCTTCGTGAACACCATGATCTACGACCCCCACGCGCCGCAGGATTGTATGCTTCCGAGTGAGAAGTGGGATAAGAGCGGGAGTGGAAAGAGTAAGGTGTTCAGGCCTCCGTTGAGTGAGTTTGCTGTTGCGTGGACGGTGGT
>Ga0268250_10001264_pt1 | contig 11175 bp, 7 predicted proteins | sample AgamicAsSfe_FD_200448 | JGI IMG/M metagenome (GOLD analysis project Ga0268250, IMG submission 200448) | Agave microbial communities from Guanajuato, Mexico - As.Sf.e (v2) (version 2) | ecosystem: Host-associated > Plants > Phyllosphere > Phylloplane/Leaf | place: Guanajuato, Mexico | collected... | reverse complement strand
GGGTTATTATAGGTGGTGGAACTATGCATGGGAGATGAATGAGGGTACCTAATTCTTGATCTTTTTCTCTCTTATGTTTCTCTCCTGTTTTCAATTCTGTGACTACTTTTATTAACGCTGTGTACGCATCACTATTGTGGATTCTGTCACTTCAATGGAGTCCGACTACGACCTAGGGCAAAATGCCTGAGCTTTCCAACACCACTAGCACATCGACGTGTGCTATCTCCAAGGGTGTCAAACGTGGGTATTGATGTGTTCTTGCCACCAAATTTCATTCCAGGGCAGTGTTTTGGAAATCGGACAGCTGTTGTTACAACCCAAATCATCACAGCAAGCTTTCAAAAGGCTTTCAGCGGGATTAACGTACTACGCATTACTTCCGAGTGGACCCAAGAGTGATGTTCCCTCTACCGTCCGTCGTCGATCTCATAGCTTTCAGGCTTCCAGTCTCGAGCGTAGATGGTGACATTCAAGATGCGGTGAGGAGGAGTTCAGATGCGTGTGTCCTCGAAAGCGAACATGACTTTTCTTTTGTCCTGGCAAGGGTCCACATGTCCTGGAAGACGATGTTTTTGGTAGTACGAATGGTACTGCTAGGCGGAATGGAGAAGACATGGTCACCATCTTGATCGTTGTTGACTTTCGATTCGCACATAGTTTGCTGTTATTGAAAATTTGAAATGTAGGAAAGCGTCTTCGTCCAACAGACATTATGAGGCTCTAGTGCGTTTTTTGATGCTCCTCTGCACACCATCTCCTTTGGGTGTTATTTTTTGGTAAACAGAGAAGAACCAGGTATCATGATATCGAAGAGAGAAGAAACAGTCTCCCACTCCAGAATTTATACGTTGATGTGGCTGGTTTCTCGCGACATAGACATGCTCCACTTATATTTTGAAGTACAAGTGTCTTTCCTCACGTCGTGGGAGTTTTGATTTTGACTTTTCAAGCCCGGCGAAGCTTCTCAGACATTCTTCTCTTTCTTCTTTTTTTTTTGACAGGACAGCTGGGCAGCACTCCGGAGCCATGATGTGCGACTATTACGATATAAAGAAGCTATTTTGCACATGATGAGATTGCTGGCATGTTTTGCGAGTCTGTACGGAAGATCACATACGTTGTGGTTGGACAATCTTTGGTCATGGCTTTCTGCTAGGAGTTTTTTTCGTATAGAAGGAGGTGGTGAAATTTTGAGGAAGAAAGAGAAAGGCAGTAACGTTTTTCCGCGTTTCTGGACTCTCTGCAATAGTGTCTTTGAATACTACTTTTGGGAAGAATATTAAAAGGTAGCGTGAAGCAAGGAACTTGGAGGGAGTAGGAGGACTTTTATAGTTCATGAAGCGAGGCATGGCTATGGTTTAGATCTTTCAAGCATACAGTCGTTCCTTCAAAACTCAGGTAGTTGTGCGGCGATGTCCTCAGTCGTCAGTGTTGAAGGTTTTATTAACCGCAAAGGGTGCATCCTTGAATGTGGAAGCTACCGGGCCGTGGGACATGAACGTATGCCCAGATTTTTTCGAATCCATGAGAACGGCGAATGCTTTTTTCTTCTGGAAGATCTGCAGCAGGAATGATCGTAGGAAAATGGACCAAGAAGAGATATACGGGGTCTATGTATCGACCCAAGCGCCAAGTCGAATTACTACAGTTTCAAGATGCCACTTGTGCAAAGCTCGCTGCTAGCCATGGACACGGAGCTAACGAGTTCTGGAGTCCTGTGTCTTCGAAATCTCCATGTATAGCAGCTCCGATTTCCACCCACAAGTGACCACACAAGAAAGGCCTTTAAATTTCATCAACCTAAGGAATAGCAATTTTGGAAAAGATGTAACCGTTTTGTGCAAGCCGGAGAAACCGACATCGTTTTAGGGCCGAAATTTTTCGGATACGGTTAGGAGCGACGAAAACTTCCATGGAACCTTGGAGGACTGTTTTGCGACCGCTCAGCCATATAATCATCCAGGTTTTGTTTCGAGACTCTGCACGAACAACGACATAAGGCGTATCAATGCCACTTTTCGACCCGACAACAACACATACTATGCCTCCACGCCTTTTTTTTTATACAAAAAGAAGAACGTGGTGTAAAGTAGAAGAGAAAGGGTAGGTAGTAGTGAGCTCCATTATTTATATGTATTGAGCATGTGAGAGATAAGTTGAAGCAAGACGAGACGGGCTCTGCATGCTCGTCAGTACAGACGTAAAAACATGCGTGCCTCCAGCTTGCTACCACCATGCTATCTTTGCCTCTCAAACAGCATGCTTATTGGCTTGCGTAACTGTGCCTGCATTCTTCTTCCAATCCATACACCACATTCTCACCCTTCCTTCCTTCCACTCTTCCGATTTCACTCCCCTGCTCGTCTGCCGTCTCGACTAGCAAGTCAAGACTGCTTCTCTTCTCCATCCTGCTCTCCCTTTCACCGTTGCCATCTCCATCATCCACCATAACTACCACCGCCTGTAAGCCACTGCTCCACCGTCAGTGCAAGCCCCTCTTTCTTACTCTTCTTCTCTGAAACCTTCTGCCGCAGCCTCAACAACCTAGCCTTGCTAGACTCCCCACTAACTGGTTGTTTCCGCACAACCCAGCTGCGCGATGGGTACTGGACGACGTTGATCACGGCATGCCTTACTCGTCGCACGCGCAGCCGCTCTTCTTTTGTGATTCGTGGTGAGCCGGTGACAGATTTGCGGTGTGCGCGCTTACGCTGACGGATCCGAGTTTTGATCATGTTGACCTCCTTCTTAAGATGTTGGATACCTAGCTGCCATGTGCGGGAGTTTCTGCGCGCATACGCCAATAAATCCATGGGCGAGGTACCAGGACCGATAGGCATCAGATCAGCATCACGGCCCCATCGTCGTATGAAGCGCCAAGAACTCTGTCGTTTACGCTGTTGAATGGTAGCCATGATGGTCCTTGCTTCCTCTGTCAGATGTAAAATTTCTTGGATTGCATAGCCCAGCGTCTGGTTCAGAGCTTGCGGCGTTGCCAGTTTCGAGACAGGCATTCTGCGAATCTTGGGTCTGTACTGCTGAATGGCGGCCAAGACAGCTCTGGCTTCCTCGGTCAGACGGGAGACTTCTAGAACTCCAGATTGAACTCTCTTGTTGATCTCAATGGATATAGTCGTGCCCAAGGAAAGGAATTTGCGGATAGGTACTCCGGTAGTCGTAGATGACACTGGCCGAACATTCTTTTCTTTCTCGGCCTTGATCTCTTTTCGGAGTTTTGGTTCGGCCCTCGGAGCCTTCCCAGCCTTCGTCTCTTCTCTCTTCAAGGTACTTCCTGCAAGGTTTTGTCTTTCTGATTTCCCTCTCTTCTTAGAGGAGATCCTCCTTACGGGCGTATGATAGTTGTTTCCCAAGACGAAATTAGCCTCTTCCACCAGGTTTGCTGCTTCAACCATGATAGCCTTGAACCTCATCATCGTTAACCGAACATCCCGACGTCGAATCATTGTCATGATCTCCCTGTGTTTCATCTTGTTTTTATCGAAGGACTTCTCAAACCTGCGCATTATGGCTTTCGCTGTTCGGACCCGGAGTCGACCGGTGGTAGCATGTCCTTCTATCTTGAGTTTGCGAACCAATTCTGAGACAGTTAGTCTTGGAGGTGATCGTGGTTGCCTTCTGACAGTAACGGTGGTGGACAACCCGCGCCCACTGAAGAGAGTTTGGGGAATTGAAGCATGTCGGAAGCCACGCTTCTGATGAGATGAGAATAAACTGGCTATATGCATAGTTGGCCGACTGTTAGCTGAGTATGGCGGATTGACGGACGGCTCAGATTTCAGTGTATTTGACTTATGGAACGGCTACTTGGATTATCAGAATACATTGGAAGGAGAAGCTAGTCCATGACAGGCTCACCTACGTCCTTCTTCGGACTCCCCTCTTTCTTAGTATACTTTATCCTAGCATCCACTTTTGTACGTGTGTAGGTTGGCGCGGAGAGGCGGGAGAAGGGAACATCGATCGTAGTAACATTGACTGTGAAGTCCTTGTCGCTATTGACGTGGGAGTGCCGCGTGAGTGTCATCGGCCCTTCGGTCAGCGCACCAAAGCCATGGTGGACATGTATTTTCTTTGTTGGGCGTGGACGGTGTTGCCAGGACTCTCCGGGAACCGAGTCAATAGTGCTAGGGATAGTGCCTAGCTCCCAACCCCAATGACGTTTAGGAATAATACTTGCAAGCCTGCGGGTATTAGTCTCCTGAGCTATCTTTTCAAGGTCTGATTTTGGCGAGATAAAAAATTGTATCGAGTCTCCGTCTCGTACCACTGGCGTAAGGGTCGACTCAAAATCTTCCGGATCATTGATTGTGTTAGGAAGATCGTCGTGCTTTGATGGCTCGGCAGCTTCATTGGCCGGAACGGGATCCAGTGATAATAAACCAGCTTTCTTTCCCCATCCGCCTCCGCCACTCAAGACCCGATGGAGACGTGCTCCTTCTGTAATCGCCTTGGACACGAGCGTATTCCATAGAGGTGGATTGCTGCGCCACAAACGTTCCCACGAATCTTCCTGTTTAGAGGGCGTATCTTCGCTTTCCATTGGCAAGCTAGAGAGGAGCTCATCTGTTCTAGCAGCAATGACGGTTCTCAGTTCTCCGGGGATCACGAGTGCCCAAGCCACTGTTGCTTGCGCTGGCTGTCCCCGCGATCTGAAAAAACGAGGAACGACATTTTCAAGTTCCGAGGAGGCCTGCATAGCTTTACCTTCCGGCCCAATAATCCCGCGGATGATGTTTCCCATGCACCCTTCAACCAAGCGCGGCATTGTTAGCGGGATCAGGGGTACGTTGAGAACGGGAGGAATTGTTGCACGATGTCCTACTTGCTCAATCAGACGGATGCCGTGATGAGAAACGTTCCTCTTGGACTCCAGAATCAACCCTTGACCCTCACCGAAATTCTTCCAAGTCGAGAGGATCATGGTTGATGGCATACCCGTCTGAAAAACAGTATTCGAGAGAGGTAATCGTAGTGTATCTTGATAGGTGGTGTCGTTGAAGACATGTTGCGCAAATATGAAATCGATGGCACCTTTGTCTGACGGCGAAAGACTCTGGGATGACACAGAGTCAGCAGGCGTAAGCAATACGTAAGTCATTCCCTCGAGCCCAGTTCCAGCAGTAGGTGGCTCGGTGGCACGTCGCGATAGCTCTTCGTCTCGGTCTCCGTACTTGAATCTACGGATGGGAAGCTTGTCTACGACGGCACACAAGGCATCTACACGGAAACCTTTTTCGTAGCTCGTGTTGTAGTATATTTTCTTGAGAGCTTCATGGAGGAAGTCATCGTCGAGTAAGTGTTGCGCATAAGACGGCGTGACGAGGAAGACACAGAAGGTCTTTTGGCGTGCTACTCCAGGATTGAAAGCTTTGATATGGTCTATGAATTCATGTGGCTGGGAGGTTGTTAGGGTGTATCAACAAATCGACTTGATGCTCTTACTTGACTCTCAAGGGACCTTGGCACGATTGTGCCGCAGTGCAGGAAATGCAGTGGTGATGGAGATACATGAGGTTGTGATGGAGATGTAAAGGGAAGAGGTGCTAGTGGTTTGGAGCCTCTCCATGTATTAGATGTGCTGGATGAAAAGCGCAGAGTGCGAGTGGCGGCAGCGGCACGCCTCAGGACTGGCCATTGTCGGGCGACCAGTAGAAGCATTTGTCGAGGCTCAATTGACCATAGTGAAGGGTGGAGATGGGGTTGAAGATGTGCAGATGGTCATGACGCACGACCGAAGGCTAGCAGATGGCACTAGCAGACATGCCTGCAGGCGCTGGAGACGAGATGAGTACGTAAGCAGAGAGCCGCATCTCGCGACATTGGCCGTAGTAGCATTTGAAGCACTCCTGTCACCTGCCAGCCCACGCATTGAGCCTGTCGAAGCAGCCGTGTCGATACCCGCTGGGAGCCAAAAGGACGCCCAAGACCCGCCTTCGTGTCCGTATACGCCGCTGACGCTTTTTGGTGCGCCGGCCAGGCCACGTCTCGCACACCTCCTTGCGCCGAACCACGCCCGCAACCTCACCACCATCTGCCCTTGTTTCTTCTGATGCGCCCTTCATAGGCCCCTACCATCCTGGCAGCCGCGGTTCGCCTTCCTTCCTAGTCGTCCACCCACAATGTCACGCTCGTTTCGACGCTCGAATCCCATTACCATAATCCTTGCCGGCATCCTCTGCATTGGCTTCTTCGTTTTCTTCTTCTCTGGCACCGATGTGCCGTCAATCACCAGAAAAGGAGGGGGCGAGGTAGCCTCGAACCCGCTCTCTCCTCCATCGCTACCGTTCCGCAAGTCCAAAGCGAACGCTCCACAGGCCGCGCCGCCCGTCGTGCACTACTACATGAACAATGTGACCAACACGCGCACGCCAATCGAGAACGAAGAGACGGTCCTCATCCTCACACCGCTGGCAAAGTTCTACCAGGAGTACTGGGACAACCTCCTCAAGCTCAGCTACCCACACAACCTCATCTCACTGGGCTTCATAATACCAAAGACAAAGGAGGGCAATGCCGCATACGCTGCGTTGCAGGCACAAGTCACCAAGACACAGACAGGATCCAAGAAGAACCGCTTCTCCGCCATCACTATCCTCCGTCAGGACACCGAGTCCCCACTCCAGTCGCAAAGCGAGTCCGAGCGTCACAAGATGGAGAATCAGAAGGCACGACGGGCGGCTATGGCCAAGGCGCGCAACTCGCTCCTGTTCACAACCCTGGGCCCCACAACCTCGTGGGTTCTGTGGATGGATGCCGACATCGTCGAGACCCCGCCTACCCTGATCCAAGATCTCGCCGACTACGACGTGCCCATCATTGTCCCCAACTGCTTCCAGCGATACTACAACGAAGAAAAGAAGGCTATGGATATTCGGGAATACGATTTCAACAACTGGATCGACAGTCCCACAGCAAAGGATCTTGCTTCGAAGATGGGCAAAGATGATATTCTGTTGGAAGGTTATGCCGAGATGGCTACCTACCGCAGCCTCATGGCTAAGATGCACGATACGTCTGCGGACCCCAAGGCCAAGATCAAGCTCGATGGTGTAGGTGGTGCCACTCTGCTTGTCAAGGCAGAGGTACACCGAGACGGCGCCATGTTCCCGCCCTTCGCCTTCTACCACCTCATCGAGACTGAGGGTTTCGCCAAGATGGCGAACCGATTGAACTGGGAAAGTTTCGGATTGCCAAACTACCTTGTAAGTCATTCTTCAGCATGCTTACCCGGTACTGCTTGCTAACTTTTATCCCAGGTGTACCACTACAACGAGTAAGAGGATTGGAGGCGATGTACAATTTATTTGCAAGCTGCTTCCTTTGGCGGTCTTGGGGCGGCGTTGAGAGGGGCACACTACTGCTACATTGTTGTTATCATGAGCGCTGCATGTACGAAATAGTCATGTATCAGAGGTATAGAAGGCTTGCTGGCAAGAGATTCCTAGGTATACCAGCAACATCCTTGAATTGGAATATGAAAGTCTGCACTACGACAGTTTGCACCTTCCCTTCATCCAAGAATAAAGCAGTATGATGCGCAGTATCCAGACTGTTCCAAAAAGCTTAGCTTCAATTATGTGGGCTGCGGAACACGCTTCGTTTCTATAGGCTGGTCGCGAATGCGGGTCTTGCGTGACTTTCAAGCACGATCACGCTACGTCCATCTTGAGCTCTAACATGCCTGATCCAGAGTATCTGCAAGCATTCAAGGGTTAAGTGCATCATGCATCGATATGCGACATATACGCAGACGACTATGATCACCCCCGCGGGGACCGGCTCATCGCGTGCGACCGATACTCGCCCGAGTCCACCTCGGTGCGGAATGACGTCTCCTACACCATTCACTCGACCCTACCGTAACAATATCCAGAACTTCGTCTATACGGGTTCACCGGAATAACGCAAACATCGCACAGATACTAGTATACAGTTCAGAAAAGAGCAGGGAAGCATGGCAGACATAAGCGGACCCCGTAAACGCGGTACCGACCGCAGCGACACCATGTCACCACGAACGCTCAGCGCCGACGAAACCTCTCCCATAGTCACAAGCTCGCAATCCCACAACAACCAGGACTACAAATCCATATCGCCTGATATGCGTGCGCGCGACCACTCCTCCACCACGAAAGCCGCAAACCCATCTCAAGATCCGAATGGCGCGTCTTCCATACCTCAAGAATACGCGGTTACAGAACATGGTGCACGACAAGAAGGCACGGCAGGTAACTTGCAACCGGCAACCGACCAGAGACAGTCAAAGGGTCATACTACTACGGAGCGCGCAAGAAGCGCAGAGAGAGAAGCGGCAGCGGTAGAACGACGGGAAAAGGGTTGGTGGAGCGGGTTCTGGGAAAAGTACGGCAGCGTGGAACTGGACAACAAGGGTAGTGTTGCGAGAGACCATTTAGCCTTGGGTAAGCACATCTTCCCATTCTCTCCACCTACATAGAAGCGTAAGGATGCCGGTACTAACAACACTCGACAGAACGCACTTTCTTAGCCTGGCTCCGAACCTCCCTTTCTTTCGCCAGCATCGGCATAGCAATAACGCAACTCTTCCGCCTAAACACATCCCTATCAAACTCCCCAGACGCATCCCACACGTCCTCTCCACAAGCCAAACTGCGGCACTTGGGAAAGCCGCTCGGCGCAACCTTTATTGGTATTTCCATCTTGATGCTTTTGATAGGTTTCCATCGGTACTTTGAAGCCCAGCATTATGTTATACGGGGCAAATTTCCTGCATCAAGGGGGAGCATTATTATAGTTAGTGCGATAGCGGGCGCGCTGATAGCCAGTTCGCTCATCATCATAGTGGTTACGGCGCCGGGGGCGTTTGAGAGTTGAGGAATCGAGATGATAACGAAGAGAAAGACTTAGTTTATCTTGTTGCTAAGCTTGGGTATCTTTGATTCATTTCCATCGTACGTGATTCTTCTATCTTTTCAGAGAGGTCAATGGCTGTGTTGTTGCCTCTGCCATATGCTTGCTATCGTCCAGAAGCCTGGTTTCCCCCAATTGATCATCTACGAACGACGTTCTAGACGCCTTGGAGAAATCCTGCTCTTACTCAGATAGTCCAATGTTTCTATCCAGTGATCGCCTTCGTCATCTCCTCTGTGGTCTTACCCGCTCGTGATGACTTGATGATCTTTTGAATCATATCCTCCACAGCGTCCCAGTCCGATGTGTCGATAGGGTGTAGATCGGTCTTGAAATAGTTTGCGATGAAGTTCAGCTGCGACCAGCTGTCCTTATCGTGGACAAAGGTGAGGGCGACACCGACACGTCCGAAACGACCGGTACGACCAATACGGTGGAGGTATGTCTCGGGGTCTGCATCCCTTCCGTTTGCCATGGTTGGAACGTCCTAGTAGAATGTTAGCATGTCTTAGATACGTCTTCCTTGAATACAACTTACGTAGTTGATGACCATGGTGACGGACTGCACGTCGATACCACGAGCAAGGACGTTGGTGGTGATGAGCACCTTGGCCTCTCCGGAGCGGAACTGGTCGATAACGCGATCACGGTCAGCACCTTCGAGTGCACCACTCAATTGTGCGACCTTGTGGCCTTCAGCGACCATGCGCTGCTCGAGCTCCTCAGCCGTCCTTCGGGTCCTGACGAAAATGATGGAAGATGCTTGTGTCATCAGACCATAGAACTTGAGCAATGTGGCGTACTTGTCGTTGTCCTTGTCAATATCGATGTAAAGTTGCTTGATACCCTCAATGGTCAACTCTTCGTGAGCTAAAGTAAGCGTGTTCGCGTTCGGTGCGAAGCGCTTAGCGAAACCGATGACGTTGGGCGGGAAGGTGGCGGAGAAGAGGACTGTCTGAATGTCCTTGTTCAGAAGTGATTTGACACGAGTACATTGCTCGCCCATGCCCTGCTGGTCCAGCATGTTGTCGGCCTCGTCCAAGACCAAAATCTTGATGCTCTCTTTGTTGATGAGACGCCGCCTCAGCATATCCTGAACAGTGCCGGGAGTGCCAACGAGAATTTGGGCGTCGAATTGTTGTCCCCTTCGTGAGGGGTCGGGAATAGCAGCCATAGTCGTGAGGCCTTCCATAAATTGACCCATGTGTGTAATGACTCCGAGAATTTGGCGAGCGAGTTCTCGACTAGGCGCGAGCGCCAACGCTTGCGGCCGAGGGTTGGACAAGTCGACACGGGAGAGGATGTTGAGTGAGAAGGCGGCGGTCTTGCCAGTTCCCGACTGCGACTGGGCGATCATGTTGGTAGGCGGCTCCATCAGGAGCAGAGGCAAAGCTTTCTCCTGAACTTTGGAAGGCTTGCTGAAGTTCATGTTGCGAATGCCCTTCAGAAGTTCCTGGGAGCTGTTCTCATTAGCTCGGCCGGTTTGTGAGAGCGTGTGCCTTACAGATTTAGCTCCTCGAACGACTTGACGGAGTACAGCGGGTTGTTAGGGTCCGCCTGCAAGTCGGCAAGCTTGACCTCAACCTTGAACTCGGGTTCAGCCAAGGCAGAGCCATTTCCTGGTGGACCGCTGCCGTCGGCCTGAGCTTGTTCGAGTGAGCTCTCTTGGGGTTCTTGGGCTTCTTGCGCAGGAGCCGCCTCGACGGGCTCTTGCTTGATGGGCGTCTCCTCAGTTGTCGACATGGTAGGCGATTGCGGGTCGCGTTGCAGGCGGTGAAGTTGGGGAAGCTGCAACCTTGGAGACAGTCGCGGTGGTTTGCTGAGTAGAGCGGCTTGCTGTGAATACAAAGGTGAGGCTCGCTCGAAATGGAATGGTGTCGTGTGGGGTGAGGTGATAGCTGTGTTGTTGCAGTTACCAAGAACGCGTTGGAAATTGTGAGAGCTCCAGATGTCGACTTTGGCGGGGCTGTGGCGCTAGCCGGGTTTAGTGCGCGAGCCGCATGAACAGGCCCCGAGCATGTGTGCAGGCGCGACCGAGTGAAAGCGCTCCATAGCCCTGTTCCTGCATGCCATTGTAGTCGTCTGGCACGACTATTCACAACACCACATAATAGAACAAGAGCAGAAGAATCCCAGGATCCGACGTCACCGGCCCAAGATCCCGGCCTTCCCTCTTCGGCACGCACCGCCTCGTTACCATTCCTCCTGCCCCACTAATTGGGCAGCCGGTAACCAAGACACCTGGTATACTCCGCGTAACCC
>Ga0268250_10001263_pt1 | contig 11194 bp, 14 predicted proteins | sample AgamicAsSfe_FD_200448 | JGI IMG/M metagenome (GOLD analysis project Ga0268250, IMG submission 200448) | Agave microbial communities from Guanajuato, Mexico - As.Sf.e (v2) (version 2) | ecosystem: Host-associated > Plants > Phyllosphere > Phylloplane/Leaf | place: Guanajuato, Mexico | collected... | reverse complement strand
ACTATTCTGAACCTTGGACTAAGTCATACTCCCCAGACAACACTGCAGATGCCATTAACAAAGTAAGCCGCCGTCAATTGGCTGGCGAGGGCGCTGCCTGCAACTCCATTCTCAGCAGCACCGACAACGGTGTGGGCTACGGCGTCGAGAATGCCGAAGACAACACCGCTGCTCTTCTCGGCGGAACCTCTTCTGGTACTACCACCACCTCTGGAGGAAGCGGAGGCGCCGCTCCCCCACCTCCACCTCCAAAGGGACCCAAGGTCAAGCGTCAGGGCGACAAGATCGCCAACGGACTTGCCAACGTCCTCACTGCTGCCAAGCTCGGCCCAGTCGCTGACATCGAGAAGAACGTCGGTGACAACGCTGATGGTGAACTCACCTCAGCCGCCGCCAATGCTGGTGCTCAAATTGGTAGTGCCGAAGAATCGACCCTTGAGGGTATCGGCAAAGCCATTCCCAGAGTCAAGCGTCAGGGCGACAAGATTGCCAATGGGGCTGCCAATGTTCTCTCAGCCCTTCACCAGAACGATCTTGCTGAGATTGAGAAAAGCAATGGTGACACTCTCGACGGTCAGCTCACCTCTGATGCTGCAAACCTTGGTGCACAAGTCGGTGCTTACGAGGAGAAGACTCTTGAGAACGCTGGCAAGTCGGTCCCCTAGAGATGAATTGTGCGATTGATGAGACTTTGAGGATTTGATGGGATCCGGATTGTACGCTCTGATGGAAATGGGTGAATGTGCGTTGTTGCGCAGGAAGAACAAAGATTGTATGACTCTAATGCTATGATGTAAGATACGATTATGATGGGACTGATTCTAATACGACTTCTCTTTTGCTGTATCTCCTCATCTCATCGACTATGATTCGTGATTGATAACATATCTAGTGTATGTCTCCAAGTACATTCTGTGCCTCAATGTCTATTCATGTACACATTACCTGATGCGGCCGTGGTAGAAATGTCAGTCTCTAGGTCACAGCAAAGTCAACTCCCAAACCCGATCTTGGTTGTGTATACCGAGCTTACCTGTGAGCGAGCATTGGTAACGCGAGTAGCCGTAGGAACTCACAGTATACCTGCAAAGAAGGTAGAAATTATCGAGCACTAACAATACGCTAGATCTCTTTGGATACATATGTACTCTAGAAAGAATCGCGCATTCTAACAAGAATGATCATGCTCTACAACTGCATAGGAGGTTTCTGAGAGGAGTATCAGAGTCATGAACGCTAGCACATGGGAAGATGCGATGAGTTGGTAGAGCACAGCTACGCCAAGCTATATCTCGGCTGGTGCCTCTCTTAACAGGCTAAACTCGGTGGTAGCTACAGCAACAGTCACAGAATCCATGTCGCACTAAAAGACACCTGGTCCCCCAGTCCAGTCCAGCCCATCGCAACATTACCACCATGGTCAAAGTTATTGCTGGCCTTATGGGCTCTTCTGTGGCTTCTGGGTCTGTCCACATGTCCCAACCAGAGCAGTTGCGTGCCATCTTGACTCTGCTTGGCAGACACGGTATTCGTGAGCTCGACACAGCTCGAGTGTACAACAATGGACAAAGCGAGCAGCATCTTGGCACGATCAAAGACACCGTAGAAGCCTGTAACCTGACTGTGGCGACAAAGGCACCTGGATTTGTGCCGGGATCGTTGTCATACGACAACATCATCCGGGCTTGTAACGAGTCGCTCGCTGCGACAAAGCAACAGAAATTCGACCTGTACTACTTCCATGGTCCGGATCGTCAAACACCCCTGGAAGAGTCATGCCGGGCCATGAATCAGCTCCATTCTGAGGGCAAATTTGATCGCTTTGGTATCAGCAACTTTCGCGCAGACGAGGTCCATCAGATAGTGGATATCTGCCGCAAGAATAGTTGGGTCAGCCCTTCGGTATACCAGGGTGTGTACAACCCTCTTCTTCGTGCTATGGAGCCGGCACTACTGCCTGTCTTACGAGGCTACGGCATAGCGTTTTATGCTTATAGTCCACTTGGTGGAGGTTTCTTTTCGCGCCCAATTGAACAGCTTCGCATGCCTCCCACAGGCGGTCGCATGGACCAGATGAAAGTATTCCAAACGCTTTACGTCAACGACATATCTTTGGGACTACTGGAGGAGCTGACAAACACCTGCGACAAGGCTGGTGTCACTGTGCGTGAAGCAGCACTTCGATGGCTGATGCACCATTCTTCGTTAGGTGAGGCGGACGGTATCATCCTCGGCGCCTCAAGTGAAGCGCAGATGGAGCAGAACTTGGCTGCATGTGAGGGTCCTGCGCTCCCGGAGTCGGTTGTCAAGTGTTTTACGGAAGTCAGCCGTCAGTACAGAGCTGCGGGGCAAGACGAGATGTACTGCGTTTGATACGAAAGTCCAGACTGAGATTGAGGGAAGGTGGTCGAGTGGTCGCGCGAAGAAGAGCCCGTTGTCGGCTGCAGGTTTGGAGGTCTTAGGCCATTGGCTACCCCGATGATAGGTAGCAGAGCCAGCATTACACCAAGCATTTGCATAGTCTCGAAGTGTGAAGCACTAGGCCGGTGACCGGTAAGAATTGGTTCCTGCGTATCTTACGCCCTCATCAAGCTGATTTTGCCTCTTTACTCGGGAGCTGTGAATTCAGTATTGGGTGCATCTCATTCCCACAACGGACGACAAGGATGATAAGCTTGAGCACATCTTGTCCCGACCACGGTAAACTTTTGGTACTTGAAGTTTGACATGACCACTCGTCTTGATGAGCTGACGATGCAGTCAAAAGATTGTCCACAGTCCGCAGGCAGTTCAGTCTCAGATCCTGGCTCTCCACCAAGGATGCACACGGGAGGCTCAACCACTTCTTAAATCCGGTGAAAATGGTGATCATCGTTCTTGGATGCAACGAATAAACTTCTGAAATTTCATTGTTCAGAGGTTTAGGGTAGTGTGACATGTGGTCGTAAGTTCTGGTCGTGATGTCGGTCTGGCGCTGTTTGGATGTCCACGCTGTAGCGACCATCTTCGAGAACTCAGAAGGAGGTCGAGTAGGACGAAGAAAAGGCTCTTGGAAGTAGTCCATTGGAAACGGAAGCTCCGGAACAGTGCCCCAGGTAGTTGCGCAGATGATCTCACATCTGATAGAAGCGATGCTGATTAGCCATCCGCCTCATGTGTTGACAAACAGGCCTCAAACTCACATCGAAATCATGATCCATAATTTAGGATATGCTCGGAGAGATGACAGTCCACCCTGTCGATGATTGATGAGAGTGCGCAGCCCACAAAGATGTAGAAAAGCCTGCACATCATCACCTCGTGTGTGCTAACTCCATATCAGTTGGGGCTCGCGAAGTACAAGGGTGATCCAATCACTGACTGCTTCGAAAACACTCGCTGTAATTGCTGTGATCACGCCGACACTATAGCATCTATTAGGATCTTCGATAGCTCTTTGAGTAGCCTGCAATGCTTCGAGGCGAAGGGTTGTCGTGGTCGGTCCATCAAGGTCGAAAGGAATGCCGGGCTTCATCATCAGGAATCCATACTTGGTAGCCAGCATTGAGTCCAGCTGACTCTTTGCTGCGGGATCCGTCAGACTCAGATCCCACCACATCTCAGCATGAAAGCCACAGTCCTGACTGACAAACAAGGGATGTTGGCGCACTGTACAGAAGCTGCCAGCAAAGATGTGCCCCAAGTCTGAGGCATGTAGCAATACTTCGACTAAACAAAGACGGTCGAGTCGCGTCGTTATGCAAAGGGTAGTGTAAAACATCGACGACTCTGTCGATGTCTTCATCGCTGGGCGAGGAATCCACCGAGTCATCTATGACCTCTTTGAACGTGTAACGACCAGGCTCGGCACCGCTCGAGAGAACGTGTTTCCGTATGGAAAAATCACGTCTTTGAGGTCTACGCCGGGATTTGCCTATGTCTTTCATCACATGTTTCTTGATCAAGGAGCGCGTGGAGGCGTCTCTCTTTGCGCGCGGATCTCCCACGTCGGTGATCCACATCAGCTGTGATTTACCAGACATGTCAGCGAACAAACGCGCAGTTGCGAGGATGTGCAGGTCCCTTCGTACCTGACAGGGGACGCCATGAGATTTATTGTTGCCAAATGATCCTCCCATAAACTCTGTTCCCCTCAATGCGCCTCGGCCTGCCGGAAGAGAGTCTCGAGAGAGTGCTTCATTTCACGGACACTGAACAGACCTCGAACGCTGCGATGCTGTCGAGGTCTACGAGACTGGTTGCCATCTTGAACAAGCAGCCGATGCCATTGTGTGGACGAGCAGTCAAATAATGAGTGTAATGATGATCATGGCTAGTTTGCATCCCAGGCCGAGCAACAGACAGGACGAGACCGTGTTCAAGCCGAACAGCGGCGCTCGATCTAACTTGTTCTGGGCATTGGGATCGGTCTTCTTCGACGGCGCCAAGCAATTTTGGCCGGCCAAGCCGGCCGGCGTGTGAGCTTTTCGCCGCTGTCTGTGAACACGTTCCCGCATCGCATCCATAAATAGGTAGGTACGTCCCACCGGCAGCTTCGGCCGTCCACGGCCGACTTTTCTGATAAGTGACCTACTCGAGTACCTGGTATCAAAATATGGCAACCTTCTCGTGAGTCCCATACTGTACAACATGTCATGACCTTCCACTTACAGAGCGTAGCAAGAGCTCGTTTTCAGCAGCATCCTATGCCACGTTTCGGCCATCGTATCCTCAATCACTGTATAAGAAAGTCCTTCAATACCATCGGGGACAGCGTCAGTCATGCGTCGATCTCGGATGCGGTCACGGTGTGGTTGCGCGAGCAATCTCAAAACACTTTGACACAGTTACGGGAACCGATCCGTCAGGTCGCATGATAGAGCAAGCACAGTCGTCGACATCCAGTACAGAATACCCGAACGTCACTTTCTGTGAAGCATCTGCAGAAAGTCTCCCATTTGTCGCGGACTCTTCTGTCGATATGATGGTAGCAGGTCAGGCTGCTCATTGGTTTGACTATGCAAAAGTCTTCGCAGAGCTTGCTCGCACAGTCAAGAGTGGTGGTACCATGGCTTTCTGGGGCTATAAGGATCACGTCTTTGTCAACTCTCCCAAAGCATCTTCGATCATGGACAAGTATGCCTATGACCACCATCCCGATCTGCTAGGTTCCTATTGGCAACAACCAGGCCGCTCCATCGTCCAGAACTTGCTGCGAGACGTACAGCCCCCATCCGACGCTTGGGAGGATATCGAGAGAATTGAGTACGAACCAGGAACCAACGGCAAAAACAGTGGTCAAGGTACCAAGTTCATGAATGTGTCATTCAAGGTAGGGGAATGCAAGGAATACATCCGCACCTGGAGTTCGTATCATTCCTGGAGGGAGGCTCATCCAACATTGGAAGGAAGAAGCAGGGGTGGCTCTGGAGACGTGGTCGATGAACTCTTCGATGAGATTGCAAGTACGGAACCCGAGTTTGGATCTGAAGAAACGCTGGTAGATGTTGAATGGGGCAGTGTGTTGCTAATGGCACGCAAGCGGTAATTTCAGGATGCGAGTTGCCGTCAAAGACCGTCATACCAACGATTCGCGCTTCCGTTGTCCTACCCGCCATCTCTCCGTAACACTAGCTGCAGCTGGCTTGCAGATATGCAACAATGTCTTCGTAGTTGACCGCGCGCGAGTCTCGCCGAATACAGGAAACGTGGCATTCCCGAAGGTGTCTCAGGCCAGATCCGATTGTCCCGGTGACACAGTCAAGGTCGCCTTCAATTCACTGTCAGAACAATTGATGCGCTGGCCTCATTGTACCCGTGTGAAAGTGTTGATCAGGAACTCGAGTACCCTAATGCCCCGTTCAGGTATGGTTTGTGCAGCAGTAACGTCCAGTTTGAAATTTTAAACGCCGAGTCCAGCGATCTTCATACCGACACAGGCACTTCCTCACCGCCAGCGCCAATCTCGGGAGCTCTTCGTCCCGAAGGCCCTCCCTGGCAAGAAGCTTGACCTTCATTTTAAGCTTTTTTGACATTTCGGAAGCTGGCCGGGAGCTTGATTCGTGGCCTGATCTGCTAGCCACACGCTACCAAGCGTTATTCCCGGAGCCCTTACGAAGAAACAAACCTGAGCGACATCATCCCCACGACGATAGGATTTCCCTCTTGCGGGAAATCTCGTAAACTCATGAACAGATGCCGTATAAGAAGTGGAGAAAGCCAACATCATCTGTTACAAGCAATTTTGCTTTGGAATAAGTACCTCGTGAGTGCTTCGAGATTCAGTACAACTTTCACTAATCGTTGCTCAAGATTTCGCGAATATGGCAGGCATCAAACTGCAAGGTCCCAGGTTGCACTTGCTTGTCGCAGCAGTTGGCGCTCTCGCTTTTTTGTTGCAGGGCTACGATCAAGCAGTGATTAATGGACTGTTGAGTCTATCGACGTGGGAGAAGACCTTTCCTCAGATCGATACTTCAGACAACAAGTCACACGAACGATCACTCATACAGGGCACAGCGGTCGCAATCTATGAAGTCGGTTGTGCGATAGGAGCTTTGTCATGCTTCATCATCGGCGACATACTAGGCAGGCGAAGGACAATCTTTGGCGCATCATGCTTCGTCATAGTCGGCGTTACAATTCAAGCTTCATCTTTCAGCCTTGGACAGCTCATCGCAGCACGCATCACCACAGGTCTTGGTGTGGGTGCTTTCACAGGTGAGTTACACACAACGCCGTTGGTAATTTTGCTAATAATTTCTAAGCTACTGTTCCTATGTGGGTGACCGAATGTTCAAATGCTCACAATAGAGGCAAGATGGTGATGCTCGAGGGCATGTTTGCTATCGGTGGTGTCGCGCTCGCGGTCTGGCTAGATTTTGGCTTCTTCTTCCTCAAGAACGACTCCGCCAACTGGAGATTTCCAATCGCTTTTCAGGCAGTGTTTGCGCTTGGCATCGCTTCGCTTATATTCATGCTGCCAGGTACGTCATCCAGACTGAGATGCTGAGGCCATCTTGGAACTGATCAATGACAGAATCGCCTCGCTGGTACATCAAGAAGGAAAACTACGATGCTGCACTCTACTCACTTTCTCGACTCAACGGGTTGCCACAAGATTCAACATTGCTTCGACAAGAAGTCGAAGTCATTCGCAATTCGATCTCGCAAGAATTTGTCGGAGCTTCTGGCAATCCCTTCGCTCGAACACCCAATCGCCATCTGAATCGTACTTTGATTGCACTTGGTGTCAACATGTTCGCTCAGATGACGGGTGTCAATATTAGTGAGTTGACACCTTATCCAAGGTGAACGTACCACTAATACTGCCAGTCACATTCTACTCAAATGAGATCTTCCAGCAGATTCTGGGTTACAACGGTACAACATCGCGCGTCATCTCGGGATGTCTGCAGATCTGGCAATTCTGTATGGCAACATTGGCTGTATTCATGGTCGACCGACTTGGACGTCGCAAACTGCTGATGATCGGAGCTGCTGGTATGACCATCGCACAGGCGGGCCAGGCTGCGCTCATCAAGTATTCACATGACAGCAAGAGCGTAGCTGGTGCAACTCTGCTCTTCGACTTCTTGGCTCTAGCGTTTTTCCCCATTGGACTGTTTCTGATACCTTTCATGTATTCTGCAGAGATTGCACCGCTCCGAATTCGGCACAAGATCACAGCCATGTCAGCTGCGACCAACTGGCTCTTTAACTTTTTGATCGCAGAAGTCACGCCTATTGGGTTTAGAACTATCGGTTGGAAATGTAAGTCAATCTGGGAAACAGCTCGATCGTTACTGACTGGAAGCAGACTATCTTTGCTACATGTGTACCAGCGCCACGGCATTCCTTTTCGTGTATTTCTTTTGTCCAGAGACGAAAGGACGCGGACTCGAAGATGTGGATGAGTTCTTCATGAGGTCGGAGAATGCTTTGCAAGTTGTGCGCGTTGCGAGGGAGCTTCCATGGGATGCTGGGATGTCAAGTATCATCGAAGCAAAGGTTGACAAGGCTGAGCACGTCGAAGAGTCCAGACGTCGGTCAAACGCGTAATGACCACTCGAGGGCAAACGGCGACAGCTTCTTGTCCTGATAGATGTTGTTCGCTTTAGTAGCACTTGAACAGAGCAACCGTTGTTCTTGCTATGTGAATTGCTATCTGTTTGCTCAGTCACTGAAATTTTGCATGAGCTCAATCGCCTACGTCATTGGAAACCTTGATGGAGTAAATATCGCTCCGTGCCGAAACAACAACGTCGCGGGTTTTGAATGCTTCCCAGTCCCCGACCGACAATGATATATACATATATACACATGTGAGGACGTCGCAAGTGTGCTATTCCAATCAGACTAAGAATCCTGATCTGAGTATACTCGCAGCGTCGGAATCACTTCAATGACCGCCATAAGTCTAGCTGGAAGTACCGGCCTTGTCGTGAGTACACCACCTAGCTTGTCATCTTGTGGCATGAGGAGACAGAACCGCACAAACGAAACAGGACTGACTTGAAGATGAATTCCAAAGGGCTCTCATATTCTTACACTCCTGAAGCAATGCCCTCAAGTTGATCGCATCCATGCCTTCTCACGCAGAGACCTGCCCGCACATGCCAAGCTTACAACAATTGGGACTCAAAACCCAACAGACTGGCCTTCCGCATTCCCTCAGAATACTTCAGCGTTCTTTTCAGCTCTAGGTACTACGGCAAGAATCGCAGGCAGCTTCGCAGCGCAGCGGAAAATCGACTACGACCTCAATCTGGCTTTGGCAAAAAGCGCAAAAGCTGCAGGCGTACAGACCTATGTGCTCATTTCGACAAGTGGTGCTTCTCCCACATCGAGGATCCCATATGCGAAGATGAAAGGCGAGCTGGATGAAGCCGTCAAACAGATTGGCTTCGAGCATGTGATTATACTAAAGCCGGGCTTACTGGTGGGAACGAGAGAAGATAGTCGACCTGGGGAATTCATGGGTAGGAGCATGGCATCCTTCTTGGGCAAGATCAGTGGAGGTATGCTGAAGGATGCTTGGGCACAGGATGCGGATGTTGTGGCACGGGCTACTGTGCGGGCGTTGTTGGATGTAATGGAAAAGAGTAATAGTGAGAGCGTAAGGGTACTAAACCAGCAAGACGTGATTCGGTTGGGACGTATGGAATGGAAGGACTTCAGATAGTTTACTGCTCCTTCTTGTACAAGGGTTCCTAACGCGGGTAGCCGTGCGCATGCATAGCCGTCTCGAAACATAATGTATTGATCAGAAACGAACATCCAGCCCACTCTCCTTGGATACTTCTTCAGTCAGGCAATGATCGTGTCTACCTATAGCAAGGTTATCGCTCTGGACTTTCGCAGAAGAAGTGCTGGAGTGAATCCCGGTCCTGAGAGACACGAATCATTGAAGACAACTCTAAAACCCTAGATGAGCACCTTGGAAACCAGAAATTCGGGCGTGTAGACTGCATCAAATTTATACGCAAATCTGAAATACGGAATCTACTGTGAGCTCTCAGTCATTGCATGAGGATATACACACGTTGAGCCTACTCACAACGAAGCAGATATGAATAGTCTTAGAAGGGTACGAAGCGACAATTGATCGGCCTGGTAAGCCAAAACTGGTGGTACGTAGCCTACGAAGATACAGCAGACAGTGGGATTCGTCTTCCCGATCTTGGAGGCTCGATGATATTGACTAGGCAGAGCAAAACGACCACAGAGACGGAAGAGTATCTAGACTTATGAAAAGCATCTTGGCGCTCACGTGTGATGGAAGTGTGACAAAGCCAGGGGTCCAAAGCGGAAGACATTCCGATGGACACAGTCTAGACTTTCTTGGACAAGGGTGTGCGTCATAACTTGCAACATGATATATGAAGAGAAAAAAGGGCATTCACCTCTGTACGGTTGCACTACTGATAAGCCAGCTCCAAGAAGAGATTCTTGACATGATATCAAACCGTTGGCAGGACTCAATCTCACGATTAGGGCCACGTCGTGACTCTTGACCATCTCGCTCTCGTTCAAGCGTCCGACGTCATTGATCTCGTTCCTGCATACATAGGGCAAAGGTTCACCACCTCACCCTCTATGGATTATCGACTTGAACGAGCGATGAAGCAAGCATGGAACCCCTTTGTAGCTACGTGCATCTGGTCATCGTAAGCATGATGGTATTGTGATACTGAAGTGGTCTATATGATCAGGTTCGTATACACCTATATTCAATGCGTCTTCAATCTGCGTTCGGACTTTCTTGTGTATCATTCTTGAACAAATCAAGTGCAGCCTAAACCACCATGTCGAGAAGATTCCCGCAGCAGATGTTTCGCGCGACCAGATCGCTCCGAGCATCAGGCATCAATGCTGGTGAAGGAGGCAGCTTGTCTCGCGACCCTCGCAATCGTCCTACGGGAGAGCACAAGAAATTGATGAGGGAAATCAGAAAAGATCCAGAGATCTATGTAAGTCAAGCATTCAGCAAGTCTTCTCTCTTCGCGTCGATCAGTACTGACTATACGCACGCAGTTGATCTTCGCTTTGACCGCTGCTACAGTGGGTGCCTATGGTTACTACCAACCTCATTTCTGGGCGACCATCGCCGGTCAGACCAGAACAACTCAGATCGAAGGTACCAAACCATGGGAGGATGGAGCCGAAGGTAGTACTGGGAAATACCGTTACCAGACTAGAGCTGGTCCGGGCAAAGAAGCTAGAACCAAGGATGCCCCATCTGCTCTGAACTCGGTCATTGTGCCTAACGTTAATCTGCCAAGAGTAAGAACAATCGATAATCTGCAAGAGAAGGTGACCGGCTGATCATTTCGACAGAAGCTTCACGAGAAGTACAATAAATGGGGAAAAGAAGATTTTGACGAGTATTAGTCAAGCCGGACTGCTTGCAGTGCAAGAGTGCTTAAAGAGCGCCCAAGAGGATATTCAATCAAGTCGAAATGAGGAACACCAAGGGCGATCAAAGCTTCGACTGCGGTTTCGCTCTATGGACCGTATTAGTAGCCAGGTTGATAGAAGATCCCCTGCACGAAATGGGAGGCATACATCGCCGGTACGAAAGCTTGAGCGTATCCTTGCACAATGATTGCAAGGGTTGTAGCAGAGCATGCATCAATTGATATGGGAAGCGAACAAGGTCACATTCCGCAGCTTTAAGGTCACATTATGATGATTACACGTTTTCGGTATCACC
>Ga0268250_10001262_pt1 | contig 11197 bp, 13 predicted proteins | sample AgamicAsSfe_FD_200448 | JGI IMG/M metagenome (GOLD analysis project Ga0268250, IMG submission 200448) | Agave microbial communities from Guanajuato, Mexico - As.Sf.e (v2) (version 2) | ecosystem: Host-associated > Plants > Phyllosphere > Phylloplane/Leaf | place: Guanajuato, Mexico | collected... | reverse complement strand
CCTAGGGGTAGTATTACCTACCTAGATATCCTTTAACTGATCTCGTCCATCTGCGGCACTCCCCACCTCAAACCTGAGGGTAGGGCGTATGCAAGTAATACGATGACCTCCAGAGACACTAGTATACTGGTGAGAATGAGACTATAGCTATACCTAGGTAACAATAGTATTATAGGGAGAGTGCCGTATGGAGGTCTCCTCGATTAAAGTATAGTATACGCTGCTGTCTCGCTTGATTCCGAGGAATAGTCTTTACTATCTAGGTATCTTCTGACTAATCTCGTCTATCTACGGCACTCTCCATGCTCAGCCTGGGACGTATCATCTTCACGTCTTGACATTGACCTCTGTTCACGGTATTCTCCTCGCTTCAGCCTAAGGCGCAGGTCATGGGTATCTCTCAAATAGCCTCATTAGCAAGCAAAGTAACGCCTTGAATATGCTCAACGCTTGTGCCATCATTCCAGTCTCATGCGAACGCATATCCCATAGCCCAATGCACGATTTTCCTCACTCTCCACAATCCCGCTTCATAGTAAGACATCAATCGTACTGGAACAGTACACTGATAGACTCTCCATGATGAACGCGCCGTATTGCCTCTGCAAACATCGTCCCAACATCCAGCACCTCCAGCTTTGGACACAACTTCTTGTGCTCCTCTTGATCAACACTATTTGTAACGACAACATGGTCGAGGGCACTAGCATTGATCCTGTCGATGGCATCACCACTGAGTATACCATGCGTGACGAGGGCGTAGATCTTTTGTGCTCCTTCTTTCTTGAGCAGTTTCGCGGCGCGTGTGATAGTGTTTGATGTGTCGGCAAGGTCGTCAATGAGGATTGCAGTCTTGCCAACAACGTTCCCGACCAGTATCATTGAGGCATTCTGACGGTCGACGACTTGTGCTGGACGTCGTTCCTGGAGTGGTTGTCAGACTTGTCTTCGTGTATTACAGTCACTCATCATACCTTGTGAATAAGCGCAAATGGCATGCCCAACGCGTCTGCAATACTGGTCGCGCGCTTCGCACCTCCTGCGTCCGGGCTGACGATGATAGCTTGCTGATAATTCGGGATGTCATGCTGAATGTACCTCTTCAGCAGATGACGTCCGTACAGATTGTCCACAGGAATATCGAAGAAACCTTGGTATTGCGGGTCGTGAAGATCCATCGTGATGACATGGTCCGTGCCGGCGCAAGTGAGTAAATCTGCGATCAATGTCCCTGCTTGTGCATTCCACTGCTTGTAGCCACGCGCAGGTTGGAACGCCGATGCCTTTGCAGCGTTTGAGCTTGCGATGGAGCCAGATGGTTGTTTTGGTGTACCAAAGTAGTCATTTCCATTAGTCGCAGATTTGTTGGATTCGGTCGTCTCGGTTCGTTTTAGCTCATTGACTTGCTCCCCAGCTTCCACTGCCTCTTGAGCCGATCCGTCCGCTTTATGTTGTGCATGTCGCATTGAGAGTTGCTTGTGGAGATTTTCCCCAGTGATCGAGTTCAGTCCAGAAGAGCCATGATGTCCACCAGGAATCGGTGTTTGAGGTCGACTATTGAATGTGTATGGGTTTGCCGATGAGGTATTGTTGTTGGTAGGTTTTGCGAGAGGTGCGCCAATCTTGTTGTAGGGTAGATCGCTTTGTCGTGAATATGGGAAGAGAGGTAGGACTGCTGTGACTCTGGTCGCTGATGCCGTCTTGCAAGCCGAGATTGTGATGAGGAGTTCGATGAGATGATCGTTGACCTTGCCGCCGCCGCTTTGTATCACGTAGACATCCTTACCTCTGACAGACTCTTGCACCTCGACTCTTGTCTCACCGACTGCGAACTTTGCAAGGGTGATGCTGGCAGGTGGGATTCCTGGACTTGTCAGTCATGCTTTCAGGATGACGAGCAGCAGTAAGTGTCACCAAGGTGATTGCAGATAGTCCGCGTCAGACTAGGGTGGGAATTGCCCCCGAAGACGACTATGTTTCTGACCATACTGTCGGGAAAGTGAAGATGGTAGGAGTTTCGTAGGTAGATGTGTGGTGAAGAGGAAAGTTGCAGCCTCGAAGAACAGTAGAAGGATTATGCTCTGGTCATATAAGTCGCCGCATGCAGAGTGAGAACTGGACAAGATGAGTCAAGATCTTTAGTGTAACTCTGAACAATGACCTGAGATATCGCTCTCACAAAGTTTCCCTGTTGTCGTCAATTCGTCGTTTATCACCGGATCGTAACTCCGCTGAAGCACACTAGCATACCCAGCCCTTGAACATTGTTGTTGATCTACCTATCTTTCACTCTTGCATGTACTATATCTAGTATGGTGCTCAACAAGGATCTGTTATGGCTTGTGACCAGTGGACAAGAGTATCATGCTACTGCGGAGTATCATGCTACTGCGGAGTATCATGCTACTGCGGAGTATCATGCTACTGCGGAAAATACGCTGGGAGGGTCTGATTTGCGCTCAATACCAACTCCATTAGGCCCTTTCATCGAAGACATTGTCCACGACAAGACGATACAACGAATGAAATACATACATTGTTGTACACAGTTCATAGACTGATCTCCCCCTTATACGTGGCTTCCGTCAAACCCAGCTGCTGTATAAGATGTGTCCACCGCTCACCACCCCTCTCCTTCCGCTTCATATACGTGAGCAGCTTCTGTCTTCTGTGCACCAATAACCTCAAATTCCGCTTGTTCACTTTGTCCTTGCTTCCTCTCGCCTCCAGCACGTCCGCCAGCACATTGATCTTCGCCGTCAATATCGCAATCTGCACCTCACTGCTACCTGTATCCGGACCAGCTCTTGGTGTCTTGGTAGAAACAGTCTCATCAGCAGCGATTGCATCGAGCAGATCGGATCCTCGTGGTGATGCCGATAGTGGTTTTGGTCTTAGGTGTGTGTCTGTAACGTGCCGTCCGAATGTGGATATACAACGCTGGGTGTTTGCACGCACGCGGTCTTTACTACTGGCATTGGTGAGAGAGGTAATCCGGCGCAAGGCTTCGGATGCAGATGTGTGGTCTTTGCCGTGCTTTGTTGTGGCGTCAATCTCTCTCTGTGGGTCGCTGAAACCTCTATGTGTAAACTTCAGTGGCGCAGAGAGTGCTTCAGATCTTGCTAGGGACGTGTTGAGTTCGTCCGGAGAAAGGAAATGATTGAGAGAGTATGGTTCGGGAGGTGATGCGGTCTGGGTGCCTGTGCCTGTTGTGGAAGATGGGTCGGCAGGATGTGATGTTGTTTGAATGCTTTTGCTTGTGTTGAAGGATTGAGTGAATGAAGTCGGTATGCCTCGGACTGGGTCTCCTGAAGCTTTTGATCGTTCTTTGCGTAATACCTAACATATCATTAGTGAGGCAAGGCAAGGTATCTGACATGACCTACATCTTGGCGTGATAAATTCGCAGCTCGACGTGCTTTTGCTTGTGCCAATGCGTACGGATCCTGATGTCTTCGCTTTTGTGCTACTGTTGAGGCTTGTCGTGCGGAGGAACTGCTACTCAATCGCTGAACGGGAGAGTATAACTTCAATGCGCCAAAGGCATCTACTAGGTCTATTCGTGGAGGCATCGTGGTATGGTCGTGTGAGATGTTGCTTTGATGCACTTCTAAAAAGTGTAGTCGAACGTGTTCACGTAATCGACACGGCAGATCTTCGGACCGCACATGCACAATCCAAATCTCTCTCAGAATTTCAATCTCATCTTCGAAGAGACCAACGAACCTGTTTCAGACAACACACAATCATGGCTCCTTCAAACCTCCCCGCCAGCTTCAATGCTACCTCTCACGACGTCGAGATGCTCCTTGCAGCTCAGTGCCACATTGGTGCTAAGAACGTCCAAGTTCACATGGAGCCTTACGTCTGGAAGAGACGCCCAGACGGTGTCTCTGTGATCAACATTGGCAAGACCTGGTATGTGAAGCAATAGAAAGACACCTAGGCCAGGAGAAAGGAGGAAGAAGAGGAAGGAATACTGCCTTGCACGCCTGGCGCAACTCAATGCGACACCTCAAGACCCTATACTAACCACACACACAACAGGGAGAAGATCGTCCTCGCAGCTCGCATCATTGTCGCCATTGACAACCCAGCTGACATTGCCGTCATCTCTGCCCGCCCTTACGGTCAGCGTGCGGTTCTCAAGTTCGCCGCGCACACCGGTGCCTCTCCCATCGCCGGTCGCTTCACCCCCGGTAACTTCACCAACTACATCACCCGCTCATTCAAGGAGCCCCGCCTCATCATTGTCACCGACCCTCGCACCGATGCCCAGGCCATCAAGGAGGCATCATACGTCAACATCCCCGTTATTGCCCTCTGCGACATGGACTCACCCACCGAGTTCGTCGACGTTGCCATCCCCACCAACAACAAGGGTCGTCACGCTATCGGTCTGATCTGGTGGATGCTCGCCCGTGAGGTCCTCCGTCTCCGTGGCACCATCGCTTCTCGCGAGGCCGAGTGGGATGTCATGACTGACTTGTACTTCTACCGCGACCCCGAGGCCGAGGAGAACAAGGAGGCCGGTGACGAGGCCAAGGCACCAGGTGCTGATGATGTCGGTGCTGGCGCCGTTGAGAGCGGATTTAACAACGAGTGGGAAGTTGCTGGCGCCAACGCTGGTGCTTTCGCTGCTACTGGTGCTACCAACGGTGCTCAGGCAGAGGCTAGCTGGGACACGGAGGGTGCCGACTGGGCTGGTAGCTCTGCACCTGTGCAGACTGGCAACCAAGGCTGGAACGAGCAGACTGGTGAGGCCAAGCCTGCTGCTCAGGCCGAGGAGGGATGGTAGATGTGACGATGTTTGCACGGGATTGAAAGAGTCGAAAAACCACACGATCTTCAGTTTGCACACGCCACGGAGAAAAGTTCGAACACCATCAAAAATTGTCTTCACATACCCACCACCACCATCTGTCATTTTCAAGCTTTCCTATCCTATGCCGAGAGAGTGGCACTGCAAGAGATGCTCAACGAGGGAAAGATATCAGGCTCTTCTGGAGACTGGGGAAAGCCCTGTGTTTCTTGTGGGCGCTGCAGCGGGATGTACTTAGCCGTCGTCTTTGCCTTGAGGTTGTGGGATAGTCGCGTTTTATCATAGACAACAATTTCGAGAGATTTATTCCTTGATACCCGAGATCGTGCCTGTACGTTGTGGTGTGTCGAATTGTTTGTGTGCTATGGCGTCACATCTCTCTGATTGAGCGTAAACGTTTACTCCACCACCCGTCAGCGTAGCCTTCTTCATATTAGCGTCTTCGTGGCCCAATCCGACGACTATGCTTCTCGTCCTCATTCTGGTATGTTATGCAGCGCTCATAGAAGAGCAATCCCTTCCTCTGCCATTCCAAAACAGCCATTGCCGCTGTCGGAATGCGTGTGAGAGCTGTTCCCGAGTGTCATCTTTGTCACTCCCCTCGTCTGCGCTTTCCAGCGTCGTAAGAATGCAGCTCACACTGGATCTCCTTCTCGTTCGTCGTCCAGATCATAGCTTCTTGTCGGATAGGTGCAGAGAGATCGGCCATAGACATGACGATGGTCTGCTTCACCCTTCAAGCGCTTGCCTGAATGTTGTTCACGATGCTGTGTCCTTGTTCCTTCCCCTGCCCTCTGACCCGTTCACATAACAGCCTCCTCATCCTCCTCCTTTACTTCGCCCCCACCGTTCCCATCACCATCACCGTCACCCATCTCCTCGTCCCCATCGCCATCAGCAGTCTCCTCACGACCCAACGCATCTCCAATCGCCTGCAATATCTCCGCCTGTTCGTCCTCTGAAAACCGTGCGTCTGCTTCTTCGACGATGACGTCAAGAGCCATTGCATCTAGTTCGAGAATGAGCACTGTGAGTCAGGTACACACTGTACTCCTTTCTTCGCAGACGAAGGTCGAAGGTGCGGATAGGAAGGGAGAACGTGAGAGTTGGGGTGGAAGGACTTACCAGACGGTCTCCAATTGAAAATCATCAGCATTTCCGACTTTGTGAGGTTGTATTTCGCGAGCCGTTGCATTAGTGTAGCGTATGCTGGAGAGCTGTAGGTGGCGTTTGTGCTGGTGAGGCAGGAGGGTGGGGCGGATAGATATCTTGTGAGCTGTAGCGATGCAGAACCAGTGATTAGTCTCGGTCCCGTGATCGCACCCGTCCATCTATCACACCCATTCACGCACAGAGTCGAGGTATACTGGTACTCACATCCTCAACAACAACCCTCAAGCCTCCCAACCGCCCATTAGTCGTCGTCCAATTCCCCTTGAAATCCTGCACCTTCTTCGGTTTGTAGTCGGGATGGCCATCCGGGAATTTCTTTGTGGGCTGGGTATACTTTTTCTGGACGTGCCAGAGGTGGGTGAGAACTTCGTGGTTGGAGAGGACGGCGGATTGGGTTTCGATGACCTAGAAGGGTGGGGGTTAGAAGGTGGGAGGGGAGGTGGCTGAGTGAGAATGGGGGAGATGGGAGGAGGGAGATGGAAGATGGATGTGTAGGTTGAAGAGAAGGGGAGAGCGAGAGGTGGGGAAGAGTTCTGCGGCCGAAGAGAGTGGTGAGGTGTGAGGTCTGCAGGAGGAGTTGAGCTTTGCGGAGTGTCGTGGAAGCATGACTTTGCACGCGACAAAACAGCTTGCTGTCTACGTGCGCACGCCATTGCGAAGGCAGCATTCGACTGCGCGCATTGTAGTCAATCTCAGCGCACGACGCTTGCCGTGATGACATGATTGCGAGAAGACCAAAGCACGACGCTTTCACAGCAATTTTCACTTTTTCTGATATCTCTCATTTGTAGCAGCACGACCGTGTATGATAAGGTGCGCAGACTAGACGCGTGGCAGAACATTACTCACTTTCATGATGAACTGTGTGGACCTGTAGCTGGAACAGAATGGATGAGGATGCTGCGTGCTTAGTGAGCGAAAGTGGCGAAGATGTCAGACAAGTTTGAGACCGCTTCATCGGCATTCTCCACAGCATGTTGGACCTTTGCAATTATCGTGCAGCAGATGCGAAAACGATTATAAGTATGAACTTTGCATCTATATTCCACACTGCCGCGAACCACCTATGTATCCTACAGCGCGACGACTTTTATCCATCCTCGAAGCAATGGGGCCCCGTGGCCATTGCTACTATATACGAGGTAAAGCACAATTCATGATGTGCCACTTTCAATGCAGCCTGCATTGCTTACAATACCCGCCGCCAATGATCCTCCACAACCCCATCAAACGCCGTGCCGAATCAAGAAGAGAAAAGTAGATAAAAGAAACAGAAAGAATAGAAACAAGAAATCGAAAACCAGACCAACTCATGGCAAGGCCTACTCCGACTTCCTATGCTTCTTCTTCTTGTCCTTTTTCTCCGACTTCTCCTCGTCATCGTCGCGCTTCCTCTTCTTCTTGCTACCCTCTGCATCACCCGCACTCTTTCGCTTCTCCTTCTTCTCCTTCTCAGCAGCCTTTGCAGCCTTCTTAGCAGCCTTGTCTGCCTTCTTCGCTGCCTTTGCAGCTTTCGCTGCAGCCTTTGCCGTTTCGTCATCCTCATCAGAAGAGTCATCCTCAGAGTCCTCATTGTCGACTTCTTGAATGAGTTTCGATGGTTTTGCGTCCGCCATCGAGACATCTCCATCTTCTGCTGCTGCGGCAGGAGCATCAGCGGAGATACCATCGGCGTCAGGATTGTATTTCCGTGCTTCGTTCAATGACCATTTGCCTGGCTGTGATTGCCCATTGGGTCCAATAGCAACACCGTTGGGGTTGCTGCCACGAGGACCTAGCGGCTTGCCTTCGAGGCTTCGTAGTCTCCGCTCAATCTTGATTCTGTTCATATTGCTCATAGCGGCCTTCTCTTCGTCTGTAGGCTCGACACCGGTGCCTTCCCCTTCCACACCCCATTCCGAAAGTGAGTCAACACGAAGACCGAGTGCTGCTTTCGTTGCGAGCATGCGTGCAATCTTTCCCTTGTTCTTTCCGGTAGCTTGTCCAACGAGTGAGGCATGATAGATGAGACCGTACTTGGGTGTGTCGTGCTTTGTCTTGAGTGCACGGAACAGCGCCTTTTCTGCACCAAGAATCTGGATGGTACTGGCTGGAGACTTTGCGAGTTTGATCAAGCTACCGGCGTGGGCAATGAGGCGGGCTCCCACAAGGTCACCGACAAGTGCTGTTAGGTTAGGTGCAATAGCCTGCATGCGCGTGGCGAGGTATCCGGAAAGCTGTAACCGGTACTCGGTGAATTCGACGACTTGCTCTGCCAGTGCACGGATGTTGTCCAAATCTTCATCTGTGATATCCGTACCCATGGAAATTTCTGCTGCAGCCTTGATAGCACCCTCAATCTCCTCTGGGAGAACCTCTGACAGATCGGTATTGCTTGCGTTTGATCGGAAACCAATCTTCAAGATCACGCGAGCGTATGCGACATTGTCGTTGATTATCTTGGCCATTTCAGGGAAATGCCAGCCGTACCATTCCTTGACTCGCATAGCGTATGTGTTGAGTTCTTTGTCTAGGTCGTCAAGTAGAGCGATGGCTTGGATGATCATAGTGTCCACCTTGTCGGGCGAGAACTTGAGCTTGTGTCGTGAGATTGAATGCGAAAGACCGAGGGCCATTTGTGAAACGTCTGCTGGAGCGAGATCTGGAATGAGGGAAGAAAGATGCATGCGCACAGCACGGAAGACATCTTGGGTGGAGGAGTCGGCGATGGGTGTGATGGAGAGACCAGATATTTTACCAATGGCGGTACCTGTACAATTGTTAGACAAGACTTGTTCTCCACCCAACTTCATACAACGCACCGAGCTTAGGATCAGCCACCGCGAGAGAAGCCTTCTTCTCGTCCTTGATAGAATCAAGCAGTCTTGATAACATGGGTGTGACCTTTCCATCTACCAACCCAGCCACTTCCTCCAATGCAGATGCAGCACTTTCAAACTTCTCAAACTTCTTCAGCTGCATCAAACCAAGCGTCCTTTCCGCAGTCTGTGTGACCTCGGACAGATCATCGCGCTTGAGCAGCTTCTTGTCGGTGGCTTTGAGTAATGCATAACCAGCGCTCGTCTCGGCGAGGATGAAAAGTCCCATGTCGGCGGACCACGAGAGCTGTAGATCGGAGTGATCCTGCGCCTACGCTAGGCTATGTGATATAGTGAATATTATAAGCGTAAGGATGCGGTATGGCTGGCGTAATGACTTCGTGCAGCTTGACTTTTGTCGATATAAATTTATCTTTCGTAGGTCGGCTAATTGTGTCCGAATGGGGATTGACCGGGTTATCATCGGCATCAGGCCTGAAGCGGCGGCGATAGCAGACATACATACAATCAAGGTCTCATAGTGTCAGTATCAGTACACCCTGCCTCTCGACACGTAGTTTTCCTTTACCCTTTCGTCTCTTCTGTCCATCACATTCGCCCATCATGGCTGAGGGAATGTTCTTCAACGTCAACGGAGGATACCTCGAAGGTGTCGTTCGTGGCTATAGGAACTCTCTCTTGACTGGCTCAGCATACTCCAATTTGGCGCAATGCGAAAACATCGATGGTATAGCTCGCGAGTCGGCCCAGGTCTCTAGCATTCTTCACTAACAGCAGCTCTCCAGACGTCAAACTCCAGCTCAACCCAGCGTACGGCGACTTTCTCGCCTCACTCCCTCCTAACCCCTCTACCTCTGCTCTCGCAAACAAGACAACCGAAAAGCTCGTCTCCGAATTCCGCTACCTCCAAGCCAACGCTGTCGGCTCTCTCGCCAAATTCATGGACTACCTCACTTATGGCTACATGATTGACAACGTCGCTCTTCTAATCACCGGCACGCTGCACGAGCGCGACACCCGCGAGCTCCTCGAACGGTGTCACCCCCTCGGCTGGTTCGAGACCATGCCTGTGCTGTGCGTAGCGACCAATATTGAGGAACTATACAACAGCGTGCTCATCGAAACGCCACTTGCGCCATACTTCAAGGGCTCGTTGAGCCATCAGGATCTGGACGAGCTGAACATTGAAATCGTGCGCAACACGCTGTACAAGAACTACCTCGAGGACTTTTACCACTGGGTCAACTCTCACTCGGACGTTGCGGGCACGCCGACGGCAGAGGTTATGAGTGAGGTGCTTGAGTTTGAGGCCGATCGTCGTAGCATTAACATTACGCTCAACTCTTTCGGCACGGAGCTCAGCAAAGCGGAGCGGAAGAAGCTGTACCCCAACTTTGGCCGCCTATACCCAGAAGGCACGTTCATGCTCTCGCGAGCGGAGGATGTTGAGGGTGTGAGGATAGCTGTGGATGGGATCCACGATTTCCGGACAATGTTCGATCAGACTGGAATGAGTGGCGGTGGAGGAGGCGGAGGCGGCGTTGGAAACATGGCTGGAGGTAGTGGAGGTGAGGGAAAGAGCTTGGAGGATATGTTTTACCAGAAGGAGATGGAGCTAAGCAAGGTGGCGTTCACAAGACAGTTTACGCATGCGGTGGTATATGCGTGGGTGAAGCTGAAGGAACAGGTATGTTATGCCATATGGATCATTGATGGAGTAAATGATGCTAATTTGACTGCAGGAAATTCGAAACGTGACGTGGATTGCAGAGTGCATTGCTCAGAATCAAAAAGACCGGATAGGAAACTATATCAGTGTGTTCTGAGGACGGGTAGACAAAGAGATTGGCGGCGTATGGGAGTATTGGGAAGTGTAGATAGTCATAATGTCCATGAGTCCTTTCTGCTACGGGATGAATCAACAAATCGTGCGTAGCTTTGATATACAGCAACATCCTACTCGGGTCGTTCCACGACGCACGCAAGTCAACACGACTGAAAGAACACTTGGGAGAGTGCCCCAGGCTTTCTACTCAGACTGGTGCTCTAGTGCAGCATGCCCTGTTCACTCATCACGCCTGAAAGGTGACGTTCGATAACACATGTCAAAACAGCCCAATTACTATTGCTCTAACAAATCAACAAACCCTCTGTCGCTCCTCACACTCACTCACCTCACCCTCATAATGTCAGACGCACCCCGTACACGCTCCCGCTCCCCACGCCACAGCAAAAAGCCCACCACTGGCGGTTTCAAATGGAAAGAAAAGCCCCGCCGCGACGCTGCCGACAACGACAATAACGACACATCCAAGCGCCTCGAGCGCGGCTATCGAGATCGTGATGATGAGTATAAAAGTCGAAGGCGAGAGCGCGACGGGGA
>Ga0268250_10001261_pt1 | contig 11201 bp, 8 predicted proteins | sample AgamicAsSfe_FD_200448 | JGI IMG/M metagenome (GOLD analysis project Ga0268250, IMG submission 200448) | Agave microbial communities from Guanajuato, Mexico - As.Sf.e (v2) (version 2) | ecosystem: Host-associated > Plants > Phyllosphere > Phylloplane/Leaf | place: Guanajuato, Mexico | collected... | reverse complement strand
GGGATGTTCGGAGTGCAAGCGCAAACGCGTGAAGTGCGATGAAGGCAAGCCTCATTGCGGAAGGTGCAAGAGATATCCTGACCGATGCTCTTATGAGTTGAAGTTGTCTTGGACGCAGGGAAGGCCGTTCAAGAAGCCGAGAACTAAGGAGCCTTGGGTCACGAGTTTGGATGTTGGTGTTGAGACTAATGGTTCTGAAGTGGTGCATTCTGCTTCGAACGAAGTGGAAAGTACTGATACGGCAACTTCGACCCTTGAACCGCAGTTATCACTTCCTGCGATTTCTGAGAATCTTGATCTTGGAGTGTCGACTGGTAAGGATTTTGCATCATCAACTTCTTCCTTGCAATATTCTCATACTGCTGCAGCGTTGCAACCACTCGATGACACCACTGGCTTCGATGATTACCAAGACCCCTTTCTACTCCCCGACCAGGATGTATTGGATGATACGACACTACTTCCTGTCCCATCTGACTTCGACTTCGAGCCAGCTGATGAGACCATCGAGCGCGATGTTTCTCTCATTACATATCAACACTACTCTCCACCGAGTGAGTTCATGCATCTCTACTCTTGTCATATTATGCTGACGCGTGCAAGCTCTACCACCATCCTTGAGCCAGTATCCTCTTCTATGTCCGTCGGAAAGTCCGAACGCCTACTTCTTCCTCCATCATTATATCACCCATACCTCACTAACCCTCTTCCCTCTAATGGCGCCATCAATCCACCAAGAAGTCTTGACTGTGGCAGCTCAAACGCCACATTTGCTTTCAGCAGCTCTAGCACTATCCTGCGATCAAGTACGGCGCCTACGAGGAAACGATTCTCTCGAGCTACAGAACCGAGCTTCCTTCTTCCTACGAAAGGCAATCACAGGCTTACGAAAAGCTATGGACAGCCCTACAGAAGCTCCGAATTTCTCGACCATCTGTACTGTACTCTTTCTCTGCACAAACGAAGTCATGGCTGGAAACACAATGGCCATGCGTACGCATCTCCACGGTGCAGAACACTTGCTTTCACTCGCCCTTGGCAAAAACAGACACGAAGCCGTCACAGATCTAGATGACAAGAAGCTATTCCTCATCCGCTGGTTCGCTGTCGTGGATATCTTTGCCAGCATAATGAGTCTCGACAAGACCACCTCCTCGGACGGCCAATTCTGGTCCATCGGAGCTCCTACGAGCACTTCCTCACCACAATATATCGACGAGTTCGTCGGTTTCTCTTTGGAACTGATGCCAGTGCTCGCACGTATAGGCCGCATGGCACGTCTGCAACGCCGTCGCAAAGTACTAGGATCTTCCTTGGGCTCAGGATATGCTGAGATGGCCGATGACTTGGAACAGCTCCTAGCAGACAACATTCTACTCACAGAGCAACAGCTATCTCTGCTATTCACCCGCGCCTCTTCGCCATCGCTATCACATACCCAGGATCCAGTGTTGGTGGTCGAAGCAGTATACGTACATCAAATGTTCGTACATTCCGCTCTACTGCATCTCCACCGTCGAGTGCAAGAGCTGCCAGAACTCGATCCTAAACCAGCGATAGCATTGGCTTCTATGCTGGATTTACTGGGGAAACTGCGACCAGAATCTCCTGCGAACGTCTTGATTTTGTGGCCGTTGTTCACGGCAGGATGTGAGGCCGAAGATCCAGACTTGAGAGATTACATCGAAGCGTGTATGAATCGTATACGAAACTATGGATGGGGTAATGCAGATGCTGCTTCGGCGGCTCTGAGAGCCTACTGGGATGAAGGCAATGGTGAGCGCTGGGACGTGTTTCTAGAGCGCAGAGGCTTCGACGTGGTGCTCTTCTGATCTCACCAACACCAAGATACAAGGTGACAAGAAGTCAAAGCCGAGGAACAGAGAAGAGGCTGCTTGCAAGTGAAAAATGGGGGTATTTTGATTCTCAAGTGGTTCCAATGGTTAGTTAGCTCCCGCTGTAATGTTATGAAACGCCTTTAGCCCACCGCAATTCTTTTACTTCATATGCATCAAGGAAACCGTTCCACTCCATCGCTTGAAAGGTGAATCGAAAAAGAAAACAGCCGTCCTCCCCATGTGGCATGTACGTTGCCACATGATATATAACGCCCGGACAGTAAAGCGAAGAATAACAACAAGAAACGAAAAAAGAATGCAAAAAACAACGACAACGCCTCATTAACTTCGTTTCCCCGCGGCAACGCCAAAACATCGATATCCTCAAGCTTCTCCATCTGTCTTCTGCTTCTTGGCTTCGTGGTCACCGTCGTCATCAATCTCTATGGGTCGCTTTAAACCACCGTGTGCGTTAGGGTCTGCTGGAGGTGTCGGTGCCACAGGTGCTGGCGTCGATGTAGCGGCTGGAGCAACTGGTGATGACTGTGCTGGCACAGATTGTGCAGCTGGTATCTGAGGAGCCACTGGAGCTGGTGTAGTGACCGGAGGTCCAGTTGCGGGTGTTTGCTGCTGTGCCGGAGGAGCAGGCGTCAATGTCTGTGATGGGGCAGAGATGGTAGCTGCCTGAGCCGCAGGAGGGGGTTGAGGAGTCGAAGCAGTTTGAGCCACGGGAGCAGGTGCAGGAGTTTGTTGAGCAGGCGGAGGAGCTTGTTGAGTGGTTTGACCTGGGGCCGGCGTAGGAGATGGCTGTGCCGATTGACTAGGGGCAGAAGCAACCGGTCCTTGTGTAACAGGAGTCGAAGCCTGGGCCTGATTCGCCGGCGTTGATGCAGTAGGTGGAGGTTGCGACGGCGCAGTAAACGTCGGTCTCGGTGCTTGCACTTGCGGCGCGGAAGGCGTAGGAGCGAGATTAGGGCGAGCGTGTGGACCTTGTTGCTGTCCCGGTGGAGGTTGCATCCTTTGCTGCTGCGGAGCTTGCGGCTGTGCGTAATGAGTTGGTCTGGGTGCAATACCTTGTTGCTGGGGTGGGCCGGGATGATAAGGACCCATCGGCGGACCTTGCCTATAAGCTTGTGCACCAGGCATGGCCGTCTTGAGCGCTTCAGCCAGTGCTTGTTCTGAAGCGGAACCTTGGTGAACAGGATGGGGACCGCTGGTAGGCTGCTGCCCGATTGCGGGCTGTGAGCCGGGCATACCTTGTTGAGGCGGTTGACCAGGAGCACCCTGAGGCTGTGAAGCTGGACCCGGCGCAGTCTGTACCGCGCCTGGCTGCGCTTGACTTTGAGGTGGTCCGCCCTGCACAGGTCCTTGGCCGTTCGTTGGAGGCTGTGTAGCTGCAGATGCCGTCTCCGCCTGTGTAGAGGTGATAATGTTTTGGATGGCTTTGTAGAGCTTTTCTTCTTCCTCGGACTCGTAAGGGCCATGGTCTTGATCGCGGCGAATGTGTCTGTTGGTGGCTTTGCGGAAGATCGCTCTGTGTTTGTCCTGCTCCGGTCCTTGGAAATTGCTGAGATATCTCTTGTGGTAATCCATGATATTGTCAATCATCTTCTCAGAAGTGATCCCACTCTGGTTGTGTGGCAGAGAAGCCTGACCAGGTGCTGAGGCCATCACAGGTCTGGGAGGTGGCGGCTGACCGTTCGGTGGTCCTGGAGCTTGATTGTTGGCCGGCTGATAAGGCTGTCCTGGCGGGGGATAAGGAGCTTGACCAGGCTGTGATTGAGGTTGCTGTGGTTGACCCTGCGGCGGCGCCGGTGCTTGTGGCTGGCCGGGTTGTGCCTGTGGTGGCTGTGGCGGTCCGCCATAAGCGTTACCAGGTGGCCGAGGGGGCTGAGGGTAAGGAGCAGCATATGGCCCTCTGCTCGGAGGACCGTAAGGCGAGGCAGCGCCGGCAGTGCCTGGTGTAGTCGATGCATATGGCGAATAGTAAGTACCAGGCTTCTGCTGTGGAGTCGGGACGGGGGGCCGTGCCACATTCTGTACAGTCGGCGGACCGTAGGGTGTACCGTAAGGACTTGGTCTAGCGTAGGCTCCGTACGCAGGGGCTGCAGGATGGCCGTATGGATATTGATTGTTCGGGTAGTAGGGATATTGCGGTTGCTGGGCTTGTCTGTTGTCCGGAGGCGGCGTAGGAGCTTTGCGTTTCTTCTCCTTGTCGATCGAGACGTTGGGGTTGATTTTCCAAAGCCTACCTTTGCCGATCTTGCCAGCCTCTTCGAAAGCTTCACTGCTGATGAGGTTGTGTCGAACACTACTTTGCCAGCCATGAGTCGTACTCCTGTACTTGAACCATGGGTACATTTTCTGCATAGCGTCGTAGATTTGTTGCAGGTCCATCACACCGGTCGGAGCCTTTGACAGAGCCTCGTGAATAAGGACAACATACGTCTGAGTTGGCTTCTTGAGTTCTTCCTCGGTGTACTCTGACTCGGGCTTCTGTGGAGACGGAGACTTGACGATCCTCTTGGGCTTGTTCGCATCCTTATCCGGTGTAGGCTGAGCAAGCAAAAGGCCTCCCTCGGTCTTGACTTCAGCCGAAGGTGTGGCATTGTTATGCTCTTGGATGGCCATCAGTGCAGGATCAATCTCGACAGACTGGCTTAGATGTTCTCCTTCACGTCCGTCCTCTGGTTTAGAGTCTTTCTTAGTGGTGCTTCCGCCTTCAGCTCTGGCAAGAGCCAACAACTCGGCAAGCGGTGGAACAACCATGCCCAACTTTTGCAACTCCTTTGTCTTTCGCTTGATGATTGCCTCATCGCGTTTGGACATGACACCGTTCTTGGGAGGTCTTCCTGGACCTTTTCGTTTCTGGGGAATTTCCTCAGGAGCTAGGCCGGCAAGAATGGAACCAGGAGGTAGATCTGTGGGAACGGCGGGAGGAGTCTGAGAAGGCGTGATTTGCAGAGCTTGAAGCGCCTCATAGGAGTCAGGCTCGATCGACGTCTTGATATCAATTGGCTGAGATGGTGGTGGCATCTCAGTAGTAGATATGGCAGATTCTCTTCTCTCTTCGAAGACTGCCGGAACGTACTCGGGCTGCTTGGGTGTGGTGATCGTCTTCTCGGCAGCTTCGGCCTCCTTCGGCTTTTCGACCTTTTCGCTTGGCTCAGTCTTCTGAGGTAAGGGAACCTTTTGCACTGGCTTCTCGACTTTGTCCGCCTTGGGTGTCCTGGGCATCTTCTCTGCCTTTTCCACCCTCGCGGGTTTGTCGGTCTTGATGGATTGCTTGCCAGATTTGGACGGTCGTCTTTCCTTCTCTTTTTCTTTCTCCTTCTCCTTCTCCTTGACTTTGACCTTCTCGGGTGCCTTGTCCTTCTCCTTTTCTTTCTCCTTCTCCTTCTCGGGTTCCTTCTCTTTCTCTTTCTCGATCTCTTTCTCCTTGACCTTTTCCTTCTCCTTCTTCTTTTCTTTCTCTTTTTCCTTCTTCTCCTCTTTCTCGATAGGCAGTCCAGCAACAGCGGGGAAGTTCTTCTTGAGTGTGAGCTTGAGCTTGACAATCCTTCGAGGCCGCTCCTCCTTATGGACAGGTCGTTTGAGGCGTAGAGGCTCGTCTTCGGATGATACGTCTTCCTCTTCATAGTCGTGTCCGAAGGTTACACTGGCAACACTGTCCAGATCTGAAAGGGAACTATCCGTATCAGAAAGGATGTGAGCGGGTTCCTCGTCTTCGTCGTCATTGCGGGCGTTATCCGGAAGCTGGAAGATGAGGGTTATGCCTTGAATGAGAATCTCGCTCCCGTGATGCAATTTGACCAGAGAACCTTTGTCGACGTGAGTGTCGTCGTGAAACACACCGTTTCTGCCGTTTACAAGCATTTCCCAGTAGGCTTTTTGCAGGTTGTACTCGATACGGATGTGCTTGCGCGAGATGTTCTTGAACGACTGTCCGGCTTGAGGATGAATCGGGATGAAGGGACACTCATATTCGAAAGGCTTGTCCTGTTGTGGCTGCCAGTCGAGTGAGAGGTCGTAGGGGTTAGTAAGGAGGGAGGTAGGATCGACGGAGTGAGAGGAGTTGGTAGAACGGAACTGCTTGCGCTTGCGACGTTTGGACTCCTCATTCTCTTCACTGTCATAGTCGATGTTGACACCAACTATACCACCACTTTCGCTGACATTGCTGCGTGCGATATTGCGACCTTCGTCGTCCAGGTTCATGTCGGCATCTTGTTCCATCTGGACGTCCCGGTTCAACTTCATCTTGTGCTTTCGGCCCGCTTTTCGCTCAAACTTGGCGGCGTTCAGATCACGGCCCAATTCGACAGCATACGTGTTAATATAGAAGTCTCCATCAGGAAATTGCAGCTTTGCGAAAGCTTGCATGGGATCGTTTTGAGCGTCTTGTACAGGAGCGGCCTCTTCAGCTTCATACGATGCGAGTGCGAGGTCGGCGGGGAAAAGAGAGTTTGTCGGCAGATTCAGGTCGGCGACTGCAGTTGCAAGCTCTGAGTAGTCTTTGACGGGCGTTTGCGGTTGAAGAGGTTGTGATTGATCGAGAGGATCTACGGACTGGTCCAGAAGATCGGTAGGCGAATACGAAGGGAGCGGATGCGATATATCCGGGTTATCAAGCACGGTATGATCGGGCAACTGCAGCTGGGTCTCTTGTGTCGGGGAGAGTGTTTGCTGCTCAGGCTGTGTCTGTGTCTGCGGGAGTGCTCCTGGTTGGACTTGATCTGCTTGCTCAGCGGTAGCTGGAGTCTCTTCTTGATGGTCGGGTTCGTCTTCAAAGTCTTCGGGGAATAGCGATTGTGCTAGGGACATAGGTCTCGATGGCGGCTTCGGGCGACTCTCAACAGGCTTGAGTAGCGGTTGCGATAGGGTATCTGGTTGCGACTTCGTATCCAGAGTTTGAGTATCGGAGGCAGGTGGTACTGCATTATGTGTGTCGGACTTGGGACTTTGTTGCGCGACTTCCCTGACTGCTTGGTTGTCGTCCTTCTGGGTCGGCGGCGCGAGGCTTCGCTGTTGATCGAGTTGGGTGGTTCCTTCCTCCAGTGCGTCCATGTCGTTGTCCAGTTCGGGCCATGGCGAATTCAGGGGAGAGGGCGAGGGTGCTTGGGGCGTTGTGTAGTCATGAGGCGCAAAGGCAGCATGCCCGAGACTCGTTGCTTCCACTTCCATGACCGTCGGCGGCGTGATAACATGTCTCTAGGGCTGTGTGATTCCGCGCATTCACTGTGATGGACGCTGGCGCATGCGTCTACTGTGCGCAAGTGTTTCCGTCCGAGTAGTCTATGTAGAAGATCGACTTTTCTTTCGCGATCCAAACTCTGACCCGGCTGGAACACGCTGTCAAGCCGCTGCGCGATGGGAACCGCGGGCCAAGACCACCAACTGCCAGGCGGTGAAGAATCGTGGACCCGTTGCGGGCCCTAAGCTTCACTCCCGCTTTGACTTTCTCAAACCATGACATGTCTCTGTTGCTTGTCTCTGATCCTGCATATTCACCGACTGTTGGATTTGTCCTTTGATCACAAGATGCTACTACTAAGTACTGTATTCCCAACTACAACTGTCTACCTTATGCTCCTCCGTTGTTATGTCTCAGTACAACTCGAGCTCAGAGATTGACTCGAATGAACTCATCGCCAAGATTTGATCGGCCCATCGTGATGTTCTCCCGATTGGCTCAACAACATCCCTTACCCATACAGGTATCTATCCTCCATTGCTTCCACCTTTCTCGTCAAGATATATTCTGGGAATAGGTAGAACGAGCAAATAACTAGCTCTCGACTTGAGTTGTCACAGAGCAGAGTTGATGGTTTCATCTTTTTCACCTCAATCGAATCTGTACATTTCGGTCATGGACGTGGTTCACTGTGAAAGATAGCGACAAATCTTCTACCAAGCTTCTCGCACTCGTGTAAGCAGCTTTCCAAAACATACTCAACCTTCTGTCCCGGAGACGTTCATAGAAATACGAAAATCGCTATATTATCGAGTCAATTGCTTTTTTGATAATCTTTGAAGGTCTTGCAAGCATTTGATAGTGGTAATAAAATCATGCCAGGGTCGTCCAGGCATCATTCCTCGAGCCGAGGCTCTCCCGCTCTACTTCTTGACCAACGCATGAACCGATATCATGCCCATCCAACATCAAACCCAAAAACCAATACAAAATGCCTCCAAAATCGAAGACCAAGACTACAAACACTCGTACTGCACCTACAGCAAAACCACAAACCGTCGCCCGTCCAGATTGGCCAGCCCTCACACCTGCATCTCCAGCATCAGATCTCGAATGCTCGTCTCTACTGCCTTCTCAAATCTTGACCATACCACGCCTCTTCACCTCATCACTGAGTGCAAAATATGTTGCTTTCCTTCGATCTCTCCCACTCATCACAACTCCCGGACGACCAAAACGTGGTGATGCCGTTCGCGTCAATGATCGTTATCAAATCGACGATCCAGACTTCGCTCGTCATCTCTGGGAGCAGACTGCACTCAAAGACTTGATTACGACAGGAGAGATTGATGGAGAAGTCCTCGACGAAAAGCAACGTCAAGATTTATTCGGTGGCGAAATTCTGGGTCTCAATCCCAATATAAGGATCTATCGCTACTCGGAAGGACAATTCTTCGATCAGCACTACGACGACTCCAATAACTTGATGTTTCCCAAGGATGATGGCTCAAGTGTTCCGGCAAAGACAACATGGACGCTTCTGCTATACTTGACGACTTGTGGAGGCGGCGAGACTGTCTTTTATCCAGACCCGCCGTCCAGAAAAGCAGCGCCTCCTCCACCGGTAGAGGCGAGTCCTGAAGTTGGCCTAGCGCTGTTACACCGCCATGGAAAAGAATGCATGGTTCACGAAGGACGCGAAGTTACCAAGGGAGAGAAGTGGGTTATCCGAAGCGACCTATGTGTCAAGCGATGAAACCTCTCCCTACCTCGGATCCCTCTATGCCAACACCGCCGCTCTCGATCCTTCTCAGCTTTGTTAGCAGACCTTTGCTCTCTCTCAACAGCTGAAAATGCAGCGACGATATCATAAGAACGTCAAATTGGAGAACAGAATTCTGAAAAGTGTAAATTTGCTTGAGCAATGCCCGTTTCTAAGCATACCGTCGTAATGTATTTATAGCTAATCAGCTAGCAAAAGCCCCTCTTTGTACGCCCTTTTTAAACGCCCTGTTTGTGCAAGAATCTGCCAATCATCCATTGGTCTGCTCCTTTCAAGCATGTGTATCTTCCATGTGTGTGTCTTCCTCCTCAGAGAAACTGGCGTCTTCCTTTATCTCCTTTCTCTTGTCTTGCTCGGCACCTTCGACTTCTGTGCCGTCATCTCCGTCCTTGACAGCCCCTGCGGAGGCCTCGTCCTCCGGATCAGCAACCTCTCTTCCGTCAAGAATAGCTTCAAAGTTCTCCTCGCTCTGTTGGATGATGTCCTCAACTGTGCTTCTTAAGCTACGCTCCCATTTGGGCATCGTGATATCGTCGACGCGGACATTGCTCAGAACCTGAAGGTAATCTCTGCGCATACCAACGAAGACCTGATCGGTACGGTTGGCCATGTGCTCTTCAACATCCTTGGTCAAGTCCATGATCATGTTGCGAACGACCTGGGTAGCTCTCTGGAACATGATGTCCTTTTGTGCGGTTACGTGGTTGCTCATATGGACCTTCATTCTGTTGAATTGACCGGGACCCGACTCGTCGACGCAGGTATTGTAGACAACGAGCATGGCGTTGCAGACGTTGGGAGTAAACTCGCGGTTGATGTCGCGCTGGCGTTCGTTGATCAAGTCAAGCATCTTACTGCCAAGGTCGCTAAACACAGCTTCGTAGTTGGTGAGCTGTTGTGCGAGCAGACCAAGGCGAGGATTTCCTCCGTGAGAGAACGAGTGGGCTTCGATGGCTTTATGGAAAGCGCGAAGGTCTCTGGAGAAACCTTTGGCGCATGCCTTCATCACATGTGGGAGTCGGCGTTGAAAGGCTTTCTCCCAGCCATTGGCAAGGTGTTTGTAGATTGGTTCGGTGCTGTCATATGTGTTAGTACTGTCAATCTGCAGCGGAGACATTCTATCTTACAGCTGCGCATTGAAGTCGGAGAGGCCACCCTTTCCTGTAAAAACGCCCTGTCGACGGACGACCGCCTTGTAAGTAGCCCAATACAGACCGCCCAGGCTTTTGTGAGCGCCCCAGCCTTGGGAAGTTGGTAGAGCAGCATTGGCAGCAGCGTTGATGGCGGTGTCATAGTTCTCGAAGATGTTTTCGCTCATCGTATCTTTAACCTCTGTCAGGGTGTCACTCACATCCTTCTCCAGAGCCTACTCACTGTTAGTAGCTGACCCGCGGTACGTCGGCTATCTGCGTACTTTTTCAAGATCCTTGAGCTTTCTGGTCAGAAATCGCTGTTCAGCATCTCTCTGCTGGTCTGTCTTCTTTGCGCCAGAGCCGTCGTTGGAAGACCAAAGTGACAACGAGGTACGCAATTGACTTAGCAAGGTAAGAAAGCGACGTGATTTAATAGATCGGACGTTCTCCGTGAGCTTCTTGCAGTGCACCTTGAGAGCAGGAATCTGGAACGGTCAGCTCTGCGAGACGTCAGTTGTAAAGAGACCTACCTCGGTTTCTTCGACATCAGTGAAGCCACGGACGGCGTTGTCTTTCACAAGTCTACCAGACAGCTTCTGGTATGCTCGACTGGAGACACAATAAACAGGCAGGTCTTTAGCGACCTTTTCGTAGTCGCGAAGCTCCTCCTCAGGATCGAAATCGGGGTTCTCCTCTTCAGCTGTTTCTTCGTCCAGCTATTGAACGAATTAGCATTGAAAGAAGGACTACCCAAAAAAAAAAGACTCACCTCTTTGATACCAGCCGCGAAGTCGACTTGGATAGCAGACTTGGAGTACTGGTTGCGTGCGGCGATGCAAATTCGGCTTCTGTTGTCTTCAATGCTTCGAGCTTCGGCTTTGAACTCATTGATCTGGGTTTTCAGCTCCTTGACTTCTGCCTCGATCTCGCTACGTCCACGGCGAGCTGTCTTCTTTTGATCCTTCAGCTCTTGTATCTTGGTCTCGACGTCCTCGGCAGTCAAAGGTGGGCCACGATCAGAGGGTTGTGACTCGGCTCCGGACTCGTCGCCGGATGCATCACTGTCCATGTTCTCGACCTCACTGTCAGTACTAGATGAAGAACGTTTACGCTTTCTTGTCTTCGCGATTGGAGCGTAGACAGTCTTGCCATTGTTGACCTTCTCTTCAAGAGCTTCCCATTTCTCGATTTCATCGTCGCAGTTGTCCATGGTCTCTCGGAGTGACTTCTTCTGTTTGTCGAGCTCATTGGCT
>Ga0268250_10001260_pt1 | contig 11203 bp, 9 predicted proteins | sample AgamicAsSfe_FD_200448 | JGI IMG/M metagenome (GOLD analysis project Ga0268250, IMG submission 200448) | Agave microbial communities from Guanajuato, Mexico - As.Sf.e (v2) (version 2) | ecosystem: Host-associated > Plants > Phyllosphere > Phylloplane/Leaf | place: Guanajuato, Mexico | collected... | reverse complement strand
GAAAGTGCGGGATATGCAAGTGCGGCGGCTCGCTCGGGGCAGATAGATGAACCTCCTCACTTCCTCGTCCCGCTGTCACATGGTGTCGATTTGATTGTGAAAAAGCGGCCAGTGCGCGATAACGGCTCCCCACGAGCTGGTGGCCAGTTCTCTCTCCTCAGGTCGGGTAAGGACTGATAGCAGATAGTAGTAGACAGGCATGTTGGCGTCAGACACATATTGCAACGACCCAAGCAAGCGATGGATCAAGCGAGATTTGCACTGTCACAATGTAACGGGCTATCTCGGTAGAATTGTTAGAATAGCGAGTCACAAGAGGCACAAGAACATGGCAAAAGAGTACCTATGTGATTCAGAGTTTGATTGTTTTTCAAGATCGCAGCCATTCATCCAGCTCAATCCACTATCTATCCTTTCAAGAGCTCAGGGTACAGATTGCCCAACGAGATTCTCACCCATGTTCAAAATACATGTCCCACCATCTCAGCTTACTTCAACATACTATGATGTATGTACTGTTTTCGTGATAACGACTGTTAAGAAAATATAGAAAAGAGTCCTGTCGTGCCATGCCTGCCAAAGAGCAGTATCGACGTCTCTGAGAGAGCGTGCGGGCGGTATAAACAAGAGTATACCCTCCCATAAAATTTGATCAAAGGAAACAAAAACACGGTCGGTGTATCGGTACCGCCGCTGGAGAAACCAGTCAAAGTATGCCAGAAGATGCCCCATTGCCATGCAAAGATGCAAATCGCAGGATTCCTAGATACCCATCCTCCTAGTACTCATAATAGAAAAGATGCTGTTCAATGAGAGTAAGAAAAAGTCCGGTTCGCGTATGCATCGCAGGTTGGTAATGCGCCATTAAAAAAAATCATCGCTTGTAAACTCCGTGGTCATGCGAGGGAAAAGAGGTGGTGTTTGTGCTCATTGAGGCACAGCCATAATGTCATATGAACAAGATACAGCTACTGGAAAGCAAACTGCAGGTCGTCGGATTGAGGCAAAAGCCAAAGATGTGCAAGTCGTGACAATGAGGATGACACTTCAGGTCTTCGATGGGGAAGAGTCTCTGGTGTGCTGGAAGAACTTCTTCAGTCTGCTTCCAATGTTCTTCTTCTTTTTGTCCTTGGTCGGCTCGCGGTGTTCTGATTGTGGACGCTGCTCGATAGAAAGCTTACTGCGTTCACTGAAGGAAGACGACGAAGTTCCCATTAGCCTTGACAGGCTAGCAATACTGGAGCGCTTGCGACGACGTGATTCCATCTCACTAGGATCAGAAGACAAAGACGACGTGCGTTCACCAAACCGACGAGGACTAGGGAGCGGAAAAGCGTTCTGCATTGCGCTGGTCATCGTCGACCTAGATGAAGTCAGAGACGGAACCTCTGTAGAGATGCGAACTTCAGGTCCAGGCTCGCCGAAGCGGGGAGAAGGCATCACAGGGTAATCCGTCACTGACGAAGCCGCGGTGCCTCCACGGCCAGTATCGAATGAGATCTGACTGGATCGGCAATCTGGTGATGAAAACGAAGAAGTGACGGTGTCGGGTGTCATGAGACTCTGTTGGCCTAGTGGAAGGGACAAATTCATGACAGGCTGATGATGCTTCGGCGAATCTTCAATCGGCTGAGCGGTAACGGTAGAGTCGGAAGAATGTGTGAGCGAAGATGTTCGGGGCTCCTCGTGATCTTCCACAACCTCGACAGGTTCTGATGTCTGTGTTTGCTGAGATGGGTCATCGCTCGACTCAACAGGCAGAACTGCTCGGGGAGACAATGGCTCTGACGAATCAACTTCGTTTTGCTTCGCAGTACGCTTGATGCCAAGGCCATCGTTGAAGTTCCAGTTGATAGCAGTTCCTACCTGCTTCGCATCTGTTGTTTCAACGACCGATATCTTCGGCTCCTCAGCGTCTGCAGCAGCAGGCTCTGTCATCGCACTCTTTGCTGGAACAGCAAGAGTGAGACCGTCGTCTTCTGGTTCCTCCTCTTCGAACACGTCGGCCATGGGGGAGGCGTTCGCAATCGCTGATGGTCGATGTTCGAATGGCACTAGTTCAGGCGCGCTCTCGGTCCTACGGTGCGAGGGTGCAACACCACCAGCACTGTGCATGGCCCGTCTGTGGGCCGAGAAACCACGCTGGTGGTTGCGAGGGCTGGTACCGTTGGGGGTGTTAAACGGTCCGAGTGCTGCATCAAGATCGATCACTGGGCTCATAATGTCAGAATCGACACGCTTCAATTCACGTGGTTGCCAAGAGGCATAGTTGGTGTCGATCTTCGGCAGCGAAACTGGATTCTCGGTCGGGGAGACGATGGTAACGGTGGTGTCCTCGTCAAAGTTGGGCTCGAAATCCATCTCCTCTGATTCATCCGAGTCTTCAGAATCCATGACCACGTTTGGTGGTGGTGTAGGAGACCTTCCCTTGGACTTTTTGCTGTGCTTTCCCTTTCTAGTGATAATCGAGTTTGCCCATGATTTGACCTTTCGAGGCTTGCGACCACTCTTGCGCGAAGCTGCTTTCGGCTTCTCGGCAATTTCTACTGACTGGTCGTCCTTGGCGGGTGATGCAAGGGGTGTGTCGAAGGATTTGGAGAGTGCAGGATCGGAAGCGCTGGTAGGAAGAGTGGGAACTGAACTATCGCTGCGACGAGGATCCTTTTGGAAGAGACTCCGTCGCTTGGCCTGCACTTTCGGAATGGGCGCAGTTGGTGAGATGGGTGAGATGGCAGACATAGGCCGCTTGCGTTCCTGGACTTCGCCATTGAGACGGGTGCCCATGAACTGATCCAGCACCTTCCCGGCTGTGCTTGGTCGGTCCTCATCTCCAATAGTGTTAAGTGGCGTAGGACGTCCAGGTCGAATGGGTGCTGGACTGTTACCGCTAACAATGGAGGAGAGGCTGTTTGCGGCCGAGTGTCCTCTAAGAGTAGATATTTCAGTCTCAGAAGAGATGGTTGAGAGGGGGCGGATGGTCTCGATTCTATCGGAGAACGTAACTCGAGCCCTTGAGGGTGGTCGCGCACTCGAGTCATCTTCTGTACTGTTTTCGCGGAGTGATGGTTGTGAGACAGATCTGTTGAACTTGTGGCCGAAAGCGAACTGGTTGCCCTCTGAGGGTGTGTTGGGCGCACTGCCAGTTCGTGCTGGAACAGGCGGGTTCATGATCGAAGTCAGGTCGTGAGAAGAGATGGCGCCTGAGCGACGGTGAGCGTGTCCCCGACGACCGGCTGGAGGGCCAGGGCGTAGTGTCGAGCTTGGTACAGGAAGAGCGTCCTCTCCCTTTGTCGGACTGCTGCTCATCAATGCAGTACCACCAGGTCGCACATCACCACCAATGAACTCGCTTCCACCCCTCCTGTGGCCATGTGTCGGCTTTGAGGGAGATACAGGTACAGGTACAGGTAGTGTCGCTGGTGACTGTGGTGGTGACGATTCGGCGGCTGGTTTGGCTGGTCCTGCAGGATTGAAGGAGAAGTCGGGCAAAGCATTGATTGACTTCTGCCTGTGGTGCGGCATGGAGCCTCGTCGGCCCGCTGGATAGGCTTGCAGCGACATTGGGCGCGATGTCGTCGACGCTGGCTCTGAAGACGCGGTGTCTGGTCCTCGCATGGGGAAAGAGAATTCGGGGTTGGGGATGAGCTCGATGGGACCGGCATTGGAGTGTTGTCGACGCTGGTAGAGCGGTGAGCCGATACCAGACTGCGACTGTGTTGCCCTGTGTCGTGGCATGGCAATTCCGGCCATGTTGAATTTATTAGCTGCCCTAGCGGACGCAGCGATCTGCGACGATGGGGCTTGACGAGATTAGGGATGGCACCGCCAACGGACGCGTAGCACAATGCTTGATCTGCGAGCTAGACTGGCAGCGTGCGTTCCAGGGACAGCTTGCCGGAACTGGGAGGACAGAGTGTGGTTGGACGGGTGGTGGTCGAGGTGCTACACGTGTGAGCGCAGCGGGCGTGAGACGAAACAAGCGCTGTCGAGGTACAAGAGCTGACGCGATTACTATGGCACATAACAGTCAGCACGCGCAAAAGCAGATTGCAGGACGGTTGGTGAGGTTGTGCGAGGTTGTTGGTGTGCGTACAATATAGGTCGAGGTAGTGCTGAGCGCGGGATGGGCAAGTCGGTAGGCTGCCGTGGGCGTAGTCGGAGTGAGTGAAGCCAGTACACCCAAGATTAAGGAATGACAGGGGAAATGAGCGGACAGATGCCTAGAGTCGCCTCAATTAGTGTGAGTAACGACAGTGGGCTCCAGAGTGCGGTTTGAAGGTGCGCGACGGGGGCGACGGCGAGGTGGTGACGGTGAATTGGCGGAGGTGGGTGAGAGACGAGCACCAGGGCAACTGTCGCTTTTGTCGGTCGTTCCTTCCCAGGCAGGCTCCACGCTAGCACGGTCCACCACACCGCGCAGGGATCCCCGGTTCGTGGCTTTACCCATGCTAATCGCTGTCTCCCTCGTAATTTCACGCCTGATCCACACGATGCCGGGACGCGCTGCCAGGTACCAGCGAGGACGGTACATGCGCAATTGCTTTTTACACATGGCACCATGCGATGCACCATTGCGCAGTAGCCCTCAAACGTCGTCAGTGCTGCAAACAGAGCCGTTGTCCTTCCAGGTTGCACGTGTCGACAGCCTCACATCACGAGACTTCAGATGGAGCAAACCCACTCCAGCTCTCTGCACAACCATGATGTAGCAATGCCCCTCGGCTAGCCAATGCCTGCCGATAGTCAACTAACGTCGGCCGATGCCTGCTTAGTCCCATGTAGTTTGCAGGTTCCCACTCAGTTCCAAGTATCCAACACTACATGCACAGCGTCACAGCCCTAGCAACAGCAAGATACAACAATTTCCTCGAGGGCGTGCGTGGCAGCTGCCTGCAATTGCGTCGTGTGTCCGTGATTGCGGCTCTGTTGTTGCCATAGCTGCTGTCATTGTTGTGCAGAAGTGCTCAAGTCATCGACCCTTACGCGCTACAAGACCCCTCGCCATTGAGGCGGCTGCACGCGATATGCATCTTCTTCGCTCTTCTTGTCCATCTTTCTCCCAGTGCGTCTTGGCTACATGCCGCCAGCCGACCCCTCTCCACTAACAGATGCGTTCCCGCAACCAACCATCGGACAGCGCGGCTAGCAATCAAATCGCAGCCATGCTACTTCCGCTGCATGTGCCGTTACTGGCACCACCTGCCCGCCTGCCCGCCTGCCCACGCGTCAAGCTCTTGCTATCCGAACTGCCCGACAAGTCCACGCATCCTCGGCCTCGAGACATGAAGGATGAGCACTGAATGTTTCACAGCACCCGTTCGAGGTGGGGCTGCGCATCCCGGCACATGTATGGCCAAGCGTGAATTTGATATGCAATTCGGACCAATTGACCAAACTACACCCGTTTGATCCCAGCTATGCAGGGGCAACGACGCCCTCACTATCCCCCTTTCGAACCATAACGGAAGCTCGTCCTCGCCACCATAAATAGGATGTGATAGACGAAATGCGGAGAAGCGGGATGGCAGAGGCAAACTGCAAGGCCTGTCCACCATCTGACGCCCGTTTTTTTGCTGAAGAGGAAGGTAGAGCGCAAAAGAATCAGGAAATTCTCTTTTTACACTACTGATTTGGTTAAGAGGCAAGCCATATATCGGGACCAGCCCTTGCTGCAAGACGACTGAAAGCCCTCTCCGAATATGAGAAGATAACGGGCCAGACACACTTATCCCTACTATAACCATGCGGTGCACACGAATATCGTTCCATCACTGATAGGACCGGCATCTGGCCTCCGGGAGCGCATCAAGTTCAACACCACATGTGTCTCAAGCCGTCGCAACGGGGTCTGCGGACTGGCATCTGTACCACTCCCTCGTCTCGATCGTCTTCAGATAAGACACTGTTAATTCTCCATTACACTTGGGTCAGGGCGACCATAGTCAACATGTCCCTGCATGTCCGACGCATTGCTGCCCCATACGGCGCATCGACACTGCAACTCTTTGCGCTTTTCAGAAAATGTTCCGTTTGCGCGCCTGCATGTGGAGATTTCAATGTGTTGCTTCGCATGCTCTAAGCCTTGTGTGCGATATGGACATGCTCGGCCTGTTCATCATTTATCGCCTTCCAATCAAGCAAACGCACCGATTCATTTCGCGATATCCTCCGACGTCATGAACATGGAGTACCATGTCTCCCGCTGTCTGCATCATCTCAAATGATCTCCAGGGTCCATCTCTCATCGGCGCAATGCGCCGAGCTACGTCCCGCAATTGAAAAACTCGACTTCATTTTTCTTGATCCACTACTTCCTGCCGTTTGTAGACGGAAAACATTGCTTGCCAAGTCTTCTGAGATTGAGCATGTTTACGAGGATACGACGATAGCAATCTCGAAACAAGCCCGAGAGCCACCAACCATCGCGCCGCTCGGTACTAGCAACCCGATCTGTGGAGCATAGTGCACACAACGGCTGCCTTTGTGACGTCCATCTCAACGCTGGTGTGCGCCATCAAGCTTTAGATCAGATTTCGTTTCTTTTGGATCGAGACCAGCGGTGTAGGAAAAAGAACTTGTACCACAGAGTCTATAACCTCATCGTTGGGTACGGGACCCGAAAATGCCATCTTACAGCTTCGGACCGCAACTCTACTCTTCCCAATAACTTTATCAAAATCGTTTGGTGTTATTCTTGGACTCTGCATCTGCGCAAGCGCGAACACTGTATACGAGCTTTGGCATTGCACAGCCACGGTGCTGCTCCACAAGTTGCAAACGTCTCCGTGCCAGCCCATTGGCTTCCAAGCGCCCTACCACCTGCGTCCAACCTGCCGCTGGCGCCCGCCAACGCGTCGTTACTTGTCAGTGTCAATAACATCGTCAACAACGGCTTCTATGACGCGCAGCTACCAAACTCCACTCAGGGGTAAGATCGCGCTGTCCGATGTGGAATGGAGTGAATGACGGAGTCTGCTCTATCCGGCCGTCAGTTTTTTCTAGGAAACTGCGATTCTTGGAAGTATTGTTTACACTGGCCAGGTTACGAGGCGTACGGAGACCCAAAATTGCGAATTTCGTTTCAAGTCTGTTTTGATCCTCAGGAAGGACGAAATTGGCAATCTCCGGCTTCTATTTTGCCTTCTTGCCCGATGGGGAAAACGCAATGAGCATTATTGACACCACAGCCAATGACAGGCCTGTAAGCCACGACTGCGCCTCCCCTGCTTAAGCAGCACCTGATGGACTCACAGACAAACCTCATACCCGAGCGATGCGAGCACTGTTTCTTTCTTCTGAACAATCGTCATAATGATTCCAGGCATACTCACTGGCTTGACGTGGCCTTGACAACAAGGCAATGAGTACACCTGGGAGATTGCGTTGCCAGGTGGGCCGGGTAATTTGCTGGCTGCACGCGAATGCGCTCACCCAGCGACGTGTACAGAGCGAAGGAGCGCCGCCTGGGTCCGCAGAGCCGCAGACTCGAGATGATTTCAGCCAACCACTCGCCTTCCCAACAGAAGAGAGTTCACCGTGCTGTAAACCACTCAGCTGGTTGTCTAATGCGACACCAGATGTCGTTCGTTGCCTCCCGCTCGCTTCCGGTTGTTCGCTGGTGCAAAGTCTAGGCTGCTTCTTCCCCAGACGAACCAGATGCTCCAACCCCACACCCTACTATCACATCTGAAACCATCGCCTATGTACCGGCAGTTCCAGATGCAGAGAAAAGCATGGCTCAATGTCTTCAGACCACTACCTATGGAACGGCGAGCGGATCTCAACGATCGCTACCAAAAGGTCTAGACGATGTCAGCATGCGCGCTGTTTCTTTGATCTTTACTCGCCTACCAAGACTCGTGGCCAGATCTCGCACCAGCTGATCTCTCAACTTCAGCTACTAGCGAAACCCTCGAGTGCCCCTCTTTCGCTAATGGATACTACAACGAGCTGAAGTCGAGAGCTGTCACGCCTGGATAAGCACTGCCGGACCCAGCGCCATTTCGTGATAACATTCGCCTGAACAACCCCCGCAACGGAGCGTCCGTCGCCTCTTGATCCGTCGTCGCCAAGAGACATTATTGGTCAAGTCTGTGTCTGCTCATGGTCTGGAGCGGAGGAAAATGCTAAGCACCGATGAGCGACTCACATTGCGCACCTCTTTAGGGGCAGGTCTACGATAAGCTGGTCGTTGAACTTGATGCGAACGTGAACATCGTCACCCAAGCTTATGCAAGGGCACAGCATCGCTACCAGGATCCGCGCGATCAGTCAGCACCACGTTTCGTACTGCTTCTGTCAGAAGTTAATCGTGCTTTCTACAGCTCTTCTGCAGGCTGACGAGCTGCAAGAACGCGTGCTGATCTCATCTGCAACGTGTACGCCGAAGATTATCTTCATGCACATCAGACGTAAGAGCAGTCTACTCGACTAAGCTGAGAGGCCGCCTTTGAAAGCCGTTCTGTAACAATACATTGACATTGTCGATACTGCAGCTCACTTTAGTGCATGCAAACCACGATCCTTTTTCCTTTCATGGAGGGTCGATCGGAGCCTTCATTGGACCCTCTGGCCCCTGGCGTCAACTGCACTCGGATGGGACCGATCGCCAATAGGGTCATCAACTATTGCCTGGACACTAAGGAAATGCCTTTTGTTCAAGCGCTCCCGCCCAGATACCGAAGCAGGTTACAGTAATAGAGGTTTGGCTGTAACAACTATTTACTAAAAGTGAGATGTTTGTATGTTTGTATGTGAGAAACCAGCGTCAGCGCAGATCTGCGGGAAAAGCAAGATGCATCTTAAGCTTGACGCAACAATTCTAGTTAACAACCACCAGACCATCTATAAACATGCCTTGATACCTTCGGTTTCATCGCGGCGATATTGCCTGGTGGGTGTACTGCACCTAAACATAACTGGCCTGTCTTCTTGTTGCCGTAGCGCTGGGATTGAATTCGCTTGTCCTTTTTCATCGGTCCAGAGAAGCAAACATGCGGCACGGCAAACCTAGTTTCTATCGATAAGGCGAACTCGTGGTTATACTTCCTGATCGGTGAGGATTAAAAGTCCACGGGACTTGTTCCTGGGCCCGGGCGTTGCGCCACCAACTTTGAGTTCGTCGCTGACCTCAGATGGGATGAGTATCTGCATGTGATAAGATGCTCCGCAGTTTCAACGCCCAACTGTCAACCTTGGAGGCACTAAAGCATCTCGATACGCATTCACCAAACAAGCGATTGCCCTAGGGCGTACTGCCGTATGCGGTCAGATTAGGAATCAAATCGCGCACTTGATAGCATGGTGCCTTATTACCATCCACCATGAGATCGCTTGGGCGGATGCATGCTAATCCGATACACCACTGGCACTCACTACCAAGCGAGGAGAACACCAAGTCTATCAGACCCAAAGCCGTAAAGTGTTGAGGGACATATCATCTCCTGTCACCTGCATGCTTAATCAGAAGGATTAATCGACCGCAGCAACTGCTCTTTCTGGACCTCAACACCTGTTGGATTAGGAAAAGGGATTTCCTCACTTGGATGTCGCTTGGTTGAACGGCCTTCCTTCCCAAGCGCTTGCTCCCGCTAGGCCCGCGCGTCTAGTCGACACATCATGTTCCCCACTGCCGTCTAACTGGGACGGGGATGACCAAGGGATTCCCTAGGTTGCGATAGTCTGTTGTGACGACTTAGCGGCTGGTCGTACACGCGTCACTGCTGTCTTGTTAGCTTGGCTCTGTGCCGATGATGAGACTGAAATGTGTAGAATTCAAAGGGAACTTTTTATATGGTCTTGCTGATCGTTTTCATCGAAATTTGCTACAGCGATGAATGCTTGATAGAACTACAATGTGAAAAGCTACAGTCTTGTAAATCAATGGGTCACTAACATTACAGGATCCAAATCTAGCAGTCAAACAACTTCTACAGAGCTTGGCCTTGAAATTTCTGGATACTCCCTCGTTTATTGTCCTCCAAGTCTGAGGAACTCGAGACCGATAAAGGAAAAGATACATGTTCAATACAAACTCACCCTCTGTGTGAGCCCTATGTGGTCATAGGAGTGCATGTTTCATGCATTTCTCCAGTCGTTTCCTTAAGGATGTTCTTCGCTCATTCCTTTTCCATTCTTCCTTAGCTATCCTTGACTCCCCGTTCACAACCCACTTCTCTACATCCAACAGTTTAACCCTACTGCGGTTCGCCACACAACTGGCATACCATCAACCACTGCCCCTTTGTTACCCAAACTATCTTGCCGCTACATTCTACACATGGTTCTTTCGTAGCGGTGATCACATTCCCGTTCTTGGCCTTTTCTCTTTCGTCCTTGTAGTGAATTCCCTTGTCAGTTTGCATGTAGGCAGAAATAGAGGAAGACGGTGCTGATGCGCTACTGTGCGATGCGGTTGGTAGTTGTGGTGAAGCTGCTCGAGAATTGGAGGTAGAAATGAATGTAGAGATGATAACGGCAGGTTTGTCTGAAGTTTTTGCGCCGAAGTCTAGAGGTGAGAAGAATGCTTTAGGGGCGTCTGATTGATACTGGTCGGACATGGTGCTGGTATTGGTAATATCAGAGCTGAAGTGGTTGGGTAGGTAATGTAAGCATGTGCCCAAGATGTGTTATAAGGACCTGGGAGTAAGGTTTTTCGTATACTAATGGCTCAGTGGGGTATTGATCAAGGCTTTTACATTGTTTTGGGATCAAGCAGGGCTGACACGATCAGAGCGGAGCAGTGAATATATGGTTGCGCTGTTTGGAGATTGACCAACCGTACATTTGGGTGTGTATACTGCGACTAATTTCCCTGGTTGGATTTTCACTTGAGTAAGTAAACAAGTCTGAAAGATAACGGATATGTTTTTCTCGTGAAGCGGCGGACGTTGAATACGAAATGACTACATAGCATAAGGTAGCAAAGAAGAGCTGAATACTGATATCGAAGTATACCCCAAAACCTCATCTAGCCCGTATACACGCCTTACTCTGCCCGTAACATCGCCTTGTATCCAAGCTGCTTAGAAATCTCTGTCATCCGTCTAGGTACGTTCTCAATTAGGGAATTGGCAGTCAATACATTCAACAGTGAATTTGGACGGGGTAGGCGGTGGGAGAGGAGCGTCACAGTTCCAGCAGTGACCGAAAGATGCATCTTCGTCCTCGGTATCGGAGTCCTCATCATCGGAGACGTAAGGAA
>Ga0268250_10001259_pt1 | contig 11206 bp, 7 predicted proteins | sample AgamicAsSfe_FD_200448 | JGI IMG/M metagenome (GOLD analysis project Ga0268250, IMG submission 200448) | Agave microbial communities from Guanajuato, Mexico - As.Sf.e (v2) (version 2) | ecosystem: Host-associated > Plants > Phyllosphere > Phylloplane/Leaf | place: Guanajuato, Mexico | collected... | reverse complement strand
CTCTTCCCCACGTCTACCGGCCTACTTTCACCACAACCGACACCACAACTGGAGCTAATTCACGAGCCGGCGGAACAAATACAGGCTTCAGAATCACCGACTGCTACGCAAACGCCTACTCGCACTTGGCGCACGTTCTCAGACTTCTCTCGTACAGCCTTCTCCACTGCCGACGGACTCGACGGCAAGGAGCAAACTGCCTTTATGGGTCTCTCATCTCCAGGCGGCAACATGTCGCCTTCTCAACTGCGTAACACGTACTCTTCTTTGGCAACTCTTACCGGAACTCAATCTTCTCTTCTCAGCGGCTCGGCATCCAAGGACTCGACCATGCTTGCTGGCGGTGCCGAGATGGCGCCACAACTAGTTCCACAGGCTCATGGATTAACCGCGAATGCCAGTCGCCCTGATATACCACAACTCCGTGGCACTGGTGGCAGCATTGCTAGCGATGGCCTGGTCATTGGACCAAGCCAAACGATGTCACAACAAGAAGCCTATGATCAAGCTGGTGCAGGACTACGACATGTAGTAAATGAAACCAATGCTACGTCTCCCAAGTCGGGAGACCGATATATCGGGAACACAAGCGGAAGCGACAGCATTGGTAAACATCGCCTTGGTCTTCATACTATCTATGAGAATGTTGCTAACACCCAATCAGCTACGTCTCTCGAAGCCGGACTCCAGAGGACGGCTAGAACGATCCTACCTGCTAGATCATCTGCAGGAATTTCACCCTCCTCGCCCGGTGCTTCTGCAGGACTATCACCAATTTCTTCCAGTGCATCTGCTCAAGTAACCGCCCCGACTGCTGAGGTCAGCAGTCACGGAATCGAAAGGACGACGAAGCTACAGGTCGCTGCCTCCGAAAGTGTGCGCCAAGATAGCATTGCTGCTAGTGGAGAAGCAGCCTCAGCCGCCCGACCATCCAGTCTGTCTGCAGACTCGACCAGCTCATCGTCATCCACGAGTACAATTCGCACTGGACCCGACAGTCCACGATCACGACCTCAGGCTGCCAGTCCAGACCTACATGGCGGACTATCTGCCGCAGCCGGCACGCCATCCACGCCCTCCGATGCGATCGCCCATGACAAGGACTCCAGGAAGCCAACCTCGGCCACGCAGGCCAAGGCGCACTCCACGGAGTCCGAGGCTCTTGTCAGTAGCGGGACTGCAGCACTTCAAGCAGCAGCGACGCCCTCTGAGCCTCTGCGACATCGTCGCAAGCGATCGCCCGGACAAGCCATTGCTCCTGCAACCTCTGCAAGCCTTGGTCTCGATGAGACCAAGGTTGCGGCTGCCGTGTTGGTGGCCCAGGTTTGCATGACTTGGCGGGCTATGGCTAGCGCATTCGTGCAAGCTATGTCGACACCGACGTCTTGTAGAAGCTACGATGGAGATTGCACGTCTCTGTCTGCTTCACGGGCTGTGTTGCTGGCTGCTTAGCACGACGAGGGTGAGCTCGATAAACGATTTGTTTTATTTTTGATAGCGTTTTTGTTCTTTGATGTTTTGCACGACGGTGTTGTTGATGGTGACGATGGGGAAAAAGACGAAGATACGGAGATGGTTGACATCTAAGTTGAAAAGTAATCTGGCGTTTCTTTGAATATTTTGGATCATTTCTCCTTTGTCATTACTTTCATCTACACCGTAGATAGAAGGGACAGCACTACATCTGGTTGTCTCTAGAATGTTTCTTTGCTGAATGCAAAATCAATCCTCAACATTTTCTGCTCGTGTACCCGTGCTTCTATCCTACACATTCCGAACCATGTGCTCCTTGATGCAACCAATTATATCAAAGCCACCCTCAACCTCAGCAAACGTCGACATCGCCCTTCGCGATATGTCGCCCTCGCGCTGACAGGGTTCAATGCGGCCCATAGCCTGCGGGTCTTCCTCTCAGCATCTTGTAGTGGACAAGGATCCGTGCTGTATGATTGAACAGAGTAGCTTGGCGAGTGGTGGAACTCCAATGCGTTTGCAGACGTTATCCATCAGAGCTTCTCGCAGAGTTGTCGTTTCAAGTCCAAAGCCAACGACAGCTTTCATTGGCAGCGAGGCGGCATCGGAAGCCACTCTCCGTGTTGTTTCTTTCCATGTGTCTTTCATCGCCCACCTCTCACAGCGAGGCAGCAGCTTCGACAGCACCGATGCCCTTGAAGAGACCAGGATTCGTGATTTCAATATGCACAGGGTATTTCCACTCCATGTATTTCGTCCATCCTATGGATTCTGCATTAGCACCTCTGCATCAGTAGACAGCACTTCAACAACTCACCCCAATAGGCAGCTTTACGGCCAAAGTACTTGCCCAAGTAGGGCACCAACACCATTGTGAGCAACAACTCCAGCTGTTGCAATGACTCTTTCCATTCTTTCTCAGCGTCAGACTGCCATTCTTCTTCCGAGGGCGACATGGAGGTTGTGCTGGCCGAGGTGGAGGGGAGGGAGTCCAAATCGTCCGAGGATGATGGTGATGCGGCGCGGGGAATGTTGTCGTACGATTGGTCTGACATGTTTGCTGCTTTTGTATGGGTGACAGCAGGGAAGCAGCGTTGATCTGGTGTCTCTAACAAAAGCAGGGAAGGTGCGTTCGGTTGGTGTGAGGCTGCTGTGTTGCGTCTTTCACAGCTCTTGTCTCTCTTCCTTGTCGGAGCAGTCGCGCTTGCATGACGCCCCACGACTCATGGCACCACGCGGCATTCCCGATGTCCGACAATGTGATTCATCTTGGCATCTTTCCCCCCACACTTTGCCAAACCCCAGACTTTCCCGTCGTGCTAAAATAATCAGAGAGCAAAAAAAAAGCCTCGCTGGCCGAAGTTCAAACTTGCACGATACACACTACACAAACATACAACCATGGGCAAAACACGCGACCCCAGCCCGAGCGCAAGCTCAAACGCATCCTCAGATGCCGAGACTACCACCCCCAAAGTCAGCAAAGTCGAAAAGACAAAGAAGCGCAAGCGCGCCGTCCTCCCCGAAGATGAAATCGAAGTCGACGTCAACGCCCCCGAACCTCCCTCGAAAAAGGCAATGCGTGAAGCCAAAAAGGCCGCAAAAAGAGCAAAGGAAGATCCTGAAGGTGCTGCTGCCGCCGTCGCCGCCGCAGCCGCTGCCGCAGATGGAGAAAAGAAACGCAGTGATTACGGTATCTGGATTGGAAACTTGGCTTTTGCTGTCGACAAGGATATGTTGCGTGTGTTTTTCACACGCCAGGCTCAGATCCCCGATGCGGAGATTACACGTTTGAATATGCCTGTGCCTCAAGGCCCTGCTCAGCCTGGTCGCACCAAGCCCTCGAACAAGGGTTTCGCCTACGTCGACTTTGCTACAGAGGAGTCCCTCAACAAAGCCATCGCCATGTCCGAGACGCTGGTCAGCGGCCGCAAAGTCCTGATCAAGAATGCAAAGAGTTTCGAAGGCCGCCCTGCTCAAGCAACAGCCACTGTCAATGCTCTGGCTGGAAATGCAGACTCGAGCGAAGCCGCAGCAGCAGGAGATGCAACGGCCAAGAAAATCGGTCCCAATGGCAAGCCCATCATGCCCCCTAGCAAGCGTGTCTTTGTCGGAAACCTCAACTTCGACGTCACCAGAGATGATTTGGAAACACACTTTTCGCAGGCTGGAGAGTTGGAAGATGTGTTTATGGCCACTTTCCAAGATACCGGAAAGTGCAAGGGTTACGCTTGGGTACGCTTTGCTGAGCTCGAAGCCGCAGAGTCTGCTGTCCGTGGCTTCATCTGGAAGTTTGACGATGCCAGCGATGATGAGGAGGAAGAAGAGGAAGAAGTAGAAGAGACAAAAGCCTCAGGATCAGACTCCGACAGCGACTCCGACAACGAAGAAGCCACCGAGAAGAAGAAGACAACCAAGACAAAAAAGCCCAAGAAGCAAAACAAACGCAAATGGTTCATCAACCGTCTCCACGGCCGCCCTCTACGCTGCGAATTCGCCGAAGACGCCAGCACACGCTACAAGAAGCGCTTCGGCAAAGACCGCCCAGCCTCCGAAACCCACATCTCGGACAACAACGGCGCACCCATCACCGAAGTTGACGGCGAAGAGAAACCTCAAAGGAGATCCAGACCCAAGGGTGATGCGGATGCGAGACAAGAGATGCGCAGAAAGAAGTTTGATGCTAGAAAGATTAGGCCTGGTAATGCGTTGGCGAATGCGCCTAGAGCTTCTGCTGCTATTGTTGAGGCGGCGGGTAAGAAGACTTCGTTTGATGATTAGAGGGAGAGGAGGGAGGTTGATTAGGATATTTTGTTGGCGTCTTTATGCGAGCTGATGGGTTTAGATGGAAAGGGCATGTCCTCGAAAATACAATTTTTCTCTCTCATCAACTTCGAGTCTTCTGACTTGCTTCATGGATATGGAGTTTCTTGTTCAAGGATCATGCATGACGATAGTATCATGAATATGGCTCGATCAACCTTGGCAGTAACAAGCATGGCTTCAAGCTATGTGAGAAGGGGCGAGTGGAATACACTGATTGAGGCAGGTGGTAGAACTCACTCAGTAAAGTATCAGAAGAGGTAGTCAACATAAATCTGATCTAGGATGTATGAACCACCACTCATCAATATGCAAAAACCTATCATTGTCCAAACTCCAGCAACAGCAACGCTAATTCGCAGACACATGAAAAGCAATCTTGTTCCAAGGACCTCAAACCATCAATTCAGCAGCCCTAACCCTCCACCCCTCTCCAAACCTCCTCATACTCCAAATAACAAGGACACCAGAAACCAAACACCACACCCCAATAACCGTAAACAACCACCCATCCCCACACCAATCAATCAACGGACTAGCCACCAAACTACCCACGCAAGAAAAGATATTGCGCACAAAGTTGTTCAACGCAATACCATGACTAGCTTTGTTAGGCATGAATTCCGTAAGCATAGTAGTGACGACAGCAAAGATCAACATACTGCCAATGCCAAAGAAGAAGTTGGCGAGCATAGGGACGAACCAGAAAGTGCCGTAGCGAGCAGACCAGCCATACCAGATGAGCGCTAGAGGAAACATGATGGCGCCCAACCATGCGTTTTCCCTCAAGCGGTCTTCAGGGCGGTAGATCAAGTGGCCGTGCTCATCGTAGCGATTAGCCTTCTTAGCTTCTCTAGCCATGATTTTATCGACCCATTTGCCGCCGAAGAGGGAGGCGAGGAAGTAGCCTAGTGAGTTTGGGATGTAGAGGAGGCCGACGATGATGGTGGAGTAGGAGTAGGGCTCTGAGTCAAAGGTTTGTTGGACGGAGATGTTGAGGACGTAGAGTGAGCCGAATGTTATGCTTGCGTAGTAGACTACTAGTGCCACGGCTGGGATGCGCAGGTTGAGGATGATGGCTAAAGGGTCGACGAACCAGCGGCGGAAAATGGTGATGTAGCGCTTTGATTTCAGAGCTACGCTCTGGCGTGTGCTGGTTCGTGAGAGCGTGGGTCGTGCGTTATTGTCCTTTTCCGAGGAAGTGGCGATGATTGAGGCAGAGATAGTGTCCTTGAGCGTCTCTGGCAGAAAGAAGAGGAGAAGGAACCAGAGAAGTGCACCGTAGATTGTGGTAAACCACATGCAGCTTCTCCATCCAAGACCTTGTGTCAATGCTCCTCCGACAATAGGCGCGAGAAGAGGCCCACACCTACAAGCAAGAGTCAGAGCTATGGCGAAGTCATCCGGCCTGGCAAGGTCACTTACAATGGTCCTAGATAGAACATACTCATTGCATTCCCTCGCTCTTTGACATCCCAGCAATCGGCAATGGTTCCAGCACCGACCGCTTGCACCGAAGCAGCCGCACCTCCAGAAAGAACACGCATAACAATAAACATGGAAATGTTGACACTGATCGCACTCAAAATGTTGAAGATCAGAAACAGAAAGAAGGAAACCAGATAGATAGTCCTTCGTCCCAGAGTTTCCGAGAAGCTTGACCACCACAGCGGGAACACTGACATACTCAACATATACAGAGCAACCGAGAGATTGGTGACTGTAGAAGAAGAGTCGAATTCACGGTTGATTTGTGATAAGCCAGGTAGAATGATTCCACTACCCATTGGTGCAGCGGCGCCGGCTACAGCAACGACAAAAGTGATGAACCATTTCGTCCTGCGAGCATAGTGTTTGGGATCCTCGACTTCGGCAATGATGGCCACACGGGCTAGCAATCCTCTTCTTTGGGCTTTGGGTACGAATATAGGTTCTATGTCCTCGCTGGCTATTGATGCCGTAGCTTGTTTCTCCAGTGAAGATGCGTCTGCATGGTCTGCGTTTGGGAGTGGGTGGATGCCGTCGGTAGTGGGTAGAGGTGTGGTGATTGATTCGACTTCTGGTTGATCTGGCACTGGGAGAGAGTGTATCGAAGGTGTATCTGAGCTCGTCGACTTGACGTCCTTTTCCGAGTGTTGATCGTGTGAACCCATGTCCGTACCGGCGTTATCGTCGCCTTTCTCCGGATGACCGTTACGGCGGCAGTTTGACGGTGTCTCTGCGCGACAAGACGCGTAAATTGCAGGTTGATGGCTGGCTGCCAGGAGTGAAGGTCAAATCAACCATAGCTACTTCAGATGTCTATTTAGCTGTCGCCCATAGTCAGGCCGTTTCGGCGCGTCAAAATCCCAGCGGACCTCACTCAAAATGTTTCCCCCCCATCGATTGAGAAATGCCGAACAGCCGAGAGCTTCTATCATCTCCTAATCCGGCCTAGTCGAGCCGACTTCCGCTTCCAAGACCCCTCTTTACTTACTAATCTACAGAGTCGACCTCTTTCTATCGACGGATGGCGACATTGTAGCCTGAGGGCATACGCAGTCGTGTTTGAAAGAGATAAGGTGATTGTTCGCAAAGGAAGCTTTAGCACTTCAACAAGAGTGCATACCACACCATATACATATGCTATCTATGCTGCGACAAACTTGTGGAAGAAGTCGACAAAGTCGAAGAAACTTCTCTTATAGTGTCTCTCAAACTTTCCACTGGTTCTGTTAACAGTCTGGAGACCATACTGGTTCTCGAAAGATCCAAACTCGTTGTTGTCAACAAAGCTCCACGCCAATGCTCCGATAACATTGACTCCATCCAGATGCATCGACTTCAACACCTCCCTCAGATACTCCTGATAGTACAAAGTTCGCTGCAGATCGTAACGCTGCTGGACAAGTGTCTCTTTGGATTCCATGAAAGGATTGAAACCAAATTCAGAGATCAGAATGCCAGAAGGTTTGAATGTGTTCCAGATGTAGCCCAATTGCTGGCGAACGTATTGAGGTGCAATGTAGGCATAGTCATTGGACTTTTGCCCAACTTGCCATCCATTCTGTTGGATCTCGCCCAGCTCAGCGCACTGAGGCCAAAGAGGATCGCTGCTATTGTTGATACAGCTGTCAAGTCCATTTGCCGGCGCCGCAGCGAACTGCGAAACATATGGGTCAACAGCCCAAAAGTCGATCGAACCGTTGATGTACGAGATTTGCTGTGCCGTGAGCGCAGTCAAATTCACATTCGGCGTGGCCAAAACCTCTGACGGATATTGCTTTCCGAGGAAAAGAGGATTGGCCATGATTCCGAGAATGAAATCTTGGTAGCGCGATGCCGCTTGCAAGTCTGAAGTCTTGTTCAGATCGCGTGGAACAGCAAGGTTGTTCGCAAACTTGATCGTGACCTTACCGGTACCACCAAGAGTGTACTTGTACCACTTATACACGGCTGAATGTGCCATAAGGATGTTGGTCAGCCCATTGTATGTGTGGAAAGAATACGGTATTCCGATGTTCGGCTCATTGAATGTAACCCAGTAAGGAACATGCTCAGCATAGCGAGCCATGACCTGTTTGGCGTAATACAGGTAGTCCGCGGTGAAGTCCTTGTCCAGACTGACTGTTGTTGGCGCGTCCGCATGGACTAGAGTAACGATAGGCTTGATGCCGTATTGAAGACAAGTCTTGATCAGATCATCATAGTGATCAAGACCTTGGGTGTTGACGGGGCTGTTTGTAACACCGAACGGCACAATTCTGGACCAAGAGATTGAGAAGGAATAGTATGGCACTCCGATTGCAGCAAGTCTGGCAATATCTTGCTTGTAGAGGTAGTAATTCATGTCGGCTTCCACAGAGTCATTGCCGCTGGCTATACCGCCAGGACCCTGATTTCCGAGTCCATCAAGGTTGCCAGGTCCTCTGCCTTCCTGTTGGAGAGCACCTTCAATCTGCCACGCGCTCCCCGCAACGCCCCAGATGAAGTTATTATCGAACTTATAACAATCGAGACATGCGTCCGCGTCAGGGCATGCAGAGTACAGAGCTGGAGGATAGACAAGCTCGCTCGTAGGAACAGGGGTAGGCGAGACGGTGGTAGTAAACGGCACAGTGCGGTTGTAGGTATATCCAGACCATAGAGAAGCGTAAGCAGATTGACCGTACATACCGTCCTTACTGGTGGTAGCTTTGGGGTTCAGAGAGTAAGTCGTGTATGTGACATTCGGAGGCAGCAAGGACTTTGCTTTGGAATAAGCCGGAGCAAATGCACTAGCGAAGGTGACTGGAGTTGAGATAGGAGTAGCATAGTGGTTTGAGGTGACCTGGGTATAGCTGAAAGGACTGTAGCGAGCTGTGAAGCTCGTCGAAGCGCAGGTAGAAGCCGATGCAGCCTTTGACTATTGTCAGTATCCGAAGTGCCTTGCTTGAGAAATTGACATACAGTGGTAGTCCAGGGCAATGCAGTCTTTGCACTGGTACTGACACGGCTTGTCAGTGTGCTAGTGCTGCATGAAGTTTTGACACTCTGCTTAGGGAAAGCTGTTGAGAGAGCGCACAACAGCGCAAAGCATAGAATGGTGAAGCTGATCATTGTGATGTGCCTGACCAAAAGAACCAGACTTCTATATGAATGACACCGGGCCGCATTCTTATAGTTCTGCTTGCAAGGGGGTAGGAGCGAACATGTCACCCCTCCAGGTGAAGAAGCCCACCACAAGGGGTGACATTTTCGCTCGCTGTTGACTCTCTTCTGATCACTACAACTTGGCAGCCCTAGCTCGTAGATCGAACGAGGCTAAAGATCAAACCCCTCAGTAGTTGATCAGTGCCATACTGAGCTTTGAGTGGAGTCAGAGAAAAGTTAGTCTTCAAGCTCGAACATCGGGTAGTATCGACGGCAACTCGATACAGATTGGCAGCCAGTCGTATGCCGTTCTATGCTTGTATGTGCTTAATCTGCGCACGACCACCGTTTGTAGAGAAACTTTGTGGAGATGTGGAAATGTGGAGATGTGGAGATGTGGGGATGTGGAAAAGATCTGGAATCATGTCAAGCGAGGGTCCGAGGATGACAGACAGACATGCACTTCTCTAGAAGACTGCTCCTACTGGCAGTCGCGAGATCAACATCTTGGTACGAGTGAATTTGCTGGCAAGAACTTCAGTCTTTGCAGCAGGACCTCGGAAGGGAGCTCGTTGCTCTGAACGCCCGCTCCTCTCTTCTTCAACCTACCTCCAGTAGGGAGGCACGACAGAGAGTATGACCAGCCAAGACACGCGTTTGGAGAGAGGTAGTAGGCAGAGAAACATAAGTTGAGAGCGCACTACACGACTGTGAGACGCAGCAAAGAAACACAGAACAAAGATGTATGGGAAGACTCATGTCGGGCCCCGATTGTGCAAGGAGCCCTGATCATGATGTAAGTAAGCAAACAGAATGCTTGGTTGAACATCGCATCGATGTTTTGTTGTAGGGCAGGACACAGGACTGGGTCATGTCGAGACTTGCGAAATGCCAAGAGAAATTAAGTCCAGCGATGTTCATGGCGAAGTCAGTGGCCGATGGCGATGGCGTATCCAGGTTGCAAGTATTAAATCAGAGAGGCTGGGAGATAGATTGGTGGAAAGAGCAACAAGAAAATTAGAGTAGAAGTCGGACGAGTGGCTCGTAAGCCCACACACACAAGGCCAGCCACAGAGTGACAGATGCATGGTCGATGACACGGCGATGGTGAGTTGGCACCAGCGGAAGGGGTTGGGGGCGGGTATGAGCCAACCAGGACAGGCAGTATGCGCCGATCAAAGTGCGGTGACGAACAGAAGATTAAGTTGGGTTACATGTGCATCGCAATGGTGCGAGGTGCAATGGTGCTGGGCCTCTGTCGAGGTGAGAACAAAGACAGCGTGGAAAATTGCGAGGCGCAGTGGAACAGATGGACGCGAAAGATACGGAGGATCAACAGTGTATGGAGCTTGCAGCAAGAGTCTTTCGCGAACGACGACCCGTGCTTGAGCGTTGACCCAGCAGCGGAAGTGCGGGAAGCGCATGGTGTGCAAAGCCTACCACACCAACAGAGACAAGTCGCTTGTGGGCAGCATCTTGCTTGTGAGTCGCCGATCTTGCCGCAGCAGCTGCAGCCGGCTGCAGCGTCCTTGAATGTGCCTTCTCATGCTGCATTAGAATCCATGTCAGTGGACTCCGTGATTTGGAGCAAGAAAACAACGACTGCGGAAAATCGAGCATTTGTAGCAGACAGAAACAAGCTCTTGACGGCGCGTCGGGAAGCAGCCGATATCTAACGGCGCATATCAACAGCCAACCTGTTCTCCACAAAAAAGGTGCCGACTTTATCACAAGAAACCTAGGCCATGGCCATGATCTGGCGCGTCGTTTGCTGATTGGTGCTAGGTAGCAATCAGTCGCTTTCGCCCACTGCGGGCCTCTCGTCCTCGACATTCTTGACTGTTTGTCCCATCTCGAGCGCCCCCCGGACATCGACAGGTCTTCATCTAAGCAAGCTGCGGCTGGAGTGTCAGGAAACGAGTGATACGCGAACTCGGATTGGCAGCGTCTCAGACCATCATCATCACCCACTCCCCATCACCCGTCGGGCTGCAATGACAGTCGCATCCTCGGTCGCGTGAACTTTGCTGAGCAATCGCCGCCGCCATGGGTGTCGAAGCTCACCAACGCCCACCACTGCCTGCACCCACCGAACCCACCGATGTCGACGACACCGATGTAGCCACCAACGTCTCGCGCCGTACCGACCAGACCTCCTTCTCCATCCCCGAAGACGGCACTCCCATCACCATCTCGACACATAAACTCACATCCAAGGAAGGCCCACGCCTCCGCCACGGCCGCAACAAGTCCCAGACCTCGCTGTTGATCGAATACTTCGACGCCACCAAGGGCGACA
>Ga0268250_10001257_pt1 | contig 11212 bp, 9 predicted proteins | sample AgamicAsSfe_FD_200448 | JGI IMG/M metagenome (GOLD analysis project Ga0268250, IMG submission 200448) | Agave microbial communities from Guanajuato, Mexico - As.Sf.e (v2) (version 2) | ecosystem: Host-associated > Plants > Phyllosphere > Phylloplane/Leaf | place: Guanajuato, Mexico | collected... | reverse complement strand
GGCGTAGGGTGATAGCCAGCTTGCGAGGCACCTGGGGCGTGGAAGAGTAGGTTGAAGAAGACAGTAGCTACTGCCTTTCCGAAGTTGAAACTGCTGGACTCTGCATCTACACCACCGGGTGCATCGGTTACTGATTTGTCAATGACATACTGAAGCTGTGCATAGGCGTTGTCGGAAATGGTGGCGCCAGGATTGGGGTTGGGGTTGGTAGGGGGCTTCATGTAAAGCATAGACAGCATAGTAACAGATGCACCAGCTACCGCCTGGCGGGCATCGTCCGCGCCGCTCAACTCGGGCAGAGCGTAGGCAGGGTTGTCGGCGCCAGATGTCAAAAAGGTCAGGAAGCTAGAAGAGGGATGGATGGCGAAGTAGGCATCATGTACAGCCAACTGGAGCATGCCCAGAGCTCTAGCAGAGATTGGTGGGCCAGTCTGCGGGCCTCCGACGGTATGTGTGACGCGGTTAAGCTCCAAGCCGACATGGTGCCAATACAGAACGTAGTTCGTGTTGTACTCTGCCGGTTCATCAATTTGAGGAAGCGGGATAGGGGTGAATGTTGCCATGATGGATGTTTTGAAAGTATGTAGAAGATGGTAGGTTGTAGTGTCGATGATGTGAGCAAGAGCCAGTATGCTTTATACACAACGATACTCAGCTTTCGCAACACCGTCCATGTCTGTCCACACTCGCAGCATTTCTTTTCTCCCAAAATAACCCAGCTTACCATCAGGTGAACTGTCATTACGAAGTGGAGTTTGCCATATCAAGGCAGACATGAAGGCAAAATCCAAGCCACGTTCATAGCCAAGCGGTGTGGAGGACCATTGTCGTGGAGTAGAGATACTGCCAAGAATCGATCATGTCCTCCCGCAAGGATCTAGTTGCGGGAGGATCATGCTTCCTGCGAACTACATGCGACGAATGGTGTTGCTGACCAGCGCGTCGCTGAAAGGCTGAGATCCCCTGTTATGAACGGTTAGCGGTCAGATCTGACGTACATTTCAGCTGACAAGGGGGTACTGCCCAGCCTCACGGCCTCTCAACCAATACATCCACATTGCGAGATCCATGTCGTGAGATGAACTTACAAGCAGTTAAAACTCCAGGGTAAATATCGTGACTTCGAAGGCTACTAACGTATTGATGGGCTATGGCGTAGCCGAGCAAAGCCGTTGGTGGCAGTGTTTCGGACCCCGATGATTCGTAATCGATACGAACGCTTTCCAATTCGATCACATGGTTGTATCGATGTTTCTGAAGGTTGAGAGCGTAGAAGATGGTAGAAGAGATCTGAGTGGTAGGGCCCAAGTCGAGATGGTAAGGAAATGTTCAACGATGGGGCTAAGACAAGCTTGCCTGACACAGCCAGATACTATGGGAGCAACATATCGAAGCAATCACCCCACCCATAAAAAGCGGTAGACGCTGAGTGCTGGGAAAGCGTGGCGTGTTAGGCGTGAATCCACAAGACGCCCAGAAACCTTTTCAGGGTCCAAAGAGGTAAGTCCAGGGGCGGTGTATCTGAACTCTGAACACATATACCCGGCCTAACATGACAGCTCACCTCAGCTCGATGCGCACGTGGGCGGATGTACCCTTGCTTTGAAGATGATTTACACACGCCCGTCCGGATATGCGGGTAGAGAAGACGTTCAAGGCAGATGGATTCGGTCCGCCACCGATGTCACTTGGTCCGATCCGCAAGTCAGCCTATTACCTCCTGATGTCAGGGTATGCTATGGGCGAGTTGTTGTTGGTGGGAGAAACGCTAAACGTGCTACATGCTGCAGAATTCAAAGGGAATCAACGCGAAGAGACAAGACGGGAGGACATGCAATCATGGACCAGTATTCCCAGCGGATCAAGTAAAGTTGAGACTCATCCTACCTACTAGTATGCAGCAGACGAGATGTATACCAGGCTACCAAATCCACATGGTATTGCCGGGTCCCACGCCTCATCAGGCGATGGAAAGTGGCTTGTTATTTCGCTTCCTTCAGTAATGCCTCCATGGTAGCGTCCTTCTGACTGACACTTCCGCTTCGCTCTGCAGGCCTGAGCTTGCCGGTTGTTGGGCCTGGGCTGTTCTGAGCAGCGTTCTTCAGCCTCTCGGTATCTTCGGGGTTCGTGTCCTGCTTCTTCAGGTCCTTGTCCTCATCATCGCTGTCGCCAAGAGAAAAAGGGTCATGGTCGTCAGGCTCTGGGTTGGGCGCGACGGAGGTGAGGGGCTGCCATTTCTTGCCGCTCGATTTGCCCTGGCCGCCCTGGTTGTTGGGTGATGGGTTACGGTAGAGGGCATCGACTTCGTCAACGGGGCCGCTCTGGGGTGGGGATACCGGTGTGGGCTTGAAGAGGTCGGGGTTCGCGGTTGGACGACTCGACGATCGTGGGCCAGGCCCTGCGACTTGTTAGCGGCGGTTTGCATGCATGGTGCGTCCAACATACCCTCGTTGTCTCTCAGCTCGAGCTTTGCAAAGTCGTCGCCAATGACTCGGTTGTCGGCATCGTAGCGGTTGTGGTCTGCCGACCGTCGCTGTTCAGCCGACTTGCGGATGCCATACATCTGATCTGACTGGGAGGGGCCAAAGTTCTGCCTCTGCTGTGGTGGTGGCTGGCGTCCCGTGTACTGCACATTGCCGTACCTGTCGTACTCTTCCATCTCACCGCTGTCAAGCTTCTTGGTGAAATTGCTGATCCAGTTTGTGACTGTCTTCTGCGTCTCCTTGAATCCTTGTTCGATGTTCTTGCGAATCTCGGGGAGATCGTCTACCTTCGTGTTAGCGAGCACACCTGCATGGATACCGTCTGAGCCTACCATCGAAGAAGCTGTGCTCCCGGTCGGGTTCGCCAGGCCGTTGTCGCTGCGCTTGGCCACGCGATGCATAACCTCCCTGTGCGCCCGGGCCGCCTTGGCTTTGGTAGTGCTGGGCCAGTTGTCGCGCGTATATCTCGTCCTGCTCCAGCTGGCTACGGGGCTGGGGCCGCGGTGGCTGCGGTGGAGGGGCTTCCTCGGCCTTGAAGTTGGGATCCGACATGCCTGCGCTGGTTAGCTATACCCCTCACCCACATGCTAGCAACAGGCAGCCACGTACTCAGCAGCGCGTTGAAGGCAGGCTCGACCTTGCCCCCGCTGGCCACCAGAACCGCCTTGACAACATTGGCATCGACGCTGGGGAAAGCCTCAATCAGCGTGTTCTGCGCCTGCACTTGGGGGTCCACTGGTCGCGGTGGCTTCTGGGGAGGGATCTCGGTGGCCTCTTCGTTGAAGCGCACGCCGGGCTTGGGCGACTTGGAGCCTGGCGACGGCGATTTGGTGTTCTCCTGCGCCGAGACAGCTGAAGTGTCGTTGTCGTCGTCAAAGTCGAGCTCACGCGCCGTCGTTGGGCTCTCGGGGGGCTGTCGATTGTTAGTGGGGGAGCTCCCTTATACTTGCTATTTGGCTTGCCTTGTCAGTGCTGGTTTTCTCAGACATGTTGGCTGTAGTGCTCCGTCTGTTGCGTCTATGTCGAGTGTGTTGGTGTCTGTACGGGGCAAGTTGCGCCTGTTGAAGCTCTGGGCTCGTGATAGCCGCGCAGTGACCGTGGCTTGGAATGTTCCGCCGCCACTGATGACGTTTCGCGCCAAGTGGGGCTACATCAACCAAGTCGCCCAAGACCCCAACTGTCTATAGCATTCACCTCCATCCCAGCTCTGCCACGACAGTCGCCCTATGTCTATTGGGCCGTCCACAAGACCTTCGTCATGGTATTCGCAATCCTCTGTACGACGCTGCACTCACGTGAACACAATTGACACGCCTGTTTCAGCTGCTTTTCAACAATCATACTCATCAATGCTATGTCTAGGCCGGTAGCCCCTCATTTGGGTACCTGCATATCGGTGCGACCTTGGAACCTGCACTTCACCAGCCGATCTTGTGTGAGCAAAAAGCTTTCAGGAAACCAATCCGGTGCTCTACTCTTGTGGCCAGTTCCCATCATCTTCACCAGCGCCTCCGCCGACTTGAGACACAGCACCATCCCATGACCGTTGAAGCCTGCAGATATCCACATACCCTTCTTGCCCGGCACCTCGCCTACAAATGGTCGTCCATCGGCTGTAGCACCTATTATGCCTGTCCACTCCTGTACCACACGGCGCGCTTCTTCTTCTTTAGACGCTTCACCCCAATTCTCAGCGCTAAAATATCCAGTCAAGCTCTCGTGGAGATATTTGGAGATCTCTGGGTTCAAGTTACCATCGTCAACTGTCCCGTACTCGCTTGGGCCGGCTGCTGGAAGACGACCTAAGCCACCGCCAATAACTATGTGCTGCCCACCATTCGGTAACGGCCGCGGAATCATGTACTCATAGCCGTCACGATAGATGAACGAGTACGTCGTCGGTAGCGGACATGGAAGCTTTGTTGCCGTTCCTGGTCGTTGTGCGGTGATTTGTCCGCGCATTGGTACGATAGCGCCTTGGAGCTCTTTCATAATATAGGGTGTGTAGCCGTTGGTTGCGATAATGACATTTCCTGTTGTGACAGTGTTGTGCTGGCTGAAAACATCCCAATGGGGACCAGTCTCGCTGTTTGATTTTACCGACGGGCGGATATCATGCACTGGCGTATTTGTGCACAAGTGCAGTCCTTTCTCAAAGCACTCTTTTAATAACCCGGTTGTAAACTGGTATGCGTGTATTCGTCCAGCTAGGTACTCAAAGGCGCCTTGAAGCTGCTCTTCTGACGAGACAGTGGGATTGCTGTTCCTTGCTGCAACGGAGAACTTATTCTGGATATCCGCAACCTCCTCGTGTATTTGGTACCATGCCATCTTTCCCACTTCCTTCTCATGCTCGTCTGCGTCAGCTCGCAGCATCTGAATAGCCAACTTTCCCGCCTCGAAAGTTGGTTTGTCGTAGATGAGATCGACCGTATTGCACAACGTACTCTCGCACTTCAAGCCCAGGTCCTTTGCTATGCTATGCGTCTCAACAATGTTAGCATACTCCAATCTCGCGATCTTCAGTGCCTCTGCTTTGCCAAGCTCTTGGGCATGATGCGTGTAGCTGCGATAACTTGCCGCCTTCGTGTGCCCACCATTGCGACCCGTCGCACCTGAGCATATCTCACGTGCCTCCAACATCACCACCCGCGCATTAGGCAAAGCGTTCAGAATGTTATAGGCGATTGCCGTGCCGGAGATGCCAGACCCGATAATGGCATAATCGTAGGCCTGTGCACCCTCATCCACCTCAGGTTCGATGACATTTGCAAAAGGCGACTTTGGATTGTGCCAGTATGAAGGCAATGGTGTCGTGATAGGCGGCGCAACGGGGATGCGTGCTCGTTCTTCCATGATTGCTTTTGACTGAAGATAAATAAAGATAAGTTGGAGAATACGATGATCAAGAGTCCTTTCTGAGATACGCAAGAACCCTCGGAGCTAGATATATGAAGTTGATAGAGATGGGCGGAGAGGACGTGATATCGTAAAAGTGGGGCGCTTGTCGGCTGTACATACTACTTTAGGGGATATGTTACTTCCCGACTTGTCTACTGTACAACGGTGGCCAGGTATTGACTGCCCAAGCATGCGGTTTTCAAAGCTTGAGATTCACGATAACGACTGGACAAGTTGTGATCTTCTAGTAGATGACGGTAAAGAAGTGCAGAGAGACTGTCCAAGTGGAGCAGTCGCCTTTTCTTCCTCAGCGCTTATTGGCGGATGATTCGGGCCAAAGGCGTCCGGCAGCGAGCTTATGAGAACGGGTGTCTCCAGAAGGTAACACTTTGGCACCGAGTTGGCTTCAATGCAAAGGCTATCGCAAGTCTCGTTGCATCTTTCGCATACCCCTCGTGACGGTGTTATTGAGACCAAGTCAAGCTCTACCCCGCCAACCCCGCGTCCCGCAGACTGCGGCGAACCTTCAGCTGCACGCACCAACACCAACATGGCGAAGACAAAAGTTGTTGTAACGCGTCAATTAATCGACGAAGCACAAAGAATACTCGATGCGGAGAAGGAGGACCTGGAAGTTGTCCAATGGCAATCCGAAAAGGTGTGTTTCATTACTGGCCACAGAGACTTGCTTTGCTCACAAGATGTATGCAGCCATGCCCACGCTCCTGGTTGCTTGAGAACGCCAAAGGTGCAAGTGGCATCCTAGTTATGCTCACAGACAAAGTCGACGAAGAGCTTTTGGAAGCTGCTGGATCTCAACTCAAGGCCATCGCTTCGTTTTCGGTCGGTACTGATCATGTTGACCGAAACGCGCTCAAGGAGCGCAATGTACGCCTCGGCTACACACCAACATGTCTCACCGATGCCGTGGCAGACCTCACGGTCATGCTCATCCTCATGGCCCAGAGAAGAGTTGGAGAATCCATGACAAAGGTCGCAAAGGGTGAGTGGCCCCAAATGCCGTGGCATCCTCTGCTCATGACTGGTCCACAAATCCGTGGATCGACAATTGGTTTCTTGGGCTTTGGTCGGATTGCGCAAGCTTCGCTGCAAAGACTACTTCCATTCAGCATCAAAAAAGTTATCTATCTTACGTCCAAACCTGGAAAACCTGTGAAGGAAGACCACTTTGACCTTATCCGGAATGCTACTGTCCCCATTGAGCCAGCGGGCAGCATAGACCAACTCGCAAAAGAGAGCGACGTAGTCGTTGTCGGATGTGCGCTCACACCAGACACGAAACACCTCGTAAGCACAGACTTCTTTGCGAAGATGAAGAAGCTAGCTGTCATCGTCAACATCGCACGAGGCCCCATCATCAACACCGACGCCTTGGTAAAAGCGCTAGATCAGGAGCAGATATTCGGTGCCGGTCTGGATGTTATTGAGAATGAACCGAACATCAAAGCTGATCACCCGATCCTGAAGCAGCCGCGAGCTGTACTTGTGCCGCATATTGGGAGCGCAACGATTGAGACGAGGGAACAGATGGCTACTGAAAGTGTCAAGAACTTGCTCGCGGGGTTAACAGGAGAACAAATGATTAACGAGCTAGAGTTATAGATTATACCGAGAACATAAAACTACTGCGCTTTTAGTACAGGCTCAGGCCGTGCGGCGTATTTCCTAGTCACAAGAACTCCGCCTCAGGCCAAGCGGTACATCGTTAACCTCGAAGCTTCATGCTTTCAAGCGCATACGTCTACTTTCTTTCGTTTTGCCGACTACAATCGGAGTCGCAAAGCGTCCTTAGTCCTTCCACAATAGTTACGTCCATCGTGTCTTTGTAGTGCGGCATAGATGAGTGCAAAGACCAGCCAAATCTCTAATGTCGCTGCAAGTACCATGACAGTAACGAGCCCAGGATGCATGGTGGAATAACTGGTATGCGGTGTGATAGGAAGTCGCAAGTCGATGTATGTGAGCCGCCGTGAGTTCGTTTCAGATGTTCAGGTAGTGATCAGTCGATGAAGAGTCGCCGGTATATCCGTATATCCTGCAAAAAGTGTCACTTAGTTGCCGATGTTTTGATTGTGTCTCGAGAAATCAACTTGTTGCTGATCTGGAAAAATGACGATGGGAAGTCATACAAAGCCTGATACAGTCGCTTGCGTTGGCAGTCTCTGTAGACCTGTGATAGTATGTTGAAGATTAGTGTAGTGGGCTTAGTCATATTACAACGATGGACCTGAGGAAGGTTTCTAAACCATTGCCAAAGAGTGAATGCAACCGTGAGGATGTGATGAGTGTCGCACTTCCATGGGCACTTCACCGTCACGCATATCGTGAAAGTAACGGCCTAAACGGACCATGAAATGAATAAAGTCCGATTGCGATGTATCGGTAGATAGCCCTACTAGAGAATGAGGCATTGTAATGGTTCGCAATGTTCACCACACTATTATTGAAGGGCACGATGTAGTGTGCTCCCTAGTGCGGTCGTGGTTGACCGCTTTGCTCCTGCATTTGTTCTGGAAAGACACCAATAGACTTTCGTGTTGAATCATTGCATTGAATTCAGCCCAATGATGCGTTGAGTAGTTGGGATGCGAGAAAGGGTCATGCTCAAGATGGGATAGCCCCTGCACTACAATGAAGTCGCTATCTCAGTTGCGAAAGGGGTAGCAACGCACGCACCAATTCCTCCAACCACCCCAATTTCTCGTGGTAGTAACCCAAAAGAAGAACGCGACGTACGCGATTAAAACAGCTTGAACCCTCCAGGTACCTGCGTCTGAAACACGCCTGTCGGATCATACTTCCTTGCCACTTTCTTCATTCTCCTCAATTCGATACCGCCATAGCTTGCCAACGGATCCTGAAAGGATGCCGCAAAGTTGAGATATTTGTATGGATGGAACACACCCTCCTCCTTCGTTAAGCCTTCGATCAGCCTTACCAAATCCTTCAAAGCCTCTTCGAACCCATCGGTAGCGGCAGCATCTTCAAACGTGAAGATTATCTGCAAGAATACGAGGTCTTTCTCTGGTGCCTCGTCTGGTCCAAAACCTAGGCTGTTCGGTGCTGTGCCATTGCGAGGTGGTGCGGGAAGAGCTTGGAAGGTTATTTCTGCAATTGGCTTGGCATAGGCATACTGTGCTGCGATTCCAGGTACGACGTCTTTCCAGAGGCTGTGGATGCGATGTATGATCGTCGAGGAGATTGAAAATGATGTCGTTGCCCAAACTGTCCTTTGAGGATTCGCGGCCACTTGTCTGGATGCATTCCTGGTATGCTCACTGATGGGCGCTTCGATCATGCCATTCATGACCTGCGGCTTCACTTCGACGATACTTCTCAACGTGCTAAGTTTTGCTGGCCGCGTGTCCCACATGATGCTGACCGGAGTAAATGTCGCTGCCGTGTGGTTATATCGCACTGTGACCCAGCCCGCTGCGTACGGATCATACTCCCCTAGTTTAAGCTCCGTGTATGCCGAAAGTAGAGGCGTGGTAGCATTGGCTCCGAAAACAATCCTTCCGCCGTAGATAGGACCGGCGGAGAAGGCTTTCAAGTCGAAGCGCGTGACAACTCCGAAGTTGCTCTGCCCTCCTTTGAGTGCGACGAAGAGATCAGAGTGCGATGTCGCATTCGCGTTGATGATATTCCCGCTTGCAAGTACGACTTCAAAGTTGATGACGCCGTCACACGCCCAACCACGCTCCGGGCTGAAGAAGGAAATTCCACCTGGACGATGTTGGTCAGTCTTCTGTCTCAACTGGACCACTAGAAGAAGGGTGCATTTACCTCCCGTCAAGAAGCCAGCGGTTCCTACGACGCCGATGCGGCCACCTAGTACCGTTAGGTTACGCTTCTCGGCCTTGTCGTATACATTCTGCCACAGCGCTCCAGCCTCGACCGCCACAACCTGATCTCCTCTCGCAACTTCTACCTTGTTCATGCTTTGCATATCGATTGTCACACCGCCGTCGATGTTGTTGAAGCCGGCGTTTGCATTGTGACCACCACTCCTAATCGCAAACTTGGTGTTATTATTCTGCAGCAGAGTGGTGATGGCAGTAGATACATCCTTTGCGGAGCTTGGACGAATGATGCAGGATGGATGTAGCCGAAGTTGAAGGAATGGGTAGGAGTGGATGGATGCATTGTACGTCGGCGTTGTGGGGAAGAAGGTGCTGTTTGGAAGTATCAAGGCTAAGTCTGCACATGGATTGCTTGGATATTCATATGCAGTTATAACACCAAACACGAGATACCATGCGGAAAACAATGTAAGGAGCCCCATTTCGCAGAAACTCCAGGGTTTGGTTGTCAACGGATACTACCGTATGTGACATGAGCGCCATTTTAAGCTTCTTTCGAAGATCCTGGCTCCCCGCGATGAGTAAAAGCAGCAAAGCAGCGCGGGTGATCACGAACACGAGGAAAGTGGAGTGCAGATACGATGATCCATTTGTGATGTTGTGATCCCGAGCTTCTGTTCAGCCGCAGCTCGTGTGTCTCGATGTCATTGGCTGACGTGAATATCGGAATCTCAATGAGGCAGCAGATGCATAGTGAGGCTTGCATAACAACTAATATGAGTTTATTGTTGCAAAGGCGGGGAGCCGGACTGGTTGCGCTGTAGTGAATCAGTTCAGAGTGTGGTCACGACCATGATTCAGGCATGGGAGTCGATACGGCCCTTCATTATGGTATTGCGGGTTATTCGATCACAACCTCATCGGACATATTTGACAATGGTCCATCAAAAATCAATCGCTGAGACAATTAACATTCCGACTATTTGTGGTTCAATGTGTACTGCGGTGCTAGCGACCAATGCAGTGCTTCTCGCAGTCTTACACTCTTTTTGCAATGGGCAGCTGAATGCTTTAGTCATTCAGTCCATCAATTAATTCTTGCATGACCCGAACCGCTACGTCGACGACGGGCGTCGTATCCGCGATGCCCTTATCTTGCTTGCGTCCATTTTCTTTCAGAAGAAATATGCGGTCGAGATCTCCGAGAAGCGTTGAAACAATTGAGAAACCATGCTGAGTAGGGGACTTCCAATGAGCCTCGTCCTGTGCTGTCCTATTTCCAAAAACCTTCTCTTGTCCAACATCGATCTTGTGACAAAGCTCGTTGCACTGCAGCGTTAGGCTGATGTAGTCAAATTCTAGGCGGGGAAGAACTTGAAGGAGTTGTCCAGAGTTACGCATCTCCTTGATGAACGACAAGATGTCCAGGTTGCTAGTATCTTGCTTCAGCAAAGAGTTTCCGGAGTTCTTGATCATCTCCTTGTTCATACGATGCCAGATCTGCACTCCCTTCTCCCTCTCATGGACATAGTCACGGAGTATCCTTGTCATTGGAAGTGGTTTCAATTCGCTCGTCTTGTTGGTGGGTTTCCCGAAATCGATGTATCGGTCAGGGTTCTCTTTCAGGTTTCGAACTTTCTTTATCACCTTGGAAGAGTAGCCTGTCGCAAGAAGTAATCGCGAGTAAAACTCGTTAGGCCTGGTGGGCACTTCATTGAGAAAGATTTCTTCCAGATGCCACTCCATCATCTGCTCGATCTTTGGCCAAGTGCCGGTGATCAAGCCCCGCTTAAGAAAGCAATTGTACAAGTGACAAAGGGCAAATATTTGCGGACTAGCGTTCGCGAAACCAAGTCCCATTTCTTCGCGCAATAGAAGCTGGGTCAAGGAAAGCTTTGCTCTTAGTGTCGGAATCGTGTTCCGCAGGAAATCGCCATCTTTCGGTGGAAGTATATAGTGAGCTGCAAAAGCTTGGCGCATAACCGAGTTTCCAGCGTTATCCTC
>Ga0268250_10001256_pt1 | contig 11214 bp, 12 predicted proteins | sample AgamicAsSfe_FD_200448 | JGI IMG/M metagenome (GOLD analysis project Ga0268250, IMG submission 200448) | Agave microbial communities from Guanajuato, Mexico - As.Sf.e (v2) (version 2) | ecosystem: Host-associated > Plants > Phyllosphere > Phylloplane/Leaf | place: Guanajuato, Mexico | collected... | reverse complement strand
ATGACAGTGATCTGAAGGAAAGCCTGTTGCGGTTTCTTCTCCATGAAACTTGCAGATGATTGTTTCACACCTCGGCCATCAAGTATGATGATTTCTGGGAACACAACATCTGAGACTTCTGGCATGGCTTGACAAGCGGTGTCCTCATGGCAGTCTTGAGGTTTACAGCCAAGCGGCTGAGGTCGAGCGGCTCCACTAGCGAAGCCCCTGACTTTCTGGGGTTCAAGTCCGCATCTGTGTTGGTCAAGCACGCAGGGATGATGAGCAGGCTCCAAACCCATGTGCTGTAAACAGGTGTCCCAGAGGCCAGATTTGACATAGATTCTGCATCCCTCGCGTTGCGGGCAACGTGATGGCCAGGCGGTCAGTAAAGACAGTGCAACAGATAGACCAAACCGTTCAATCGCTAGTGCTTGGCATGGGCTATGCCCGATTGGCGATGCCAATTAGAGCAATTTGAGGAGGAGCGGCGCCCAGACGACCAGCGTCTCCCATCCTCGACGACACGACCATTCCTGCATCCTCGCCGCCGTGTAACGTCGATTTTCCCAGTGGCCCTTCTCTTCACTGCGTCGCTCGTTACCTAATTCGTCTGCATTCGTCTCCCGCCCCACGAGAACAACACGCGCGCGACCTTGTCGACCTCCCCCTGCAATCCCGCTCCATTGGCTCCCACGCCTCGTCCATCTACCGTGCGACACCTTCGTGCCATGTTCAATTTTCGTCAAGCTGACCGCTTATGACAGTCCCGACAATTCCACCTATACTCTCGAGCATCGCCCTGCCGCTCCACCTACACTCATATCTATCGCGTCCCTCAGCAATCCGCTAGTCGCTCCAATCCTCACTCGTCGCCTTCACCATGTCTCAGCCATACGAGATCCGTAACAATGATACCGGCAGAAGCAAGAAGCAGAGCATGGCTGAATTGAAGCTCCGCCGCCTCAATGAGCTCAACCAGAGACTGCAAGAGGACCTAAACCGCAGAAGAATCCCGGTTTCTGAGGCTTCCATGGAGTGAGTTTGCGCTTCTCTCTCAGCAATTGCTCACACACTCTGACACAAAACTCTCAGCCTGATCGCATTCACCGACAAGGAGCCCAAGGACTTCATGGTTCCCAGCCGCTGGGGCACTGTGAGTATCTACGAAACACCCTCCAACACTCGCCATTTCTGACTCAACTATCTAGATCGACAAGCGCGACGACCCCTACGCACCCCAGCAATCCGGCGGATGCTGCATCATCATGTAAAGCACCATGTCACCTTTTCCTTTCTTGCAAGAGACTTCATACCGGGTTCCGGGTTACCAGCACTGGCGTTTTCGGCGGAGAGTGACGGTTCTTGTTTCAACTTAATCTTCCTTTTTCCTTGACTTTTTTCCAAATCCCGAGTAAGATGCGGCAGCACGGTAGACTGGCTGTGGCGCTCCTGGGAAGTACTTTGTAGCATAATGTTCTTACGGATTGTCTTCAATCTCGGTCTCCAATTCCTTCTTATTCCAAAAGTCTAAAGCAGTCTCGACAGCTTCAACGTCTCTTAAAAAGAGGACAGCATCTAAAGCGCCAGTCCCATGCCACACGAGTTCCGAGATCAAAATGTATGCTCCCAGGCTTCTATCATACCTTCTAGGCCCGGAGTTCAGATCGTCTGTTGATGGACAAGCTCAACTTCACCGACTCTTCGCATTGCCATCGAGCTCGATCTGAAGAAGCCGTGGTCTTGAATGGAAACGCAGACTCGGAGTGTCACCCGTGCAGAATCTTGCACGCTTAGGCGGCGAGTGCATATGCATCCCATGCCCCTCCTTCCATTCCCGTATCGGTTCCCTGTCGTTATGCTACGTCCAGCCATTCTCTACACCCAGCGTATCGAGTATCCAACAGGCTCGACAGGTGGCTCTGATGTACGTTCCTCTTGCTAGAACAATTCTCCTCAATGCCAGCATTGATTATACAAGCGACGGAACTCATGTCCTGGGGTTAGCGTTTGTTGATAGCGGCAGATCGCGATCTTGCAGTATGGGAGCTCTACACCTTACACCCATGCTGATGCCGGAAGGGAATGTGGACGACGAAGTTGAGCGGACGGCTGATGATGTGTCCGATGAAACTAGACTGGAGAGCACTTGTGACAGTACTCCGAATCCACAAGATGCATGTGCAGGGATGATGCGGCAGATGGCAGTGGGAGATAGCGTCTTTGAACAAAGAATCCAGTTGCATCAAGGAAGATGTCGGGTCGAACATGACTTGCCCGTAAGTAACTATCGAGACACGGCGTACCGAGTCATGGCCTACTGGACGGGCTACAAATGACTTTATATGCAAGACCTAGAAGTGCCGTCGGTTGTCGGTCGCTGATTGCCTGATGTCCAAGTTGTCCTTTTACTCGGTATCCACCCACATCTTGCTCGAGAGCACACGACCAGTTTCCTTGTTCATGCTCGCTCGAAACCATTCTGAACTGAAAAGCCCTGGCTTTGATTGACTTACGATCGACACGAGGATATACGTTTCCGAATAGAAGCTATGGGTGTGGGGCACGTCACCTAGCAAAGGGAGTGACATTCGCTCTCGAAGTAATGTTAGTGCTTCTAGCTCTCTGAACATTTTCAAGTAACTCTCTCGGATCATAGACGACGATAAGCATCGAGCGTGTTCAATGATAACGAACCCAGGATCAAGACTCGTGGCGTAGATGTAAGCATCTATTCAGTCGTCACTCCCTGATAATGGCGATATCGTATGTATGCAAGATGTTTCGCGTGGCCTCCCGGATAGTTGATAACAGACCTTCCATGCAGTCAGGCTACTCCACTCCCTGGAGTCAACGGAACAAAGCAGATCGTTGACCTCGCCAGAGACCATGACACTATCAGAATCTAGACAAAGTCGGTCTCATTGTATAGCCATTCCTCTGCCGAGGTCAATATACTCAAACCACAAAGCAATCTCGATAAGCGTTGACCGCGTTACAAAAGGCAAGAAAAAAGCAAGCGCGGTGTTACTTACAGTCTTTGCACCGTTCGAAGGATCCTGGACTGAGAGCACCAACAAATTTGCAGGTGGGTCAACCAGAACAATGGCGCATGGAATCTCCCTGTGGAGCGCATGGACACAAGTTATATCAAGATGACTGCCTACCGAATGTGTATATCGAACCATAATACCTCGGGTTCAACTTAGCACCGGTCCGACAGCAAAGCATCGATAGGTGTTTGACCAGGAATTCGGTGATTATAAGAGTGAGACCCTGAGGGATTCGGTGGATTGTTCGTTGAACTTAAGCACAGTTGCGTTCTCTCGAGGGAGCTGCGTTTGAACTTTGCGTCTTGTTGAACATTAACCGGCTCCAGCCCGTGCGCGCGTGTTTAGGACGAGTTGCCGAAGGTGACATTCCAGTGACATTCGCACCAAGCTTTCGGCGAGATGATGCCGATGCGCAGGTTGGTGGTTTGACCATCAATAGAAATGCTTATACACCTCAAGATACGGGACTGGTCCGGTGTAAGAACGAACAGGCGCTCGAGTAGCTTGCCGCATGGCACCGCACCAGGTCGCATACCGAGGTCGAAGAGTAGCAGCACTTTAGAAGATCTACGATGGCTGCAGCAAGTCATCAGGCGTTCAAGACCGTACCGCGCCACATGGTCCGAAGGCTTGGATATGGTCACATTTGATGCATGAGACGGCAGAGCTGTAAAGTGCATAGAGGTCTTCGATGCACACAAGTGGGAACTTGACGGGTCATTTCGGTATGAAGTTGCTCATGGAGTCGATCCAGACATAGCGGGCTAAATTCGCTTGCCGGAGATCTTTGAACTCCCGCACGGACGCCTCTCCAAACAGGGTCCCCGTCATTCGGATACCTCGTTCGGTGGAGTTACATTTATCCTGGGGGACATTGTTACCCGCGAGACTCGAGAGCTGGATGCCCAGTTGTGCATTGAGATGGTTGTAGGAGAAAGGTTAGAGATATCGTCGTGACTATAAGGATTTATGAAACCGCCCAGGGTGAATCAAGGGTTCGTATCGTAGCAGCAGGGCGTGGAAAAAGACTTTATGGGATGCCTTTTGGTTCGATTTGATTTATTCCGCATCCGCGCGCGCGAGCAACCACCGCCCCCACCAAGTTAGCGCAGCCGTCTTTCGACCCACACGTCCTCTCAACGGGGACCTTTCGCAGGAAGACATCGCATTTAGCAAGAGACATATTTTTGCACTCGGCGCCCTACTCGGTCTCAAGGCTTCATTCGCGTCACAACAAGCGAGCACTCTCGTATTACAATATCCAGTCGCGCCTTGCAAAAACTCGTAGGGGACTATCGAGCCACCTGCGGCAACCGCGCCGACATTCGTTCTTTCCCGTCACCATCCAACCTCTGGAATGAATCATACCGAACAGGCGCAGCCATGGCAGCAGCCAAATCACATGGACCTGCAAGACATGCAAGACATTGACTTTGCCAGCTTCATCGACATTGGTGATATTGGCGACATTGGCAACCTTGATGTCGCCGACTTCCCCTCGCTCGACGGGCCTGACGCTCAAGGCCTGGCGTCGACTGGCCCACTACACGACTTTGGCACCGAGAGCTTTGAACTTCCGACCGCATTGGACGTGCAAACCTTCGCTCAGAATCAACAATGGGGACAGCAGCAAGTCCCGCAGGACATATATCGTGCGCCAAACATCGTTCCGCCGACGCCAAACAGTTACGAGTTGCAGGGTAATGCGCGCCATTACATGGCTCAGCACATGGACTCGGGAGCCGGCCCCTTTTACGACCAACATCGTCGCTTGACAAAGGAAGACAACATGTCTTTCACCCCTCTGGTCTCCCCTGCAGTCACCCCGAGACACTCGGCCTTCCAGCCCATCCCCGAGTACACCATTCCTGGTGCATATTTCAGCCCGCTCACATCCCCGGCTCTGCATGCGCAACAACAGCAACAACAGAGCCGCAGCTATGCCCATAGCCAGTACACCAATCCGACCACGGCTGACAACTCGGCCGCTGCCTCGCCCCTCGACCTCAACATGGACGTCGACTCGTTGAAAGACACGACAGACGTTGCTCCTCGCAGAAGCAGAAGGAAGCCTCCAATGCCGCATTCAGCAGGTCCAACCGCCTGCGGCGTGCGACAATCACCTATTGTCAAGGCCCAGAGACGTCGCTCAGCTCACCTCTCGACCGTCATTCCCCCACGCGAAGTCAACAACATACTGATCGAAGCCCAAAACCAAAGCCAGGCTCAAGGTTCGCGTACGCCTTCAATCGAGTATATGCCGCCGTACCACGACGATGCGAGTGCAGAATCCATATCACCCGAGGCCTTGCCCGATCTAGTCATGGGTCCTCCCCCTCTGCCTGCCTCGATTTACAATTCTCCAGCCTTGCAACCTCAGATCCAGTCCGCGCCTGCTTCAACTACAATCCACTCTCACACCGGGTTGAGTGATCCTTGTCCCGCTACCCCTGCTTCGTTGATGTCGATACGCAAGAGCCAGCAGCAAAATGGAGCGATTCGTTCTGTTGCGCCCCATCCTGGCTCTGGCCAGTTTCAGGTGCAATCGCAGGATCAGATAAACATGCTCGAAGACCTTGCTCTTCCTCCATCCGCCGCTGAACCTGCCCGTCCAGCTTTGAGCAGAATCGTCACGACGACATCAGGGGAAACCACTCCCCGTTTGGCCCCGGCTATCAAGGGCACACCAAGGCTGGCTCCGTCGAATTCCACTACAGCAAGTCCTATAATAGGTGCTACCAATTCGCCTTCCTTGGGTCCAGCAGGGAGGAAACTTGAACAGAAACGATCGCAGCCTGCGAAAAAGCGTGGCAGTGTCAGCACAACCTCTGTGCTCGTCAGCCCGGCCATCCGTCCGAAGATCAGTCCTAGCATCAAGCCGTTGCTTCCCGAAGGAGGTACGTTTGACCGCAAAACATCCTGGAACTCATTCATCTACTGACTAGATATACAGGTCTTAGCGAAACTCAGCAAGCGCTCCTTCTCGCTTCGAAATCAAACTACACACATCTACTCGAGGGAACTCGGCTCCCTGGCGTCTCATACCCAGAGTCTCTATCCATGGGTTTGACATCGAAACGCACCTCTCACAAGATCGCAGAGCAAGGCCGACGCAACAGAATCAACGAAGCTATCAAAGAGATGCAAACATTACTTCCCAAAACAAAGGGCAAGGGCAGAGCCGAAGAAATTGCTGAGGAAGAGGAGGAAGCTAACGGCAAGGATGGCAAGGGCAACACTGCAGAGGGTAGAAGCGCAAACTCAAAAGCTGCCACTGTGGAAAGCGCCATTGACTACATCAAACTACTACAACAAGAGAGGACCCTGGCTTTCGAGATGCTCCAGAAGAAAGACGAGGAAATGGCCGCCTTGAGAAAGCAGCTACAGGCTGCCGACATCACCACAAGCGCGAGCGACTCGGCAAATGATTCACTCGTTGCGAGTAGCGGCGAGGATAACGACGCCGAACCCGAGAAGATGGAAGGCGTCAGTGCTACGCCATAAGCACATTCTATCAGTCCTTTGCTCGTTCATCTTTCACGACTGGGCTTCCTGCTTAACAATTCGGCAAAGACTAACGAGGACAGAGGAGGTAGCACATTGGTTTCTGTTCTTCATCCTGCTCTCCCCTTCTTGCACTTGTCTTTTTTAATCTTGCTACCCCTCTGGTTTCCTCTTCTTTTCTTGATTCTCCACGCACATCATGAGTGGCTGGCCCTCTCTATCTGGGGAGGTCGAGGCCTGCTTTCGGCTCTCTGTTTCTCGTTTTCTCTTGTTATGAACTTCTTGTCTTAGATATCCGGCACTGTAGAAGCCTCCTGCTTGGTCTTGGTCCACGCCATGTTATTATTATACCTCAAACAAATGAGAAAAAAATAATCAAAATTCACACAAAGCTTTGTTGTCCATTGTCTAGATCCGACTTATGCGACACTACTGTATGAGTAGAAAGCTGGTTCCATACCTGTCTTGAGATCATGCTGCCGAAAAATCGAGCAACGAGGTTCTATCATACCAACATCGATAGCTTATTAGATGCCGCCTTCTCATTGCTTGTCTAAGATAGCGATATCCCTAGATTCGAGTGGAACAAAAACACGATGCGAAACGTACAGCAGCAGGGATTCCCACGTGGTCACCCACCGTAGTACTAATCTGCCGTTCAACTGCTTATGTATGGCAGAGCGGACGGGATGCCCAGTTTTCAGCTGACTGTGGCCGTACGTGCTGGAGATGTTGATCTGTGCTAATATATACCTGCTGTGTGCTGATGCAGCATCACTGCTTGATCATATCTCCAGCCTACATCCTCTCATACACTAGCAGGTTGAGGATCACCAGGCTTGGCCTTGTAGCTGATCCTACCCGCAGGCAAGAAGAACAGCGCAATCAAAGCCCCTCCGCGCACCTCTGGATAGTGATGAGTGCCCGGTCCTGGCGATGTCCAACCTGCACCTTGCCAACCCTGCATTCCCTTGAGTTCTGCAGTCTTGTCGATTTGCACCACACAATTGATCTCGCCGTATGGATGAGAGTGATATTGACCGGAGTACTATTTTGTTCTATGTCAGCATAACAACTCAAAGAGGATGATCGGTTACTTAATGGTGACAAGGGTGATGCGAAACATACCTCTTCCTCACTCTCCATATACACGGTTGTGATAGAAAAGAATCTATTCTCAGCACTCGGCAGCAAGATCTTGGAACGCCTGTACTTTGCACCGTCGAGTTCGAAATTAGCGACCCAGCCTTCTTTGAGGCCTTGACGTGTGAAATTGCATAGGTCTTCGTAGATTGGGTTTCCTGGCCCGTAGTTTTTGTTTAGGTAGGCTTCTAGTTGATGGCCTGGTGTACTGTGAAAGCGGTGAGTGTTGGAGCGATGGTGGAGAGGCAGAGGGAAAGAGATTTGTACAGGTCTTCAACTTCGGAGAAGAAGTCGCGGCAACGGGATACGAGGTGCTGGGCTGTTGGGTGCGCGGTCAGGTCTACTTCGGTTGGAGGGACGTCGTTGGTTGATGATGGTGGTGCGGTTGTGGTTGGAGGTATGGAGGAGTTCATTACTGCCGCTGCCATTGTTGCTGGATTTTACAGACGATATGCAAGAGATAGTATACAGATGTGGAGTCTTTGATGTTGTCAGGTTGGAAAAGAGCACTTTTATCACGCAAGGTACACTTGAGTTTTGGTATAGTAATCACAAAACACAAAAGGGTCAGCCACCGTAAAGCAAGACCCCGCTCCGGATACTTCGGTATCACTGTTCTAGGCAATTGCATAACAAAGAACTGGTTGGGCATCGTTGTAACGGGCATGGAGCTGTGGAACACATGACGAGATGGTCAACTCAAAATATAGGCAAGCTCGCTCGATTGACGCGTGGTGGTTGTGCTGCTGTAACGTTAGGCAGGAGCAAGCTGACTCTCACGACCACATTCGGGAGATAAACAGCAGGTCTTGCTACTGCACTCTTCGTTCTGTCTCGCACCTATTTGTACATTAAACACATCGTTCACTAATACTCAGTATTGACAGCCGACCTAAGCACAATGCCTACGATGAAGGAAGCCCATATCGACGCCGACACAAATGTCACACTCCACGACGTGCCAATACCTGAACTGACCGATCCACATCATATTCTCATCAAAGTCGTCGTAGCAGGATGCAACCCGAAAGATTGGAAGATGCCTGCGGGTATGCTTGTCACGATCGGTTCATGTCCGAACAGCGGCGACGATGTAGCAGGTGTATACCATCTCAACTCCAAACTCTTCTGATTCCATGGCATATTATCGTATCAGTTTACTGACTGCTTGATCATCAAGGTATCGTCTCTGCCATTGGTTCCAGCGTCTATGACTTTAGGCCTGGTGACCGTGTAGCTGGACTACATCAACTTGGAGCTCCGCATGGAACTTACGCTGAATATGCTCTCGTCTGGGATCACGCTACCTTCCATATTGGGAATCGCCCGTTCGAAGAGGCTGCTGCGATACCAATGGCATATTACATGGCGACTATCGGACTATTTGGCATGTTGAGGTTGCCGATGATGTGGCAGCGATCTCGGGTTGAGAACAAAGCAATGCCACTGGTGATATATGGCGCCTCCGGAGCAGTGGGCTCCGCTGCAGTCCAACTGGCTGTCAACGCAGATTATCATCCTCTCATATGTATTGCGGGAGCTTCGGGAGACTCGGTGGTGAAGCCGCTCATCGACAGTAGCAAAGGTGATGTGGTTCTCGACTACAGAGAAGGACCTGAGAAGCTTGTCGAGAAGATGAAAGCAGCACTCGGCAAGCATGAATTACACCACGCCTTTGACTGCGTGAGCGAACATGGCTCATCAGCAAACATATGCCAAGTACTTCAACAAAGGGGCCATGTCAGTCTAGTCCTGCCATCAGGAGTCAAAGACGTTCCGTCTGGATTCGAGATCAGCACGACAATGGCTGGAAACCTTTGGGCTGGGTTCAACAAGAGCGATAAGCACGGCGCGATGGCTTTAGCTGGAGGAGCAGATTTTGGATATTGCCACTCAAAGTTGCTTGGCCGTTGGCTTAGTGAGAGCAAACTGCGTGTTCACTGTCCGGAAGTGGTTGATGGCGGTTTACTCGGCGGCGTAGAGACGGCGCTCAAGAATCTGAGGCAGGGAAAGAATCATGGGGTGAAATATGTCGTGCGCGTGAGCGACACGCCTGGATTGAAGTGAGATAGGTTCGGCGCAGATTTCTTCGAGCAATGTTCAAATTGGCCAGCTTGATATCCTGTATGCTCCTTGTCATAATCGCATTTGTTGCATTGGTGCGTTGAGACAGCTCGAGAGAAGAGAGCGCCTGGTCAGAAGCCCTGCTCGTGTTTGTCACTTCAGTTCAAAACCCAGCATTGTTGGCATAACAGGCCAATCTCCCAGAAATCAAGACAACGCAGTTTTTGCAGCTTATCTGAATATATGCCATGCTTGTATTTCCATCTGACGGCAGCTACGAGGCATTGTGGTTGTCGCAAGAAAGATCGATACTTCCTGACAGGGTGGTACACGCACCAATCCTCTGCATGCATAAAACTTATGCTTTGATTATGCATATAGAGCTGAAGCAACCTAGCGCGTCACTCGAGGAAGGAACAGCTACTGTCATCTCCCTGTTCATTCAATAAACCTCCACCAAACCATTCAATCGCGTCTTTTTACCTCTATTTCATCACTGAAATCACCCGAAACCCACTGATACATCTCAAAACACGTCGAGCAAACGGAAAACAGCGACACGATGACCGAATACACCAAGATGAAGAACGCCGAGCTGGAGACGCTGCTCAAAGACCGCAACCTCCCTCACACGGGCAAAAAGGCCGACCTGATCAAGCGACTCCAAGAAAGCGATGCGCCTGCAGCAAAGACCGAAGACGAGATCGACTGGGACGACGAGCCCGCCGCAGCAGCAGCCTCCAAAGCAACCACAGAAGCCGCCGCCGTCGCAATCGCCGCCGGTGGTCAAGGACAACCTCCAAACCCTCAAGCCGTGCCTAACCAGCAAGCCGACATCGATCCCTCGCAGACAGACGACCTCACAGTGATCAAGCCCGCCGAGGACGACGCGTCAACAGCTGCACCCACCACTACCGAGACCGCCGCAGACGCCAGCGCACCTACGGAAGCCCAACCGGAAGAACCTGCTAAGCCTGCCGTTGACTTTACCTCTGGACTCGCCAAGACGACTTTGGACCAAGAGATCGAGAAGCGCAAGGCGCGCGCAAAGAAGTTTGGCTTGAACGAGGACGAGGACGAAGCATTGAAGGCTCTGGAACGCGCAAAGCGCTTCGGCAACACCGAAATGCCCGGCAAGCTCAACGAAGCTCTTCCCGAGCGTCGCGAGCGCAAGAGAGGTGCCCCTGCCGATGGAGAGCAGCAAGGCGCAAGCAAGAAGCGCGAAGGTACCGAGAACAAGCGCGAGAACAACGACAACAACAGGCGCGGTGGTCGCAGGGACGGCGGTAGAAGAGGAGGTGCACAAACTCAGGCAAAGTCATCCGCTCCTGCTGCATCTGCGCCCGCAAAGAAGGAGAAGCCGCAAATCAGCGAGGCAGACCGGGCAAAGGCCGAGGCTCGCAAGGCAAGGTTCGCATCGACATCATCATAGGAGGAAACAGCGCTCTATAGTTACTGTCTCTTATACACA
>Ga0268250_10001255_pt1 | contig 11214 bp, 12 predicted proteins | sample AgamicAsSfe_FD_200448 | JGI IMG/M metagenome (GOLD analysis project Ga0268250, IMG submission 200448) | Agave microbial communities from Guanajuato, Mexico - As.Sf.e (v2) (version 2) | ecosystem: Host-associated > Plants > Phyllosphere > Phylloplane/Leaf | place: Guanajuato, Mexico | collected... | reverse complement strand
AGGGAGGCAGGGGAGGGTGGTAGGTAGGTAGTATGTTACTGCACTCTTCCAATGTTTCACCGCAATGGTCTCGTCTTGCTATGCTTTGCTGATCGCCCCTCAAGCCCATTCGGCGCTGGCTTTTGCGTTCACCACCCCAAGTCTACTAACCTGGACCGATGACACTCCCGTCCCACTGCCACATTCCACCTCGACTACCTCACTCCAAGCAGTGAAACAGGTAGCAGTCCGGAACTAGTCTGTGCCCACCTGACGTTGCGCAGCTACGTCCGTCTATGCCCAAGCATGCCATCTACTCAATGCAATCTCACGCACAAAATCTCCCCAACCGCACTTGCTATATCAAATCATACTAGAAGCCTGCACATTATTGGTGCAGACCACGTCGCTGTCGCATCGCACAGCAGTGTGCCCATAGGCCGGTATGTTCCTGTTCCTGAGAACCTATCACACTCGGTGCGGTATACAGTACGGATCACACGTCTGTAGTCGAGATCAGTAATCGAGAGACTATGGAGTCTGAAACGTGTGTGGGGGTCGAGTCAAGCATGATAGGAAATCCAGGAGGCGTCTGCCATCGCGCCATCTCTTTGATTACAATCTGGAAGCTACGCTTTCATGCTACCAGACTCGGCACGCGGGCACCCTTGGAAACTCTACACTGTACTGTCCCTCAACTGGCCCGATGCTCACTTCACTGCCCCATGACGTTCTCATAATTCCTCTGAATGTCCAAGGCGGATCTCAACCCTGGTCAGCCTCAAGCTTAACCTTGACCGCAACCTTCACCATCGTCGATAAGCTGAAGGTGCACGAGAATGTCTACATGACGTAGAGCAGCTGTGTGTCTGTGAAGAGTATCGAGTTAGCCAATATGGTCCCACACATTCGCACTACGACCATCGCCCTCACACCATTCCCCATGCCTCTGGCCCATCAACCCGCGCCAGTCCCGCCTCCGTGTCGCCCCGCCTCAGCTCCTCTCCCCCAGCACTCTTTTCTTTAGCCCTCTCTTCTTAGCCCTCTTTCCCCCACCCCTCCTCTCTCTCATGATGAAAGAGATTAGATCAACTTACTGATTGGATGACTACAGCTCAGCTGCGGTTTCTGCTGGTAATTACCCGCATCGAGCTCGTTGCGGATGCTGTTCAGTAGCTGCACGTAGCTCTGCTGCGGGTTCTTCTGCAGCGACGTGATGAATGCGTAGGACATTGCGCCTAATTTAGAGAAACGTGGAAAGTGGTCAGCTGCTGAATCTTCTGATATATCTTTGCTTCGTGTGTATCTTTCGAAAGACAAGGAAACGCAATGCTTAGATGCAGAAAAGGAGAAAAGAGGACGCAAAAAGCAACCAGCACCAGCACAAGCACGAAGCACGACGCGTTCCTAGCCCGGCTTATCGCCCTCCCACCACGCCTGATCTATCGGTGCAAACGATGCAAATGGAGGAGAATTCATCAACGCACCAGTCGCACTCCCCGCAATCTGCGCATCCGCACTCGTCTGCGTATCCTTACTCCCACTCCACATAATGACATCCGCAGGACTCGTCTTCGTCCTCAGATTTCGCTGATACGTATCCTCTCCCTGGGTCGCCTTCTTGAAGAAGCCCATCGCGGTGCTGGCGACCCCGCCGTAATTGCCCGTCATCAGTCCGGTGGCGATGCCGAGGAGGCCTTTGCCGGCTTCTTTGGCGAGATTGGGCTCTTTGAGAATACCTTGGGTGCTGTAGATGTAGGGCAGGTCGAGGGCAGACCCGGAGTGGCAGGAGTCGAAGATGCAGGTTAGGCGGACACCAGGGGAGAGGGGCTGCACGAGGATGCGGTGCAATTCGTCGTCGACGATGTGGCCGACTTGACGGAAGTCGAGGGGGTAGATTACTGGTGGGTAGAGATTAGTCAGCTCGATCGCGGGGAGAGGCAAGTGGAAGTGTACCCTCATCATAACCGTCGTCTTCGTCGCCGTCGAGATCAGGCGTTTGTCCCCCATGACCAGAGTAGTGGAAGAAAAGAGAGTCGTTTGGGCGTGCATCGCGGACGAGCCAGGTCATGGCGCGAAAGATATTGGCCTTGGTTGGAATGGACATTGGGTTTTGTTGGTCGTCTGTGAGAAGGACCTGGGAGCGTTGTGTTTAGCAGACTACGACATGTATGCAAATGCTGGCAAATCTTACCATGTCTTCCCGCTTATAGCCAAAGTGATTGTTGAGATATGTGGACATGTTCTTGACATCGTTGATGCAGCCTCGTAGCTGACCCTTCTGTCCAAAGTAGTTGATGCCTATCAGTAGTGCCTTGCGACGTCCTGTGCACGCAGAGTATTGGAACGAATAGCCAGAGGGAGCACCAGTGCCGAAGGATTGCATCTGTTGTGGAGGAGGTGGTGGAGGACCACCGCCATAATTTTGCGGCTGTTGTGAGTATGCCCAATTGCCTGCCGGTGGTTGCTGGAGCGGAGGAGGTTGTTGCTGGTATTCGTCAGTACTATGCTGCATTGACTTTGTTCTTGATGGACACGAACTTGATAGTTTCCAGCATAAGGATCTTGATAACCATATCCTGGTTGAGGTTGTGGCGGTCCATTGTATCCATACTGTTGTGGTGGTCTTGATATAGCTCATCAGCTTCGCTCAAAGGCTTTGGGTTTGAGAAGAAGTCCTACGGTTGTCCATATCCCTGAGGTGGATAGCCATATCCTCCTGGTCCAGCTCGATCACCTTGATATCCACCATTATAGCCTCCACCACCGCTACCCCAGCCATCACCCCAGTTTGACATGCCTTCTGCCTGTTGTAGTCTTCCTCCTCAAGTCCTCAAGATGCTATGACGTAGTCTTTGGAAGTATTGGCAGTGGTGTTAAGTCGTCGGAGTATTCACTGGACAAGATAGTGCACTCTCTTCAACACAGTAATTTGCACGTTGAGTTGGTGGAAGACAGATGAAGATGTGGTTGTGTGATTGAGGAAGGATTGAATTGTTGATGCAAGGTTTGGATTGAAGTCTACCTATACCAAGGCCCCTCGGCGGGGTTGCGTGTCTTTTTATGTCGTGTGCGCCCAGCGCAGCTTCACTCGCACCTCAAAATACTTCACCTCCGCGTAAACCTTCAGGTAAGGAAATAAAATGCGCTGTCTCTAGTGCAAGACTGAGTTGCCAATGAGCATAGTATGCAGTGGTCCGCGAAGAAGTGGCTTGCAAACGAGGCGTTCTCTGTAGTAAATTGGCAGATGCAGATGGAAGATCAAGATCTTGATGATCGACGAGGATTTGCTTGTTTAGGTATTGCGTGAGACTGACACTGCAACAGCCTCCTGCAGAGCCCCATACAACTACCGCCTCATCGTCATAGCTGAAACAGGCGATTATTGCTTGCCGTGCATGATGATGGAAGTTCTGATTTGCATCGTGATGAAGTGGTCACGGCTGTCGTCCACGCGACCACAGTATGGCATATTCCATGGCAGATCATTGGCAGACCCAAAACACCCTCTACAATGACCTGCTCGTCGCATCGTTGCCCGTTTTGGCAGTAGTCGCAAGCGATCAACCGGTAGGGAGACGCCACCACCTTATGCCACACGCCTTGCACAATGCTCATAATCCTCCTATCCTCCTTCCAAACTTCCGCAGCAGTGTCATGTCTCCCAGAGGTGACAGATTGGGAGCTGTAACCTCCGACAGACCACAAACTATGGTTTGGGAATGTGCAAGGTCTTGCTGACCATCAAACACCCGTGACCAACAAAGAGCAATGTCGCCAAGTGAAACTCGTACCACGTTCCTAGTCCTACACTGCCACCTGGCATCTGATCTAGGACCCATCCTTTACTCAGCCAAAATGCCATGAGTGCGGATATTGACAGCGATGTCGGAATGGGTGTGCCTTCGAAGTATTTTGACTTTCCAGTGGCATCCTTCGGTAAGCTTGATACTGTGACGTTGAAGCGAGCAAGGCGCATGAGGCCGCAGAGAACGAAGAAGGTGAGCAGAGCGTGGTCGACTGGCGTGCGGAGGCCCATGGCGAATGCTGCTGAGGCCGGTGCAGCGCCGAAGGAGATCTGTTGGTGATTCAACATTAGTCGATGTCACGACACACTTGCTGAGGACAATCATACCAAGTCTGCAAGTGAGTCGAGCTCTTGACCCATCAACGAGCTCTTTCCCTGCCAACGAGCGACCTTGCCGTCCATGAAGTCGAAGAAGAGGCCAAATGGCATGAAGGCTAGGCCGGCCCACATGTTGGAGTACTCATCTGGAGATCCGAGACAGTAACGCATGGAGGAGAAGATGGACATGATGCCACAGAAGCCTGTCGGTTGGGATTAGCAGCTGCGTAAGCTGGTTGTAATTCATCCTTCAATGTGTTGGAGGGAATGTAAAGACATACAGTTCAGTGCAGTCACATAATCTGCCGCATGTAACGCCCTATAGTCATGACTAAGTCAGTGACCCTGTATTGAGAAGAGCAACATGCCCGGAATCACAACATACCTCAGCATGGAGAAATGGCCCGTATCCAATGCTAGCGCCCTAACTTGCTTCTCTTGTGGTGAAGCGTCCCCCTTGCTGATGTCTTGCATGATTCGATCTGCTGCGTTTCCGTTTGGAGTGCGTCGCGACATGATGTCGTGGTGAATTGGTCTCAGGTGGTGGGTAGGTGTCGTCTGATGTGCTGTTGTCTGTTTACAGTCTGATAGATGAGACGACAATCGTGCTAGCCGTGTCGCGGAGCTTGGATCGCTCGTCTACGGAGTTGAAGAAGAGTAAGACGATGGAAGTCGTCCTTCTAGCAGATAGGAATGCTGGGTGCGAAAGACACAAATGTTCGTGCTTGTGGCCGATTTCTACCAACTACCAGTTACACAAACAAGTTGTATCTTTGTGCCAAGCCTGGAAACGCGTGCGTCATACGCTTCGAACATGTGATGGTCAGAACATTGTAGCGCGCAGGGCTTCCGCTTGAGACCAGCGAAAATGTGTGGTTCCAAAGATTAAGTAGACGGTTATGGTTGCTGAACTCCAGGTTATCTCTTGTGAAGGGCAAGGGTGAGTTTTAAGAAAGCTGTGTCGTCGCCGGCAGCTGGAGACAAAAAGAATAAAACCATAAATTTGATAATACCCACACCGTCGGTCGAACTCACGCGCTTGAGACCAGCAAAAATGTGTGGTTCCAAAGATTAAGTAGACGGTTATGGTTGCTGAACTCCAGGTCATCTCTGGTAAAAGGCAAGAGGTGAGTTCCAAGGAAGCTCTAACACCCGTCAAGAAGTTGTGCTGTTTAAGATAATATATATTCACTATTCACAGCACCCCGCACGGCCATGGCTCAAGCGCCCTGCGGGCGCTCGCGCTCACGCACGCGCACGTCCTTGCCTCTTGGTGAACATGAACCTATGATGCAACGAGCAACACGAGTATGAGTCTCAGAATGATATATCAAACTTGCAACTGTGTGACATCTTGTCATATGCTAACAGGAAAAGCGCACAAGGCGCACTCTGTGCGAGCTAATGTGAACTATCTGCTCGTTTTAATTGAAAACTCTTCCACCCACCAGTACTCTGCGCAAGCACTTGAGCTAGGTGCGCATGAGATCACTTGACAGGTCGTGTCAGGTATACGACTTGTTAAGAGTGGGCGACATAGTGACTTCAGATACGTGCTGCAACTCGTGCGTTTGTTTCAGAGTGCGTTTGTACACTTCATGCTCCGGCTGTTTGCTAGACCCACTTCCAGGCTCTTCGCCTGATGCCCATCGCTCTCTTCAGTCCGTCGTTTTCGATTCACACCATAATTTCACACATCACCTGGAGGTTCGAGTTTCTCCTTGCTTCCCAAGTTTTCACTCTCCTTGCTTGCTTGCTCGCTCATATCTTGCTCGATCCTTCACCTTCTGTACTCGAGCACTTTCACAGCCGGCTCTTGCCGCCTACTCGAGTACTTACACAGCAAACGCGGTGTCAACAAGCCATGGACGTCGAGACCACCATCCTTGTCCTGGAACTCCAGCTCGCAGACACCTTGGACCTGCTTGCTTCCAGCAAAGGCAAGACAGTGGAGCCTACAGACTCCGAACGCGCTCTTCAACTGCAGTCTGAAGAGCTGCGGGCCACACTGACGAGCTACACGGACCATCGCATGTGCCAGAGCATCAGCAGAGCCATTCACGATGATACACCTGCTCTCGCTCGTGAGTACGCTGCTGAAGTTCGCGCCGAGCGTGATCGCGAAATGGCTGTGAATCTTGATGGAGGACGCACAAGACGCGACTCGGTGACTTCGACCATCAGCAAACTCGACGTATCTGCGGCACTAGTGCGCAATTTCTCCAAGCTGAACTTCTATGATGACCACGACACCTGTTCCTTGATTGGAGACGAAGCAGACAGCAGCAACGCCGGCAAAGGATCGTCCCGTCATGCCATACGCGAATGCGTAGCTTGCAATAACCGCTTTCCGTCTCATCAATTGTACATCGCGCCTTGCAATGACGTGTACTGCACGGATTGTACGGTCAGACTCTTTGAAGACTCCCTAAGGGACGAGTCTCTGTTTCCACCACGTTGCTGCCGCCAAGACATGACAATCAGCTCAGTTCGTACTATCCTCGGTCCGGCGCTTACTGAACGCTTCGACCTCAAGGCTATTGAGCATGCTACACCTGACAAAACATATTGCCACAACCCAGTATGCTCCCGATTCATCCTCCCATATGACATTGACGGCGATCGCGGTACTTGTACGGATTGTCACGCAGTGACGTGCGTGGGTTGCAAGGAGACGGCACATGACGGAAATTGTGAAGAGGCTAGAGATGCTGTCTTTCAGGCGCTCAGAGAAGAGCAAGGCTGGCGTGACTGCTTTCGATGCCATGCCGTTGTGGAGCTCGACACCGGCTGTAATCACATCACGTGGTGAGTAGTGTCTTTGTTACCGAGAAATCTTGCTAATAATTGTGTCAGTCGTTGCGGGGCTCAGTTCTGTTATGTCTGTGGCCTTCAGTGGAGGACTTGTACGTGTCCACAGTGGGACGAGGCTCGGCTCGTTCGTCGTGCAGAGGTCATCATCGCGCGCGCGCCTCCACAAGCACCCGCAGATCCAATCCCGTTGGCCGACCAAGATCGTATCCGTGCGGCCCTCGAAGCAATGCGTGCCGCAGCAGTACAACAAGCAGCACAGCACCTCCGTGAGCGTCACGAATGCGATCATGTCCGCTGGCGCTATGTTGCTGGACCTCATCAATGTGAGGAATGTCGTCACCATCTTCCGCGCTTCATCAACGAATGTCAGCAGTGCAACCTGCAAGCCTGCTGGAGGTGCCGCAACAACAGGCTTTGAGTTTGCTGTGATCGTCTCTACGCCCGAGCTTGAGATGGACGAGTTCACAGATTGAGTGTTCATGCTTGAGACTGTGATGAGAGAGATGGGGGGTCAACAGATTGAGCTGACATGCTTGTGCTGAGATTGGACAAGCGAGCTAAAATTTCGCAGGACAGGCGTGGTTTCATGGATCTTGAAGAGATTATCTTGTCATGACGTGAATGTTCAGTTAAAACCAGGATCATAGCAAGAGGCTTGCTTTTCGTACATCAGAGTGCCGAGGGTGGCAATGTTGTTTTCGATCAAGAAGTTGATCTGCTTTTGTACGTTCAGATAAAGCTAGTGATGGGCGCAGGGCAGCGAAAGGCTGAGATGGTGATCACAACACGACGTAAGTGAGCTCACACAATGACCAATCCGGTCGAACTTAATTGGTCATGCTTAGGCTCTAATATGAGCTTCGTCATCTCGAGTTTGCAACCATCATGGTCACAATTCCCAGTTTGCTAATGCGACAGAAGACGCATGTTTGTAATATACTACACGTAGCATGCATCTATATGTAAGCGACTCTACTGTCCGGAGGTCAGTTTGGGGGCTGCACCGAGTAGTCAATGCTGTCAATGTTCCTGAAATAGAGTGAAACACGAAACCAAAATCAGTTGATGTTTCAGATCTTTTGCGTCCTTTTCGACACAGATCCCTGTTCATTGCCTGCTCCACTCCCAGGCCCTTGGGCAACTTTTAGATTCACGTCTCTGTGTGACGCACACTTTCTTTTTCTTCTGTCTCACTGACCAGATAATCTCACCAAATCTTGCACAGAAGGCGCGACTTCAATTGGCTCACAGGCTTCACAATGTTTACTGCACTGATCAGATGGTTCACCGGATTGATCTTTCGGCACCGACAGGACCAACCAAAGAGTGTATTGCCTGTACCGAGTCCAAGCCGGAGTCTCAGATCTACATCGCTCCTTGTAGCCATGCGTACTGCATCACCTGCACTACCAGAATGTTCCAGGATTCTTTGCGCAATGAAAGCGTCTACCCGCCTCGCTGCTGTCAACAGGATCTGGCTCTATCGTCCGTTAGCAATGTGCTTGGTTCTGCATTCGTCACCAGATTCATCATCAGAGCCATCGAAGTGGCAACCTTTGACAGAACCTATTGTCACGTCGCCACCTGCTCACGGTTCATCCTTCCGTGCGACATCGCGGGTGTTCATGCTGGTTGCCAAACATGCAATACCGCAACTTGTACGCGTTGCAAGCAGGCCGCTCATCGTGGCGATTGTGCAGTAGCAAGTACCGCAGCAGTGCTCACACTCGTGGAGGCACAGGGCTGGCGAGACTGTCCCAGGTGTCACGCTATCATTGAGCTAACGGAGGGCTGCAATCACATCACGTTAGTAGAGGCTCAGGCCAGGATACTGTGATATAGCTGATGGAACGTGTAGATGTCGTTGTAGAGCATAGTGGTGCTATCTTTGCGGCAGTCGCTGGAAGACGTGTGAATGTCCACAGTATCGAGGACAACATCGTGCTAATCGTCCAGCGGTACGATGGGACCATGTTCAGATGCCTGCAGCTCTTCGTCCAGATGATCCAAGGGGCCACGTCCCGCCTGTGCCTCGTCCAAGAATGGCTCCTCTGCCAGTTGATCCTCCAAGAATGGCTCGACCACCACTACCACCAGCAATCGCTCCGGCGCCAAGGGCTCCTCCCCCGAGGGCTCCTCCACCAGCTCCTCTGCCATTGGATCTTTGGCCTAGACTGCCACCACCAACAGCTCTTTCGCCCTCGCCTCCTCCCCTCAGGGCTGCTCCAGCAATCACTTTCCCGCCTAGGGTTCCGTCACAAAGGGCTCCTGCACCAAGAGTTCCTTCAGCAAGAGCTCCTTCGCGGAGGGCTAATGTAAAAAGGGACGTTCTTCCACCGATGGTTTTCACGCGTCTCCCACCATTCCCGACTGCTCAGGAGGCTGCTCCAGGAGCTCGAAGGCTTTGTGACCACAATAGATGGCGGCGCGTCGAGGGTTCGCACGAGTGCAACGTCTGCGGAAACCGATTGCGAGAATTTATCGAGATGTGTCGTCAGTGTGAGTTTCAGGCTTGCAGGAGATGTAGAAGGACTGGAGGGAGGACGGTGGTGCGGGATGTGTGATGGCAACCATCAATCTGGGATATTTGTGACATGAGATTGTCTGGAACGGCGATAACATTTCGAGCGCAATGGTTGGCGATTGTGAAGGTGCTACACTAGAGCTGGGCTGTACATTAGACCTCATACAAGACCTGTAATGAGCACAATTGCTGAATCGCTGAAACCCGTGGAGGTCTTAGGATATCGTTCGGCTTCACACAGAATGTTGTTCTGCTCTTGAAGGTAGCGCACAAGGCTTGACTCCCTTACGAAAATCACAGTTTCACATCCATTTCGACACTAGGATCTGCTGGTGATGATCGCTACATCAAATCGGTAAAATCGTAGTCAAACTCGCATGTTTCAGATTTGAACGAAGATATTGAGGTGTCCTAGTTTAGAGAATCTGCCTCACGGCCCATGCTACCCCGAGCCGAGGTGGCGTGCCCGCATTGGATATTTTCCGGCGATAGTGCCAGTGCAAAAAGATTGATTTGTAAGAATATGATGTGCAAGAAAGAGTCATCTTGGATACTGAATCTCTAGTGTGTGAGCAGAGCAGAGGAGGTTTACATATATTTGCGACCATGCTAGACTGCCAGAAGTAGTGTTCCATTGCTCTTATCTATCGAAGTCCACCCAGCACACCATCACCCCTCACGCGCCCACCACTTCAAAAGCCATACCGCACGATGGCCACCACCACCATCGCGCCAGTCCTCCCCAGCTCTCCCCACGACCTCGAGAATGGTCTCGAACCCGCGTCCAAAGAGGAAGCATACGAATCACACTCACCCGATGAGCCCACCGAGCCGCATGAGCCTTACGAAACGACTACCAGCAAAGAGCCGAATGTCCAGCAACGTCCGCCGAGTCTGCTGCGGACACTGACGAATCGGTCCACGAGATCCTTTGATCCAGGACCGCCGCCCGACGGGGGACTTAGAGCTTGGACCCAGGTGGCTTGTGCTCGTATGTGAAGTCCTTGTTCTTTTTCATTCTATGTTTGGCAAGGGGCAGCAGGAGAGGCGTGTAATATGGAGAAGTTGTGGTGAGGGACGTGTTGTCTCATAGTTGTGAAGCAACGACATAGCACCTTGTCTCCAATCCTTTCCACCACCTAGTCCCCTGAGTCATCACCAACAACGAACACTAACACCCCGCAGACTTCGTAGTCGCCTCCTCCTGGGGTTTCGTAACCACCTTCGGCGCCTTTCAAACCTACTACACCACAACCCTAGCCCTGAACCCCTCCTCCGTCTCCTGGATCGGCTCCCTCCAAACAACCCTCCTCTTCCTAATCGGCGTCGCCTCCGGCCGCGCTATGGACGCCGGCTACTTCAAAGCCCTTGTCCTATGCGGCGCCCTCCTGCAAGTTGCCGGCGTCATGGCCCTCAGCACGTGTACGAAGTATTGGGCGCTGCTGCTGACACAGGGAGTCGTGTTTGGATTGGGCGCGGGCATGAGCTTTACGCCGACGATGGCGTTGGTAAGTACGTATTTTGCAAAGAGGAGGAATATTGCCATTGGCATGGTGGCGAGCGGGAGTTGTACGGGGGGCTTGCTGTTTCCAGCGATTGTGAGGGAGATTCTGCAGGACAAGGGGTTTGGGACCACGGTTAGAGTTTTGGGTTGTGAGTCTTACTTTCCCTTTCCTCCCGGGTCCCCGATGTACAACAGTAGCTAACCAATCCTACCGCACCGACAGTCATCATGCTCGCCTTCAATATTCCCGCCCTCCTCCTCATGCGC
>Ga0268250_10001252_pt1 | contig 11221 bp, 7 predicted proteins | sample AgamicAsSfe_FD_200448 | JGI IMG/M metagenome (GOLD analysis project Ga0268250, IMG submission 200448) | Agave microbial communities from Guanajuato, Mexico - As.Sf.e (v2) (version 2) | ecosystem: Host-associated > Plants > Phyllosphere > Phylloplane/Leaf | place: Guanajuato, Mexico | collected... | reverse complement strand
TCCTGCTACGACAGTCACTGGCAAGACTAAGCCGGAGGATACTGACACATGAGCAGATTCACTCGGTACATACCGAGATAGTGTCGTGCGGCCATTTGGAGCCTATCTTGCTGCACCAATCGCGTCACCAATATCGTTATTTCCATGTGAGATAAGTAATCTCAGCATTGAGGCACGACATACCCAGTGCTGTGGTTCCCCAGATTCTCCGGTCCTTCTCTACCTAGGTATGCAGATCCCCGATCTTAGCGCAAAGGGGCTCCGATGCACCTTGACGTAGAATGCCAAATTCACCACGCGTTTCGCGCCCTAGGAAGCAAGGCGCGGCTGGTGCGGAGTAGAGTCCGCTGAGATGCGAGTGAACCGGCGACCCGTTCCGCGGCAGTATCGGACCTTCTCTTGACATGACTTGTGTGCTCGCATATCTGAGGACCCAAAATTCAGTAACAGCGAGTCGTGAAAAACCGCAATGTGAGCCGATTGACAGTCGGGCCGCAGCCGGAGAACAAGCTCGAAAGAGGCGAGCGAGCGATAGACGTGGAGATGTTAGGGTGTGATCTACGATCTCATCGTCCTTTAGCACCACTAACAATGTTACATAGATGATGGCCTCGTGGAAACGCCCTAACAGGTGCGTTAATCTCAAATGACGGCGGCTGGTCATGTTTGACGAGCGTTAATGTTGAGGGTTAATGCTTTACCACTTCGGGCAGGTTTCGTCTGATTGGCCAGAGTGAAGATACGTACCTCGGTACACATTTGCACAGCCAGAGACGGGTCGTTCTTAGGCCGATATTGTGGGTATTTTCAGAATGTCTCCTTTGCAAGCCTTCCGCCGGGTGGCGTTCTCTTTCGCCTACGCGATGACGGTTAATAGTGCGTGGCGTTCAGGTCTGCCATACAGAAGACACCGGACTTCGAAAACATGAACGAGTGGTGGAAACACGAAGAGAGCTATCTCGTGCACCGGTATGACCCTGTGTCAGAGTCCTGGGAAGCCAAGACGGAAGTCCTTGCACAGCGGCACGACGCAACCCCACCGTGCGGCTTACGGTAGAAAGCGTGGGTCAGGGGATTCAGGACAAACGGCCAAAGTGTATGCGCAGCTGGAGGTATTGAAGAAACATGGTAGATTCTACGTAGAGATCCTCACTGCAACCAAAAAGAAAGATACTCTTCAAGACTGACTGTTGCCGGACGACCACTGCGAATCTTTGCGTTCTGAGACCAAATCTTTCTGGCTCTCGCTGTCACTGATCCGCGAGCTCTGCTCAAAATGCTGTTCGAATTGTCGCGAGACATAAATGTTTTTCCCAAACATGCCCCCTCCATCGGCACCTGTCTCGTAAGGTGTCGTGCTACCTGGCCGGCCCAGTGCCAGTTCAAAGTCTTCGTCAGTATGTCTTGCAGTGCTCCTGATACCATGAACGCTCCGATGTTTGGTGGCACTGCTGCCAATGGTGCCAGTTCCGTATCCATTTCCGTATGATCGGCCGGAGGGGACGGTGGACGAGAAGCCGGGGATGATCTTGACAACCAGTGGCTTGAGCGCAGGAAGCGATGCGCATACGATAGCTAGGTTCATCTCGATTGCGGACCAGTAGGCTGTCGGTGCGCTATAATATGTGTTGTCGTCCGGGTGATCGACAAGCACGATGAGAGCGTGTAGGCGTAGAATCGATACGACGCAGACAAACCAACCGATGGTAAGGATGGCCATGAGCGCGACCCTTTGGCGCAAAGCGATTTGGAGAGTCCAAATGACACGAACGGGAAGGAAGGCCACGATGAGGTCGGTGAAGATGTTGATGCTGGCGTTCACATACCAAATCGTCTTGTTGTCGATACATTTCGCTCCGGGCTGCTCCAATATCTTCCAGTAGGCATGGACAGGGACACATGTGAAGATGGAAGTGAAGAGCGTAGTAACACCCCAAGCTACACAGATGGCCATGACGATGTGGAGTGGTATGCGCATTTCTCGCAGAGTAAAGATCCGGCCGTACTGTAGAAGGATGGATATCTTCGTGAACATGAGGCTGGTATTGTAGAAGATGATACTCCAGAACAGGTACTACTTGACGTTAGATCCGAAGCGCATATGGATAGCAGATGCTTACGATCAGAATCTTCTCAACTCCACCTGGAAACTCGATGAAGACTGCATGCTTGCCGTTGCCAGCGTCCGCCTCTGGACTGGGTTAACATTCGATTCGTCGCGAGCGCAGCGTGCGTCTTACGCATGACTTGGAGTACGCCAGTAGCAATAGCCAGCGCCATAGAGACGACAATGGCGTAGTCCTCCCATCCTAATGATCTTCCCAAGAATCGGAGCCGAGTGATGATACGCAGGGCGACACAAATCCCCGCTATGCATGTAAAAGCAACAACGATAGATTTGGTGAGCGGACCCCGATCTTCCTTGGCCAAGGCAGCCAACTGTTCCGGTGGAATTGGATCCATGGTAGTTATGAAGGGAAGGCAAAGACGATGGAACACACGTAACTTGTCAATGTGTGGGACAGGTGCGATGGGTTCACCATGGACCCTCCTTTAGATATGTATCCGCAGGCACCCGTCTGTGGAGGAGTACATATGCCAGGCCTTGCGCCCAAAGGTACCTGAACTACGAGTGCCGCACGGGCTAGTGCGCCAGTTTACACAAAACTGGGATGCCAGGTTGTTTAGGGAGGTATCCGAAACTCAAAATCCGACGATGGATCAGACCCTGGGGAGCGAGCGCAGGGGAGATCTGGGGAGACGGCATCCCTAACGGAAGAGCTAGACCTAGCGGACGGCAAGGACTTGAATCTAAGCCAATGAGACTATGCACTCCTGCCTAGACGCGTAAATGCTTCAAATTCGAGGGGTACATCTCCGAAGCGAACGGCTGCAGTGGCAGGCATAGTCCTGTACACTCTGCCTACCGAGAGTGATCAGACGGCATGCAACATACGGAATTCACTTGCATGATGCACAGCGTGTGTTTCCCATGGTTTGTGGCGATCCTTGTTGTCGATATGATGAACGTTGTCGAAACCAGGGATTAGGCCGTCGGTTTACCGGGTGAAGATCACGCAGATGCTCGACGAATGAGCTCCCACGTGGCGCGTCCTATATTGCGCAAGAAGATACCCTGGATGAACACACCACGCTCACTACTGAAGAAACGGTGGGCCAAGACCGTACGCATGCGGTTGTATCACAGCGATCAATCGACTCCTTGGCGTGCAGCCGTTCGTGAGCATATACCCATGAAGTCGTTCTGCTACGTTGTGAATTTGAAGCCTCGGGAAGCTGTAGCTCGAACGCATCTTTGGTTGAGCTTTTCGCATTGAGTACCGTCGATCGACCATGTGCATTGAATTTGCGTGTCTATGGCCGATACGGCCGTCACATGCTGTGGATTGCAGTATGAACACCGAGTAGGGTACCGCTTGAGCTTGATCGCGGCATATAGTGGTGCCACCAATTACCGGCTAATTCGTGTAGTGTACTCTGTCCGCAGTTTTAGTGCAGCGCTAGAGGAAATAATGGCGACTTATTGATGCCCAGAAGAATCCCTGCCAATCGGACGGCAAACTCTATTGTATCTGGCTGCCTTATAGCCTACCAACCTCCAGCTTGCGCTCTGGTCCGCCGTTCGAGAGAGGCCTTGCAAATAGTTGAACGGATGTATACCTACACATGTGGCATGACGCTGCTGATCCGGGTCGCCTCCGTTCATCGTCTGCCAAGGCTCCCGAGGTCTCACTGAACCTTCCCGTGAGGTAGAAGTCCGAGTAAACGACAAAGCCGCCACACTACGGGTTAGCATATCCGAGGTCGTCTCAACAAGCACAGAGGACTTTGCGGCTTGGGCTGCAGTATTGTGTGTCGCAAGCACCGCACGAAACCGTAAAAGGGATGTGGCTGAGGTTGCTGCGATTTCCCTCTAACATGCGATCAAACATTGAACACTGCGGAAGAATGAGGCAGTCTGAGATTCCAAACCACGCGACATTCGCGTTGAAGGAGTCTTCCCGGAGGATTATATGTGAGGTAAGGTCCGTTTCAAATTCGACTGATGCCTCAGGAACCGTGGCCAATGCAGAAGCTGTGCTGCTGCGAGCATAATGCGGGACGAAATGAGAATCCTGCTGCTGCACGCCTTTGACAGGGTCGGTTAGAAAGTTTGCGCTAAGTCAGTAATGCATCCTATCCAACTCTGTGAACACCAGCTCCTGGTGTAGGTTGCGAGCTCTATTGGGCAAGCATGGAACTTCGTAGTGATGCGTCATGATCTTGTTGCATAGAGTACATTGGATCGAGTCGGTGCCTGGAAGGGAGACGATCCGGGAACTTCGGGAGCATCTTGTGAAACGCGATCTTGCCCCAGCCGGAACGGAGCGTTCGTGCACGGTGTTCATCTTGACACACTAGACCCGTCCCAGACCGTAAAACTCGTATACTCGTTTCGTACGAGCTGAGCTGTCCGCGAACATGATGAGTTGGCGCATTAAACTGAATCTCTCTGCTCGCCGCGTAGATCTCTGAACTATCCCATAGATGCAGGATTGCTGCAAGTGTCTCCTGTTGTCACGTCGGCTAGGACGCCGTCGAGGGATCCTTCGCCTTCACCCCGCTGGAGCACACACACCCGGCATCGTCAGGTCACAAGCATCATAAAGTATGCATCATCAGGACTGTCATGAACCTAACACAAAGACGCGCACGCCGTTAGTCCGACATCTGGCAGCTTTGCGGCTGGGAATTCCCAGGTAAGCGAAATGGCGTCAGAAACCCTGCAGGAAGCTGATCTGACCGAAGCATAATCCTAACATAAGCTAGTGAGTCTTCTCGGCGGATCTGCGAAGTGCCTCTTATTGCGACGTGTGAATGCGCAAACATTTGACACCAGGTACGCGGCGCGTGACCCTGGATCACCTCTGAAAGCTTCAGGGCTATACCCCGCGGGAAATCGGGAACGATCAACGGCCCCTGATCTACAATCACTACCTCAAAAGCTTCGAACCGACATATCACATCGCATCAGCACACCATCTCAAGAATGTGTAGATGCTGTTGCAGTGCGCAGGAAGGTTGAGTCGCTGATGCTACCTGCCCATTGGCGCTCACGTCTTCAGTCATTTAGTGGCGATGCATACCAGTCACAATCCAATACACAACGACTACATCGCCTGCATGGCAACACAGAGCGGACCCCTGAAAGTCGAGATTCTTGTAGTAAGTGTTCGGTAATGCTTACTTGCGGATGTCAGGGCCTTCGCTGAGCATCTGGATATCATTCATCCTTCCCACGCCTCTGAGACCCCTATGACTGCAAGACCAATGGCTTCAGCCTTTTACTCGGCCTCCAAACTCTAGAAGCCGGTTACCCGGCTATCGCTATGCTGCATAGCTTTGCGCCTCCCTGCTGATCTGTCATAGAAACTAGAACAAAGAAGCAATCTATGCATAGCGCTTGTCGGACAAAACTCCGTGGCTATGGACGGAGATGATTAATCATTCGGCGACACTACTTGTCTGTATCGAGCATATACTTGGAGATTGAAGGCGAAGTTCAAACTCTCTGTTCACGATCAGCGTAAAGGTATACGATTAGTATACAGATAATGTGGTGGTGTAAAGGTTGCCACCAAAGTTCGTCCAGTGGCACCGCGATGACACAGACAATAAGCTACCGACCATACAATGATGTCAAATCTTCGCATATGGATGATGCAAGTCAGGTCGCCGAGATGCAGTCACCGCGAATAGCATATGATCCGCAGGACGTACCATTCAGCTGACTAAAGACATTCCACATCTAGACATCGAGTTACTTCAAGCCGAGGTTGCCTTGAACAGCTTGACATGTGTTCGCATTTTTGCGGGGAGGTAGCGATGCTAGTTACTTCCCAAGATTCAAGCTCCAAGCGCTGACATGAAGGCGCAACTGCAAAGTCTCTCTTGTAAGTCACAGACGTACCTCTTCGCACTTCGAGGTAAGATATTTTGGACTGAGAGAGAAAATCCATCCATGGTACAGAAAGCAGATGTTCTTCATGGTCTGAAGACTTGAAGGCAAAATACTGCCTAGGTACGAAACATAAAAGTCAAACCGACCCAAGAAAGCAGCCAGAATACGAATGTCGATGACTAGTAGACTAATCGCGTTGGTTGATCGGAGATATCATGTTGCTATTCAATTTTGCTAACAGAGCTATCGCACTGACACTACATCAGGGCACGAATGCAATGTCTGTTGCGATGCATCACATTGGTAACATTTAGACCCGAAGCGACATGTTGCTGTCCTTAATGCGTCTACATTGTAGAACCTCTAGGTAGGACAGAGGGCAGACTCAGATATACTAGCCAGAAACAACGAAACTAGCAGCGCACTCCAGTGCGAAGCCAAAACACCGAGCATACCAACCTTGCGCCCAATAACTCAGCTCCACGCAATGCGGAGCACCTCGAATCAGACTTCCCTCTACTCTAATACTGTTTGTGAAAGCTTTGACACAGTTATCAACCTCCTCTTGCGTAGCTTCGAAGAATGGATCATCCTCCACTAGCGAGTACATAACAGGCACTTTCACAGCTGGCGCCCATTTCTCCTTCCAAACAGGCATCCATTGCGTTACGAACCCCGCAATCTCCGGGATAGGGCATATCGCATTTAGACGTTCGGTTTGTTCCAACATTTCCGGCGCATAGGTACCGGGTTTGAACATGACAGCATCTTTCAGCTCTGTGGGACATAGCGCATGGTTATCGTCTACGCGAGGATACTGAGGAGGATTGTCTTTTGCTGATTGAGATTGTGTGTTTCCCATACCGCTTGCAATGATTCCTCCTAATGGGTAGTCTGGTGTCCTCTCGTCACCATGAAGCGCTGCCACGGCGATACCAGGCATAACACCGAGGCTATGGCACAGCAAAACGATGCAAGTGCATCCATGCGGAACACCAAACTCTTCCCAAAGTTTTGGGAGGATGAACCGATGTAGTTGAATGGCGCTCTCTGTTGTGAAATCAGACCCAGATGGGATTGGCAGTATTGAACTCGTGCCACCGTAGGAAGGACGGTCGATAGTTACGAAGGGAGTAGCAAGTGCGTTGCTCATCAAAGAAGCAGAGTATCCTGGTAGAGCATCGAAGTATTGATGATCATAACCACCCCCATGGAGAGCAACGATCAGTGGGCGGTATCTCACTGGCGAAGGCGATTGGGTTGGGATGGCGTGAGCGCCTTGCACTACGCCATTGTTCGCAAGGGTGAGGCGAAAGGATTGCATCGAGATGGTGAATGACGAGAAAGGAGAAGAATCGTGATGTACAAAAGCTCAGATCTAGAAATCCTCATACTGGTATGGCAGCATTTGGATACTATGTAAACGAAGCTTGTGGGTCAACTGCGGAGATATCGGATTTACATGGCTTAACCATTGCATCGATCATGTATCTTGTGGTCGGAGTTAATGCAGACGGCTGACACTTTGAACTAAAAGTGAAGAATATTCACCATGACCCATCACCCCACAGCACCTGCGGCTCTCGTTCATACGTCACAGCAATGATTCTTTCATCTGTCCCATTCATCTCCGACTACGGATGTTGGTTGGTAAACGGCTCTTGAGTTCAGCTATAAAGGTCAAAGTGTCGCACAAAAGTAGGCACCTCTTTTCAGCGCGAAATCGAGTCCTTCTTCAACCTCACTTATTGACTTTTCAAAGTTGACCGTCGTTACTGATTGGATAACTTGTGATTTAGCGCCTTGGCGCGAGTCCCTCGTTCCTTCTCCGTTGGGATCGCCCGCTTTCAGCTTCCACAATACTCTTTGACCTGCAGAGATCAGAATACCATTAAACTTGCTGCGCAACTGTCTATACCTACAATGAGATTGTGTGAATTCGCATCGCAAGCGGCAGAGCTTGTGGATACGCGAGCCGATGTCCGTTGTCTTCGCGTCGCGTCACACAAGAACATTGGCTACATCTCGAATCCACGGTAAAGAGGCTAAACTCAGGGCATATGCCAGATATGCCTTGAGAATCGATGGAAGTGTATAGCGAGGCAAGGCTGACTCTGTTGCTATGGCCGTACGGTAGTTGGCTGACATGATGGCTGAGACGCAATATCCGGTAAGCGTCCTCATGCTCACAGCCCCAGGTGCACAAACTCAGCCTTCCCACTGCTTGGTTATCTTTGCGGCATGCCCTCTGATGTCTCCGTTCTACTCACTCAACGTCTTTATCGTCGCCTAATCACACACAGCTATCGCTCTAAAAGCACACGATGGCAGATCCTCTCAGCATCGCAGGATCTGTGGTAGGCATCACTGCTGCCGGCGTACAAGCCTCTGTAAAGCTTTACGCACTCGCGGAAAAGGTTGCGACAGCCAGTCAAAGAGTTACAAGCATCGCGGATGATGTTAGCAGCACATGCGCAATTCTCAATCAAGTGCGCGAACTCATCATCCCGCAACCTGACGCGCAAGGCACTTTGAAATCGGTATTTAACTCTACCGCTCTGCACGACATCTCACATGGTCTTCAGCGCTGTCGATCGGCTTTCACGGAGATCGAAGCTCTCTTGCGTCGTGCATTTGAGCAGGTGGGAAAGCGCCCTGCCTTGCGTTCGAAGATAGAACTGTCCCGCTTTGAGAAGGCCAAATGGCCTTTTTTGCAGCCGCAATTTGACGAACTACGCAACGATCTACGAGATGCGAAAGGAAATCTTATTCTTATGATCGCTGTGGCTAGTCTTGCCCTTGCACAAAGAGATGGGCGTCAGCGACCGATCCATGAAACGGAGAGACTGGAGCTCGGGTCAACCATTGTGCAGCTGCAACAAGCACGTATAAGTAATTCAAATGACCAAAACAGTCCCAAAAGGTCTCAGCAAGAGGGAATGAGATCGCGACAACTCTTTGGACAATCAATGACCGTCGGTCCCGCAAGAGACACAAGATCCGAGCAAACTTCAGTCGTATCTGTTGATCCCGATTCAGGGTTCAGAACTGTGAAATACATGAGAGCTACTCCACTCAGTCCACAAGAAGATACGATACCCACACCGCTTGTCAGTGAGAGGACCAGCGACCCATCTTCGGTTGACGCCAAAATTGGTGATGCAGACATGTCTTTGCCATCTGTTAGCAATGTCCAAATGCAAGAGCAATGGAATTCTGATATGTTCAACCCATCTATCGAAGAGGCAAACATCAATTCGGCTATCTTATCACATACTGCAGCTTCCACGGCATGCTTCGGACAACAGACACGCGACGTTTCGGGCATGCTCCAAGAACGCCATGCCCCTGGGCACAACACTCATCGAACTCCAGCACCTGCAATGTCAGCTTCAGATTGGAGTGCAGTAGATCTGGTCTATGAAGAACAGCCTGGAGCGATCGACTCTACAGCTATGCCGTCAGCCCAGCGCGCGAGCGAGAATACACTCTACTATTGCGGATGGATCACAAGACATCTCCAGGGGCTCACAACTGGTTTTGGAGATTCCGTCTCGATCACACAGATGAATTTACCGGATCAATCGCTCGAAAAACTGGTCAAAAACTACGCCGACGCAGGTCTCGATCCTCACATAAGCTTACTGGACCTCACTGAACAACAGCAAGACATCATCAAGCAGGTGACAAAAAACAATCTTGGCGCAGAATTAGCATATGTCAGTATCTCGCGCGATATCAAGGTGTCCAGCGTGTTTGGTATGCTCGATATAAGTGGACTTAAGTGGATCGCTGCATCTAGAAAACCTTGGCCGAAGCGTGAACCAGTCTGTCCGCAGTACTTTCCCCCTCCATTTACTAGACCCCCGCCATCGCTTCCTGGGAAGCCATTCCTATACCCTTCTTCCACAAAGACTACTGAGTCTGCTCTTCCACCACAGCGTGCGCAATCTTATCGAGGAGACCTTTATGGACCTCCACCTCCTCGGCCTTATGGCTACATGTCGTCTTCCGCTAACTCCAGGCCTTTTCCGCCAGCGCCACCTTCCGAAGAACAGCGTACAGACAGTCGCGCGAAAGAAAGGGCAGAAAAGCACCTAGCTGAGAAGGAAAAGGACCGAGCAGTAGCTAGAGAGGAGTCTCGCCGTCTTAAAGATGAAGAACGAGGTCTTAAGGAAGAAGAGCAGAAAGATCTTGAGAAGGAGCGGTCGAAGCCTCCAACGACTGACTACTTAACCAAACCACCATCTGCAGCACGCAGAATGTCCTCAACTATAACGCCAGCTCAGCTAGCAGACCAGCAACGCCTGATCGAATTCGAGAAGGCACAGATGCGTAGCGAGAAGCAGATTGCATCGCATCTCTCTGAGACAAATACAGGATATGAGCAATCCTTACAATACCCAGGATGGTACGCTCAGCAATATCAACCGCCCGCAGAAGAGAACGGAGAAGATATTGTGAATGAGCTCCTTGCTCGATGGACGACTCTGGAAAGACCTGACTATAGGCTAAAGGACGACAAACACAGGAGGTATAGTCGTCGATATTAAGCGCTGAATACAGACATATAGTCTAGTAGGATATTCTCTTTCCAGACTCCTACACCGGAGAATTCTGTCTTCTCTGTTGACATGCAAGAAATTCTGAATTGATCATATGATGATGATGATGATCCAAACAGCAAAGATAGCCTACTACTTGACTTTTCTAGCCCGAGTGCAGATGTCCCTGGTAGTGAGTAAAAGACTGGATCAAGAACAGCCATGCTGTACTTATTGCAAACCTTAATTACAGTACATAACAGCCGATTCTTCGCCACTACACCCCCATGTAGAGGAGAGACTCCACAAAGAGCAAGGGATTTCACTGGCCACTATAATTCAACTTGCCTGTCCTTTTAAGGCTTTACAAGCAGTCTAGCATGACTAACCTCATCCCACCAGGTCTCCACATCATCCAAATTCTTTGCCGCATACTCAGATTTGAAACCTCCTTTGACAATCGCCTCCAGTATGCGCGGTGTCTGGGCATGCAACTCAGGAAACGACCAAGCACCCGGCGCACAACCCAACAACGCTACATTCGCCTGCCGAAGGAGACTGGCAGGAACAGCCTGTGTCTCGCCCGCCAAAGACCCAATTTCCACCCAGCTGAGCCTCTGGTTAGGAAGCTCGCGTCCCTTGATGATGCCAGCCATGGCTGCATTCGACACATCGCCCCACAAGTAATCCAAGACAACATCGACGTCTGTAGCAC
>Ga0268250_10001250_pt1 | contig 11234 bp, 7 predicted proteins | sample AgamicAsSfe_FD_200448 | JGI IMG/M metagenome (GOLD analysis project Ga0268250, IMG submission 200448) | Agave microbial communities from Guanajuato, Mexico - As.Sf.e (v2) (version 2) | ecosystem: Host-associated > Plants > Phyllosphere > Phylloplane/Leaf | place: Guanajuato, Mexico | collected... | reverse complement strand
CGACGGGATCTACGACCGGAGGACATGGAAGGCGTTGGAGTTACTATGGAAAGGTGACTTTCCGAGGGGCAATGTCGGCGGATGTGGAAGACTATGTCGAGAAAGGATGTTTAGAGAACGTAAGCTGCAAGAGGAAGCAATTGGTTTGCACCAAGGTAGGGAGCAACTACAAAGCGATTGCGCCTTCTGTCTTTTCCTAAGCTCCCCTTGTTGTGCATGCATAGAAACGCTAATGGAACAAACTATCATTCCAATAACGATTCTTTACACCCTGCTAGACCGCCAGCCTGGTTACAAACTTGAACGTCGAAGGCTAACGCACTCCCGGAACCAGCACCGTTCGTTAGTACAGGAACTTTCGAAATACAAACGGAACTTCCCGCCTCCACATTCCATTTACCCTTGAACTAGCCAGGTAAATTACAACCCACTGGTCTTACCACCTAGCCGCCCTACCCAACTACCGGCGGCACACAGTCTCTCCGTACTTTAGACCGTTAGCTTGGTTCTAACAGCCGTGAGTGTTTCTTTCCCTCCCGCGCCTTTGAAATTCGGCAACTTCTTGCCCGTTGATCAACACTCAACTCTGCTGCATCTGTGTCTGATAGAGTGGGGACGTGACCTTGGGATGAATGTATTCTCGGAAGACATACAACCCGATGAGACTTGGACAACTGGCCGGGCCGTTCTGTTGTGATCTTGCCACTTGCCAACGGTTGTTCGAAATGAAGGGGTTCTAGTAAGTTGTGGAAGTGAGTTGTAGCTTGTTTGGGAGGCGAGTAGGACAATGTGCTAGTAGTTCATTGGTTCACTTGGAGTAGAACTGCCGCGTTCGATATATCCTAAGGTAGAAACTGGAATCAACCTCGGGAGGAAGAACTAAGGAGGTGAACTGTGCGCATGATGGAGGTAAGTCGCCAGGTGTGGATACAAAGAAGCGGCATAGGCGCTGTTCGATTACCGTTTCTTCTCTTTCCATTCCCTCAAATTCTAAAAGTCGTCGTACATTCTTTTGTAGTCGTAACATATACTACATACGCCACCATCTAATCACCGGCCTTCGCACCTTATAACTCTCAATATGAAGTTCTCAGCATCCGTTCTCAGCACTGCTATCGTGCTATCCAGCACCGTCTCGGCGTAAGCAAGCTCTCTATCCTTCCTAGCACCTCCTCTTTTTTCTATAATTCGGTCATAGTCAACTCAACTAACGCGCCACAGCCAATCTCCCGCCGTAACATCCACCCTCACAGTCCACCCAGGCTGCCCTTCCGCCGCCCCTGCCGATGTAATGGTGACACGCTCCGCTGTTGCCGTGCCGTCCTGTGCCGCTGGCAGTAACGAGACCAAGCCAAGCATCATCATGATGTCTGGATCAGGAATGATGGGCAGCGCGACCGCTTCGGGTAACATGCCGGAGTTCACTGGTGCCGCGGCAGCAAACATGGCGATGGGTTCCGTAGTCGTCGGTGTGTTTGGAGGCTTGTTTGCTGCGCTTATGGTTTAAGCGGTGTGATGCAATGGCGGTTGTGAGGGGGACGGGTGTAGTCAGATGTCTTGATACCAGGAGTGCGTGGATGATGAGTAAGGGAGAGGAACGACTTGTACTTTTTGGCTACTAGGTTAATGTGTTAATGGTAATGGTGGTTGAAGAATGATAAGATGGCTCTTCAGCTCGAAGAAACTGTCGTGCAAACATGTATCGCGTACTTGCAACGATCCGCACACATCTACACCTTATACTATGAACTTTCAACAGTGCTTCTGAAAATATTGGTATCAGAGTATCATAGTAGAACCTTGTAAGGGCTTTACGCGGCTAAGTTTGACGGTTAAACGATATGGACACACGCCTGCGTCCATTAAGAACGCCATAATAAATGCTATGAAGGGTCGGTTCGCCAACCCACCCAACTGAAAAGAGCTCGGCTTCTGAGGCTGAACAACCAAAATAGACACATGAAAACATAACGAATAAGCACTCAGCGACCCGGTCAGTACAACGCCAACCCTAAGAGTCAAACACAGCCCCGTAAGCCGCACCCCCGTTCCCCTTGATCCTCTCGACGACCTCTCTTGTAGCCTTCGGATTGCTAACGACCATAACAGCCTCCAACTCGCACTCTTTCTTCATAACCTCTGCCTCACACGCCACATCGGGCCTCCCTTCCCTAGAGTCAAAGATCTTCGGTTCCGGATCCACTCTCCGTATAATATCTTGCGCGAACCCCCAATGCTCCGCATTAGGATCATACACAACCCACATGACCCTAACCTGCTTGCCCTGTTCGCGCATGTGTGCGATAGCTGGTGAGCTCAAAAGGGAGAGCAAGGGACCGATACCTGCGCCTGTGGCTATAAGGAGGAGGGAGTCGAACAATGGGGCGAAGGAGAGGAAGTTTTTGGTGGCAGGTTTGCGAAGCCAGATGTGAGTAGGTGGGGAGGTGATGATGGACTTTGTCCAGTCACCCGCTGCCGAGATGACTATATATGCGGAGGAGATGGTTGGTGTAGATGAGGCTTGGATAGGGATCGTGGCAAAGGCGTGCCATTCGAGAAGCGGGGATAGTGAGAAGCGGGTTGTGGAAGTATAGGGCATATTTTGGTAAGGGAATGTAAGCTTGACTTCGCGGCTTGAAACAGCTTCGGCGGTTATGGGTACGCGGCGGATGCGGGTCCATGGTAGGATTATGAGAAAGGTTGTCGAGGCTAGGAGCCAGAGAGCGGCGTTGGCATAGAGAGGTGAACTGCCCGGGTTATTGCTAGCTACGCCTGCATTTATCCATAGTACTAGTAATGCTGCCCATCCACCAAAGCGATGCGTGTGTTCGAACGTGTCGTGAAATCTCACTCGGAGACGCGGGAGTGCTAGAATACAGACGACTAGGATGGATAGGAGGAAGGCGTAACAAGTGAAGATGTCGGCCCACATCCAGCCCGTAGCCTTGTCCTGCTTTACAGTGTCGAGAACGAAATTTGTGTTAAGGAACACAAAGTAACAGTACCATAGCAGTGCTGCCACGGAGCATCCAATGTGTAGTCCGCCGTAGTGGTGAAAGTCTGCAATCGTCTTCCGGAGCCATAACGGCAGGCTAGCTGGTGTTTTGGCTACGAAGGAGAAGCTTACGTTGATGAGGTCCTCCTGACGCACAAAGACGGCAACGAAGATATTGGCGGCCGTAGCGATTAGAGGTCCAGAAAGGGCAAAATGCTCGTGGCGAGTTTTTCTAATGTGCACAATGAACACTACGACGTTAACTAGAAAGGTGAGCCCGATGAGTATCCGATATGCTGTGAACCAATGAAGGTAAAAGCTTAGAACTCGTTGTCGAGGTCTGGTCTCCGCCGATGACAGAGACCCCGTGGACGATAGAGCGTGTGAAGACACTGTCACTGATGATTTGATGCCAATGTTCTTCTCGTCAACAGGCTTCAGCAGTGGCCCTTTATAGACCTCTACGTATTCTGTCTGCGGAGACTTCTTCGATTTACTATGCGTTTCCTGTGGCATATGGTACGGTTTCTGATAACATGTCTCGTCCAAAGGATCGTACGTGTCTTGGCGACTACTTCGGTAGGTCTTGGCTTCGTTGGGGTTGTTGGTATCGGCGTGTCCATCTTCAGACACGTCCGAAACAGAACAGCTGTCGAGGGTCTGATCGAGTGAATCTAATGAAGTGTTTGACTTGTCGATTGGCCGGACCACACTGGGCATGACATGAGCGCATGTGCCATGAATAAGAGGCTGATTGTGATCGAGGGAAACGCTACGACGGCTATGGGGCGTGATCTCTCGGCAGTACTCGACCGATTGACGCAATTTTGCAATAGAGTTGGTAAAAGGAACTGGTGAAGTACGGGAAGAAGCGACTGAAGGAGTTGTAGTAGAGGTGGTCATTTTTGCGAATCAGTGAAAGTCCCCTGTGCACAACTGCACGATCGCCTCGTCCCGTCCTTCCAACTTATACAGTGCTATCCTGCCCATCTCATAATCTGGTAATCCACAATGAGGCAAGTGTACGCTGCACGTTGATGATGGATGATGTGCCAAGCACATATCATCAGGAAACGGCTCTAGCGCCGAGTCAGCACTGCCGCGAGCTGCATACGAAATCAGGGGAAATAGACGCCCACGCCGCATTGCCGCAGCCAAGCGAGCCCCGATGTACTCGCAATTAGCTCTAGCTTCTAAATACAAAGACATTGTCAGCTCGTTTCAAATCCTCCGATCGATCGGACCCCAAAGTCGTCTTCGCTATCATTATAATGCACATGTATGTACGTCTCCTGTCGACCTGAAATAGAGCTCCGGGTCATATTTTGAGTGGAAATAACCTGCGCAAAATTGGATAAGCGTTTGGCTTGACGTTTTGCGCCGTTTGTGGTGTCTTAATGTATCACTGACGTTGCATTGCGTAGCTTAGCGTGTGATAATAGTGGATCTCGACTATAGAGCTTCCTAATACCACAATACCGACAGTGCTTGACTACGGATCTGGCTGCGGGCCCGAATGCCGGGCAATAGGGAGCGACCGGACAGCAGCTCTTGCTGAGAAGCATGAGAAGGAATTGCGGCGTGGCGGCGTAGCGACCTCAACAAGATGATGAGCCGATGTGGAAGGGATGCCCTTAGTAGGTGGCTGGATTCAGCCCGAAACAATACAGGTAATATGGAGACGCAAGAGTTGATAAATCGATAGGATCGCATGTATCTGCAGACATCTGTACACGTCGCAACTGCAACCCACTTAAAGAGAGCGAATGAATCCTAGTACTTCTTCAACAACACTCTCCGGCTGCTCTTGTTGAGGCCAATGTCCTGCACCTTGGATGAACCGGACCCCTCTAAAGTCGGAGCATGACTCGGGATAGGCCTCGATGGCCCCAGGTTGCTGATAGTTGCCCCAGTCCTTAGCGCCTGAGATGAAGGTACTCGGACATTCGATCTTCTTGCCCGCGAACAGGTGGAGGTCTCTCATATTATTCGGATCAGTGGTAACTCGGTAGTAGTTGAGGCCACCTTGAAAGCCTGTTCGTGACCATTCTTGGACGTAGACTGTCAAATCCCGATCAGGCATCCACCGTTCGGTTGCCGAGCTATCTTGGTTGACCATCATGTCAGCAATGGTATCAGGCATTGACTTGTGCAACGGCATAACGTAGTAGTTGGGTACTTTAGCCATCTCTTCAGCCGTCCAGCTCTTAAGAGGGTGAGGCGAGTTCTCTTTCCAGTCAGCTGACTTGACATGAAGATACCCTCTGAGAAAAGCATGCAATCCTTGGCTTGGGTTTAGCCAATCGCCTGCAGCTCTATTGGTACTGTTGTACCACTTGTAATGTTTCCTCGGCACAGGCAGATTTGCCAGCTCAGCGTGGATGTCCGGCTGTGGCGCGTGTCCGTCAGTCTCACCGTCACCGTGGGCTATGTCGAATGGCAAGAGCGCGGGCGCTTTGAAAGGATGACTCATCATGACAACGCTCTTGAAGAAATCCGGACGCATCAAAGCACACATGCTTGCAGTGACGGCACCAAAGTCGTGGCCAACAATGCACTTGACCTCTCGATAACCCAGAGCATTGACCAGGGTCACGACATCGCGAACCACGTTGGTCAGAGCAAACTGCGATAAGTTTGTGTTGGAGTAGGAAGAGTTGTCCCAGCCAGTTGTCCGCCCGTATCCTCGCTGATCAAAGGTTACCACATAATAGCCTGCCTCAGCGATAGGCACCATGACCTTCCTCCAAGAAAAGGCGAGTTCTGGGAAGCCATGACATAGAATTATCAGAGGCTTATCGCGTTGCGGAGTATAGCCAGCTTCGAGTGTGTGAAAAGTAAGGCCATTGGAGGGGCAGTAGACGTAGTTCTCGACGATACCGTCTGGTAGTGGCAGAGGCGGAAGGCGCGACGCTGACGACGCCATACTAAGAAAATGCTACACGTATGCAGATCAAGACAAGGTGTAAGCAGTGACAGGCGTTGAGGTGTGGTATGTTTTCACGTGATCCCTACTCGATAGAATGGCAAGCTGGCCATGTTGGCAACCTTGGAAATCGTCACGATGCTATTAGCGCGGGGAAGATATGCGGCCTGGGCGATCTCGCAGCGTTGAGTGGGCCAGTTCGGCGATCATAGAACCCACATAGGTTCTGACGCAAACATGTGCGTTACATGTTGTCAATGTTCAAATCGAGTGTTGTTCAAGTTGGAGCTGCCTTGATTCTGTCGTAGTACGTTGCTGCCTTTGCGACGTGTGACTGGCAAACGGCGATGACCGACCAGTGAGCATGCTATGCTTTGGAATATATTCGCGAATCAAACCGCGGACCCCAGCCGGCGCTACGACGGCTTCGTGGAGATATCGCATACGTCAGTGGCGCCGGACATGGAACTGGCCAGATTGGTGCTGGTGCTTCGACAGGGCCACTAGCTGGAGAGGTACAAATCAGGGACCGTGTGGTGCAAAGCGTCAGGAGAAGTGCGTGCGCGTTTGGAGGATGGACGAGAGTGTAGACAGGGAGTGAGGGCGAAAATAAACAAAACATAGCTGCGTCTGAGGCACGTCTAGACTGCATCTGGCAGGGCAAAGCCACGCTGTCTCTGACACACGCGACAGCCTCACCCTCGACAACGACGCATGTTTGACGTCTGGATGAGACGGTGAAGCGTTTGACACTTTTTTTGCGACGGTAGCAAATGGCGCCGGCGCGAGGCTTACCTTTGCGGCGCCAGAAGGTCGGCCTAAGCTTTTGAGATGTCCGGGAAGATGACGATCCTCTTACTTGTTTTGCTAGCTACAACAAGTCCACTCCGCCCAGATGCGTCTTCGAGCCCTTTTCAATTTCCAATCCCTCCACACGTGAGAAGACCCCAACTCACCTGCGCCCTGTGATTTGTTTTTTCTTTCGGTGGTTTGACGCGAGTAGCCGTCCACTCTCTTTCACTTCAATCAATCCGCACGGTTCCGCCCTGCAGACGTGACATCATCTCGACGACCCTTGCTGCATCTCCGAAGCCACCACACCCTCGCATGCACACGGAAATGCAGAACCAGTCGTAACTGCCGTAATCTCTAATTCACCACACCACAATGTTCGGGAAACGACGACGGGCAGCGTCCAATCCGGTAGGTACTCGCCTTGGGTGCGCGCGCAAACCTCGTGTCGCGCTCAGCAGGCCCTCTGGCGACGCGATGCTAACAATTCTTGCCCGATGCAGCCCCAACGAGCCCCTCCACCCAGCGCATCCGCCTCGCTTGCCGCCTCGAAAGCTTTTATAAAGAATGCCGAGTCACATGGCGACCTCTCGTCTGCAGCCGCCGCTGCCGCCTTGCGCACCCACGTAACGACGCCGACTCCCGTGGGCGAGACAGTCACAAAGCGCATGGTGCGCCGCGGCTCACTTTCGTCAAACGGCAGCTTCTCGAGACAACAGCCCGGTGCCCCTGGCCTGCGCCGACAGTCGAGCTCAGGCTCCATGACAGAGCGCTCATTCCGCGCGCCATCGCCTGGCAGAGGGAGTCCAGCTGACGCCGATGCGCCGCCAGTCCCGCCTGTGCCAAAGAACATACAACAGCAGGGAAGCGTCGTTCATCGGCGTGCGTCCAGCCTGGAGCCCACGTATCGAGGAGGATCACCAGCACCAGCAGGAGGCAGAGGCCGAGGCGTCAGCCTGGATAGGGGCGCCAACCCCGTCGGAAGAGGCCAAAGGCCTGCTAGCCATCTTGCCCAAGTATCCGAGGAAGATGACGCCTCGCGATCTGTAAACTTCTCCCGTCCAATGTCTCCGGGCGCAATAGGCACACGTCAAAACCCCTCGCCTCCTTCCAGCAAAGGATGGTTCGGTGGCCCGGTCGTAAACCAAGAAGCAGTCCAACGCATGGCCTCGACATCGCGACCCAAGACATCTAGTGGCGTCTCCAGCTATGATCTCCAGAACGCCCAACGGTCCGTCCAGAATGCTGCTGAGCGTCCAGTCAAGACGCACCAGTTATCACAGGGTGTTCAGGGCGCAAGACTGTCGAGCGGCAGTATGCGTGCCAAGCCATCTGGATCTGCTGTACAATCGCAATCCTACCTGCCGCCGCGCGCTCCTCGTCCAGTCGATCCCAACTCGCCAGATGCCATCTATGATCCTTCGACGCGCAAGTTCATCCATAAGCAGGATGCCATGGCCCGTCACCGAGAGCTACACGAAGAGCCGGAGCCTGCGCCGCGGTACGTGTCACAGCACCTCGACACCTTCCATTCGGTCCACATACCTGAAAACCAGATGGGCCGGGGCTCACCAAGTCCTATACGTCACTATGTCCGACAGGAGCAACAAGCACCGCAGAGACGAGAAGAACCTGTAACGCAAGCTCTCGAACCGCAATTCAACGCAGCTACCGAAACAAGACATTCTGATGATTTCGTCGATGCCGACTTCCCACCCCAGGAGCAGGCAAACACCAGTCGCAAACTGGAAGACTCTGGTTATGGCACTATAGTTGGCCATGAAGACGATGTGGCTTCGCCCAAATTCGCTCCGAACCAGGATAGCTCATATCCTCGCCTGGCTACTCCAGTGGCTACTCCAGCCAATTCGACACCTGCAGGTTCTGTTAGTGGCCAGGGTCGTGGCCGTCTTCCCGAGGCGCACGACCGAAATGCTTCACTGAGCCCACCGCGTACCGCCCATTTTGCGGCTGTACCCGTTGAACTTGCAGGGACCAAGCATGATCCGCTCCCGCGCTCAGTTTCCCCTGCAAAGTCTGTCTTGAAGAGCTCGCCTTCGGTTTCGCGCCGCGGCGGCTCGCCAGCGACTGCAAACGGACGTCTCTCCGCTCGTTTCGCTCCGAGCGAAGCATCTGATACTGGGTCTGATGACGGAGGCAGGAAGAAGAAGAAAAACGTTCGTGTTAGTTTTGAGGAAGAACCAGTACTACTGGGCAAAGCTAGTGATACAGAGGCACCTCTCGGAGGTTCCGGTGCGCCCAAGTGGAGTCCCATAGCCGAAAAGGAGGATGAGTTCGAAGACTTCATGAAGCCACGCGCTGCTCTACCAGTGTTCGGTAGTATACGCGAGAAGGAGCGACGACCGCAGGAAAACATGGCTGAGAAGGTTACCGAGACGTTCCCTACTTCGAACGCCTCTAGTGACACCGCGCTTGGAAACATTGTCGCAGAGGACTTCGCCCAAAAGCATGCAACTCACAGCGACCCGCTACCTCCCGATGTCACCACTGTCGAAGGGAGTGGCTATGTGTCGGACTCCAGCGACTACTCAGATACCCATAGGCCCATGGAGACTTCGCAACAGCCACCTGCTCCGGAGCCGAAGTCATTGTCCGTATCACAAGAAGAGACAACATCAGCGGCGGCTCCCATCACGGAACAAATCGTTGAGGTGCCTAACATCGCACTCCAGCCCGCCACCCCTAGCCCGTACGAGAGGTCTGAACCCGTGTATCAGAGCATGACGATACCTGGGGGTTGGGGTGAGGAAGTCCCTGAAGCCGAGAAGAAGACAATCAACCCGACTTCCACGACGTCTGCGCCCGTTCTGGACTCAACAACGCAACAGCCGAAGTCTACTACACAGGCAGAAGAATACGACGAGACCACAGACGATAACAGCAGCGTTTACAGCGACGCCTACGAAGATCTCTCCGATGGTGAAGGGTTCGGCAGCATCAACGCCCTGATGGAGAAGCCTGTTGCCGCGTCTTCTTCTGGGTTGATGTCTTCAAGATACGCAAATGGAGATGCCACAGACAAGGCTACCTCGAATCTCCAGCTAGACACCGCCGTGGACGACCATCGCGACTCGGATACTACACCAACGCAAGATTGGAACGCTGCTCAACAGCATTGGAGTGGTCTCAACGCGTCTTTAAAGAAGCCAAACCCAGAGCTAGAGCAGACTCAAGCACCTCCTGAACGAGCTTCACATGCTCAGGAAGTAATTTCTCGAGTCATGCAGGCTCCAGTCTCAAAAGACATGCCAGCACCATCTTCCTCACGCGAGTATACACCAGATGCAACACCAGAGCGCAAGGTCACAGCCATACCACCTCCACGGACTACTACTCCATCAGCTGATCAGTCTCCGGCAAAACCTCTCAAGTCTGCTTTGAAGAAGAGCCCTGCACCACAGCCGGCGCGGCCAGTTGAATCACAAGCTAGGACGACCCTGCGGACGGCAGCGCCGAGGGAAGGTGCCTCTGAGACTCATATGAAGCGAACTATGCGAGGAGGTTCAGATCCGGCTTCGCGAGCAGGACCGCAGATGGGATCGACTATGCGGACGAGCATGCGGGGACCCTCAGACGCGACTCCTAGAGCGCAGCCCCAGATGCGACAAAGTATGCGTTCAGCGGATGCCTCACCGGCACCAAGCATGGGTCTAGCAGCGTCGCGACACAGTATGGTACCTATGGACACCAAACCTCCGCGAGGTGCTCTCCAAAAGAGAAACATCCCGCCTGCTGCTGCTGTCTCCAAGGGTAGACCACAGAGCATGCCTGCGGCGAAACCGATGGCTGCACCAGCACCTACATACGACAGTGACTCTGATGCTTCTGTAAGCAGTTTCCAACGCGAACGCGCCAGAAAGCGCGGAGGACGGGAACAAGGTGGGCGCTATACAATGCGCGGCTCAATGAGACAAGAACCTGCACCCACTATGCGAGCAAGTGCTCCGGCACCTAAGCAAGTCCGGGCAATTTCTCCACCAGCCACACCGTCCGCCATGCGAAGATCTATGCGGCCTTCTTCGCCAACGCCAGAACCAGTAAAGTCATCGAAGTTTAGCATTCGATCATTGTCGCCAATGGGAAGATTCCGCAGAGGATCTGATGTTCGTCCTTCGTCGCCTACACCGCCAATGCCCGTCTTCAACAAGCAGACACTGCCGCCTAAACCGTCTAAAGCGCCGAAACAAAAGGCACCACCTGCCAAGGCTTCGAAAGCTGCGTTCAAGAGTCGTTTCGCCGATTCAAGCGACGAAGAAGACGACGCTCGACCGTCTCGTTTCCAAAGTCGATTTGACGACTCGGACGATGATGAGCCTGCTGATTACACCCTGCCTCCAGGTTTGGCGCCAGTACGAGGGATTCCTAGAAAAGCGGGCGAAGAGGATGGCGACTCTACCGATCTAGAGGAAGAAGCGGATGATGAAACCACAAACGTTGTCCCTAAAGCTACACCAGTGACGAATGGCGCAAACGGTAACTCGGGCGCACGAGGCGCAGCCC
>Ga0268250_10001247_pt1 | contig 11255 bp, 16 predicted proteins | sample AgamicAsSfe_FD_200448 | JGI IMG/M metagenome (GOLD analysis project Ga0268250, IMG submission 200448) | Agave microbial communities from Guanajuato, Mexico - As.Sf.e (v2) (version 2) | ecosystem: Host-associated > Plants > Phyllosphere > Phylloplane/Leaf | place: Guanajuato, Mexico | collected... | reverse complement strand
TGACCAGCGAGGTGATCAGACTAGACTTGCCCGTGCCTTCGTCGCCGCACACACAGACGCGCACCGTCGCCATGCTGATGTCGATTGGGTGTCTCTAGATGGTCCGGATCTTGATTCTTGACAGAGCTAACAAAAGGCCGGAGCTAGAGAGTGACGGAACATTTCCCCCGCGATCGGCGGTCTTCCCCACACCCTCGGCCTGTCCGTCCCTTGGTCTCGCGCGCATCTGCATCTCCATCTCGCGACTTGGACTTTCTTTCCGCAATCTTGTACTTGTCGCCATGTTGTACGTAACCCAGCCAGTCTTGTCGTCGTGTCTAACAGCTTGCCAGTGTCTTGCCGCCCCCACCGCGTTATCCGAGTGGGAACCTGTACACAGGCTATCCACCTGGAACGATTATCGAGACCAACAATACTCTCTCCAACCATACCGGTCCCGACTACCAGCTGCTCGTTGGTGAGGGAACCTATGTTCAACGCGACGAGCTCCTTCTAGCCACACCTCCGCCTCACCCCTCGGACAATCCTGTGCCCAACAGCAACCCACTCGCTACCACCATCGCTCCCCCAACCCAAGGCACTAGACTCTCGCTGTGCATAGTCGCTCCCAAGAAGCTGCCCGATAACTCTCTTGCCCGTACCGTCACTGCCAACAGTCAGCGCTCTGCCGCGCAACCCACTGCTCAGGACTACCCTCTCACTCCTACCACCGACTCGGCCTCCTTCTTCAACTCCTCCACCCCTCCTGTCTTTGGAGACAACAATCCTGCCCTTGCTCCTATCCCTAACAAGGACTCCAAGGATCCCTCAAAGAGGCGTAAGCCCAAGAACAACATTGTCAAGAGCAACTCGTCATTTGTGTCCAGGGTCATCCCCCATGAAGCTCTCCAGAAGCGCCTCCAAGAGCGCAATCCCTCGGGCACCTTTGCTTTCTCCAATATCAACAGAGCCCTCCAATGGCTAGATCTCTCCTCTGATGTGAAGACTGAGAACCTTACTAAAATCTTGTTCACAAAAGCTCATGCCCTGTGTCATCACGTAAACCCTTTCACCAAAAGCACCACCCACCTGGATGTCATCCTGGGCTTCTCCTCCTCCGACATTATCTGGTACGAGCCTGTTTCTCAGAAGTATGCTCGTATCAATAAAAATGGTGTCATCAATTCTTCTGCCGTCTCCTCTATCTGGTGGTTGCCCAACAGTGAAAATCTCTTCTTGGCCGCTCACATGGATGGTACCTTGGTCGTCTATGACAAGGAAAAGGAAGATGCTCCTTTCGTTCCAGAGCAGGAATCATCCGACTATGCCGATGGTCAATCTGGTCCGGCATCTTTTGTCATCAAAAAGTCTGTTCAGTCGCGTAATCAAAAGACCAATCCCGTCGCTGTGTGGAAAATCAACAATCAGCAAATAAATTGTATATCTTTCTCCCCCGATGGCAGACATCTTGCTGTTGTATCAGAAGATGGTTCTCTGCGCATCATCGACTTCCTCAAGGAACAGCTGCTGGACGCCTTTACCTCATACTACGGCGGCTTGATCACTGTGACCTGGTCGCCCGATGGCCGGTACATCCTAACTGGTGGCCAGGATGATATTGTTAGCATCTGGTCGTTTGCAGATGCTACTCTCGTGGCGCGCTGTCAGGGACACAGTAGCTGGGTCACAGATGTGAAGTTCGATCCTTGGAGATGCGACGAGCGCAACTATCGATTCGGTAGTGTTGGCGAAGATTGCAAGCTCTTACTCTGGGACTTTTCCGTTGGCATGCTCGGCCGGCCGAGAGCAGTGAGTTCTATTTCTGGCTTCTGTTTGCAATACAACCTACTGATACATGTTACGCAGATGTCGATCAAACATAGAGGCAGTGTGACTTCTAATGCGATCACTCGGAAAGAGACCAATTCCACTGTTGGTCGTATCAGATCGCATTCGACCATTTCCGAGAGTGCAGAAGGCGCCGCAAATGGTGTAGACGTGGTTCACGGCTTCAGGACCAAAGCAAGCACAGCCATTCTACCACCCGTCATGGTGAGTCACAAGCAAAGCTCGCTTCTTAACGTCCGTACTGATGGTGAAACCGCAGTCGAAAAAGATAGACAACCATCCGTTGAGCTGGCTCGAGTTTCAGGAGGACTGTATCATGACAGCGTGCAAAGATGGTAAGTGTTGCTTCTCTGTGTTGGGATGTTCGGGACCCACAACGGACATGTCGACTGCGCGTCTGTGATGCGTCGCGCGCGAAGCCGATCGGGCCTTTTATAAACAATCTGCGAGATTTCACGTTGGGCTGACACCATACACAGGTCATATCCATACTTGGGATAGGCCCAAGGAAGGAACCGGAGAGAACGGACACAAGTCCTACGATGCCGACAACAGCGTTATTTGATTCAACCATATGGATCTGGGTGAGATTTGTATATAGATATTGTGGATCGACCAGGCACTCATGTCTTCCAAATAGCTACTATTGAGGTAATTGGTCACTGTCAGTGATCAGTGATTATTATCGTCTCTGGTATCTATGTATAAGAAGCCTGAGTTGGATAGACATATACAGCGTAGAGAGACATTTTCATGGCTACTATTCAAAGGAACAACCCTAATGGTTTTCCATGACTCTGTATTGTGGCTGGTTGATGCAAAGCTCAGGGGCGATGAGTCGTTAGGCATCACGCCATAGTCGAAAGACGGTCAAGCTTTGAGAGCGTTGCACAGCAGCAAAAGATTGCGATGGCTCGAATCCCAACAGCGGGATAGACAGATTTGTTGGTGATAAGGCGGCGCAAAAAAAAGCGAGGATTCTTTGTCCAACAAGAAAAAACCAGGGTTCTTTGTCGATAGGACCGAGGCGGGACCGGACCCTTGATCGGCAGAGAGCCGCAGCAGTGATGGTAGACGTTAATCATGATGGGCTTTGCATGTGCATGGCTGCGTGACTTGGGCGCTGTATGACTTGCTTTTTGCAGCAGCCCGAAGGGAGCAGTGCACGCAGGCAGGCCGGGCACTTTTCTATCTGGCCGGCCAAGTTGGCAGGCAGATGGACCCAGGGGCCGAAGGGGCCCGGTGTGATTGGGCATGTCTGGAGTCATGGCTTCTTGTCAAAGGAGCGTCTCCCGTGTCGCGCCGACATCAACGAATCTTTATCTCAATCGGGCACGAGCTTCTTTGGTTGTTTGAGAAACGTCATTCGAGATCAAGCTTTCGTTTTTGGCATTTTCCACGTTTGCGCCTCAGACTCTCCTTTGCATCCTCTACCACTCGAACTGCTGTGTCGCGAAGTCCCGACTCTACTCATTGTCTAATCTGATTGCTCGCGCACCTGCGACAGACACCTCAGCGCCCCACCGTCGCCATGGTGCATACCCCTCGAGCCAAGCCTGTGCTTGAGATCATGTACTTGCGACCCGCCTCGATTTGAAGCCTCCAGAGCGCTGACGGTCCTAATAGTCCAAACAACCGCTTCATCGTCTTCCACGGAGACCAGCATGAAGCCCAGACTATCAAGCTGAATGGTGTGGTCAGATTGACTACTCCGGATGCCATGAGCATCAAGAACGTCAAAATCTGGCTCGAGGGCAAGCGACGAATCTCGTGAGTCACTCTCTTCTGACAACGTCATGCGAAATACGTGTGCTTACATGTACGCAGATGGTTCTACATGGGCGGCATGGCGGCAGGTGAAGTGTCAGACAAGAAGACCTTCTGGCGCGAGGAACGTGCTCTGGGCACATCTGGCACGCACAAGATCAACTCGGGGACGATAGAGTGGCCCTTTGAATACACTCTCGACCCTAGCATGCCTGAGAGCATTGAAGGCATGAACAGCACCTACATCGTCTATTACTTGCACGCAAGTGTCTCGAGGCCTGGTTGGAACGCAAAGGACATCACCACCACTCAGCACATCCGCATCGTGAGAACTCTGGGTCCTGAACAGATGGAAACAACTCGCTCAAGGGTATGCATCTCACATTTGACCGCTGCAAGAAGCTTGCTGACTTGGCCTCGAACAGACCAACGCCGACATTTGGGCAAACAAGCTCAGCTACAGCATTTCCATCCCCACCGACGCCGTCGTCTTCGGTACATCTATCGTTGCAGACGTCGAACTGTCACCTATTCGAAAGGGCGTCAAGCTCGGCAAGATCGAAATGAGGCTGATAGAGGCCGTCACCAAGAGAATACAATCTGCCGAGGTACCAGACCAGCGTGGTGACAGATGTAAGGTCGATGAGTCGGACGTTGCAAAAGCTGAAATGGAGTTCCCTGAGAACTCGCGTGTCACTTTCGCTGACGAGAGCGCCGACAACCCCATCATGGAAGATGAGAAATACGTCTTCAAGGCAACTCTGGAGCTGCCCAAGTCTCTCAAGCAATGCAGGCAAGACGTCGATTCGCACAACATCAACATCACCCATCGTTTCAAGCTGATGGTCAACATTCACAATCCCGAAGGCCACGTCTCTCAGCTTGTTTGCCGTCTTCCTGTCAAGCTATTCATCTCTCCCAACCTGCCAGTCGACGACTCGAATGAGGTCCAAGTTGCCGCAAGAACCATGACCGATGCCGAATTGAACCAACAAGAAGTCGCCTTGAACGCCCCGCCCGAGTACGGAAGACACCAACTGGATGCTCTATACAACGACATCAACACCGGCGGATACATGAGTCGCGCTCCCAGTGGTTCAGCCACACCATTCTATGCTCAGAGCCGCAACGGGTCCTCAGAAAACGTACAATCTCTGAGCGGTATCGCTGATATGCATCACTCGCAATCAATGGCTGCACTTGCTGGTGGTGGCGAGAGTCACTTTGTACCCGCTCAACTTCGCTCACGTCTCGCCAACTTGCAAGATCAAGGGTCAAGCCGACAGATCCGCGCCGCACCGGTAGCCCATCATTCTCCATCAGGGGGTAACACTCCTGCCTACACTGGCAGCTACTTTGCTGCCCATTTCGCTCAGTCAAATTCTGGCCATGCTTCTCCGCCGCATCAATCGCCTGCGCATAGTGTACCAGAATCTCGCCGAGCTTCTGGAGATGGTGAGGATCCGCACGATGATCTGCCTCACATGGACGACTTCGACATGGGCACTCTCTCGAGAGTACCGAGTTATGGAGCTGCTGTTCGTACACCTGGACCGTTCACGCCTTTCGCCGATGGACCACCGAGTTACATGGAAGCAACCAGCAGACCACCAAGTCCTACCATGCAGCTTCCCCAGAGGCCTGGAGCTGTCCATATGAGGAGCGGCATCAGCACCCCTGGATCTCACTCGAGCAACGCGACCTTAACCGGCGCTGTGACTCCCGGTAGTTATGCTCCCAGTGGCCTCACTCCTCTAACACAACTTCACGCCCACGAGGACGCCCGATTGCGTATGCTGAGAGCAAGAGCGGAATAAAGTTCACCAGTTTCATGACGACGATTAATTATTATTAGCATGGGGAAGGGATATTTTTGTTATGCACGGGGCAAGGTGTTTGGGAACATCGCGCGCTTCAGAGCAGGTTGGGGATAGGTTTCAACTTTCGCTTGAGTTATTTCTGTTCATTCTTTTCCTTTTCGCTTCCGGGGAGTATAGACTCGATAGACTAGAACTTCTCTCCACTCGTACAAGTTTCATGTATGCGTCACCGCATTATTCACTTCTAATTCTGATCAAACATCATGGTGCATGGGATGTTTATTTGCGTCTAGGCTAAAGTTTGCTCAACCTCCCGTTCACAGCGGTCACCAGAGCATAGATGGTACTCAGCACCGGCACATCCATACCAAACTCGACTGCTTTCTGCATGGGATACCCCAAGATGACGTCCACCTCCAGAGGCTTGCCTTCTTTCATATCAGTATGCATGCTCGAATATATGCCCGGCATGCCCAATATCTTGTCCACCAAAGCATCTGCTAGTTTGTGTTCGACAGGGACGTTACATCGATTAGCTACATCTATCACTTCGTGCATTAAGCGTTTGGTGATTTCCATTGCTTGGGGAGTCGATGCGAGCCAATCTTGGGTGTTCACGTCTGTGAGTGTGGTGATCGAGTTCCAGGCTGCGTTCCATGTGACCTTTTCCCAGCGCTTGATTTGGATATCTTCCTCGACTTGGAACTTTGTGCCGCCGGTTTTGAGTAGCGTAGCAAAAGTGTCTAGTCTGCTTTGCTCGAGATCTTGAGTAATCTTGGCGTTAGGGAATAGTCCCATTTGCATGTCTTCGGATTGTAGGTGTGCAATTACTCCGGGTGATTTTTGGGTTGCTCCTACCCAGGTCACGCAGCTGATGATCGTATTTTGCGGGAAAGTGTTGCGGAACGGCTCTTCGTTGCCAACGCCATTCTGGATGACGACGAAGGTTGTTTGATCACTGACTGCAGATTTGAGGAGTGGAGGTATTTTTGATGGGTTTACTGCTTTGTGGGTGCAGACGATGTAGTCGAAAGGCGATGTGATTTCTTCTGGTGACTTGTAGACTCCATTTATGTTGACCCTGTGGCTACCGTGGGTTGCACTTTCGATGCGTAAGCCACTGTCTTTGACTTGTTGATAGTTAGACCTCGCTACTACGCTGAGGGACACGTTTTTGTTGCGTCCGAGGATGAAAGCGTAGAAGCCTCCGATGCTGTATAAGTCTTAGTCGATTGCCTCTGTAATGATAGACTTGGGATTCTCACGCTCCCAATCCAAAAAGCAGCACCTTGATCTCCTTTTCTGGTGTCGACATCTCTGCTCAGCAATGTTTCGAACAATTTCAAGTGAGACGCATCAACATGAATCCATTGAGGGCCAAGAGGTGTGATGAGGTAAGACCCTGGTGGATACCAAAGGCCGACGAACGCGGGGTGATGCGGGGTGACAATTGTGACCCCCACGATCCTCCGAAACTCTCGCTTCATCTACAATAATCATTGCGCACAATAATGGTGGTCAAGATGTTTGATCGGGATCATGTTCCTTCCAAGTCGACATGAAGATGGTAGAGGGCACAGAGCTCGCGAAACATAACAGGCGACAATCTTGCTGGCTTGCTATTCACGGCGAGGTCTGGGATGCCACCAATTTTCTCGATCAACATCCAGGCGGCGCAAACTTGATACTCAAGCTGGCTGGAACAGACGCTTCTGACGAGTATGAGCTCTTTCACAATGCTGAACTCGTTCATGAGACTCTCGGTCCCGATGCAAAAATGGGGACGATAGACGTCTCAACCATACTACCGAAGATGGACAAAAAGCCGGATCCAGAATTGGAAGTCAAGAAAAGTCCGCCGTTGAGCTCTCTGATCAGTGTCAGTGACTTCGAAAAAGCAGCAGAGAAGGTGTGTTGGCGATTTCGAAGTAACGTCGATCTTGTGCTGACCTTCAGACTATGACGCCAACTGCATGGGCCTATGTCTCTTCGGGAGCCGACGATGAGATCAGCATGAGAGAGAATGCAACAGCTTATCAAGAAGTCTTCTTACGTGGTCGGATACTGCGAAAAGTTGGACGAGTCGACTGCAGTACCAACATCCTCGGTTTCCCTTCTGCTTTGCCCATCTACACTTCGCCAGTCGGACTAGCCAAATTGGTGCATCCATCGGGTGAATGTGCCATTGCTGCAGCTGCTGGAAAGGAAGGCTGTATACAGGTAGTCAATACTGTGTCCAGTATCCCGATCGAAGATATTATGGACGCACGGTTTTCCCAGGATCAGGTTGTTTTCTGGCAACTGTATGCAGACAAGGACCTGGAAAAGTCCAAGACATTCATCGAGAGAGTCGAGAAAGCTGGTGTATCAGCAATATGGCTTACCGTTGATTCTCCTGTTGTCGGTAATCGTGAACGGGACGAAAGGTCCAAATCAATAGTGGACGTAAGTCTGACTTCCTCAAGAACAATCCACATTCGCTGACAACTGGGCAGATAGAGGAGAAGCTAGAGGAAGTTGTCGAGACACCACAAAGTGTTGGCATTGCAAAAGCCAATACTGGATTTATTAATGCTGATCTGGACTGGGACATGGTCGACTGGCTCCGGAAATCTACTAAATTGCCAATAGTCATCAAAGGTATTCAGTCAGTCGAGGACGCCGTTTCCGCTTTCGACCACAAAGTCGATGGGATAGTGCTTTCCAACCACGGAGGCAGATCTCAAGATACCGCACAGCCTCCCATCCTGACACTTCTCGAGATTGATAAATATGCTCCCCATATCTTGGGCAAACACATGCAGGTCTTTGTCGATGGTGGGATCAGACGAGGCACGGATATCATCAAGGCACTAGCACTAGGTGCGACTGCCGTCGGTATCGGGAGACCAGTGTTGTACAGCATGTCTGGCGGATACGGTGAGCACGGTGTCAGGCGCATGATACAGATACTCAGGAACGAGTTGCAGACAAACATGGCATTTATCGGCGCAAGCAACGTCAGAGAGATTGAGCGTAGCATGGTCAATACGAGAAAGCTGGAGCGGATGATGGTAGGCTCGGTAAAGCTTTAAATGTAATTTAGCCATTCCAATATTCGATATCATGGCCACTTGAGAACGCGTATTCAATGATATCTTGCTTCGGGCAAGAAGGCGTACTGTGCTACAAGCAGCCAAACATATTCTCTATGATGGAAAGAGCAACTGAGATCTTTCGGGCCTCCTTCTCATGTGCAAAAATATCATAACTAGATGCACGGTACATCCACTGAGCTTCTCAGTGTCCGTCGAGATGCGATGAGAGTCAGGCTCTCTGTGGACACAAGTTTGATCTGAACATTTTTGTGCCTTTCCATAGCGACTGAAATCGCTCTGAACCTCCTTCTGAGGATCGCAGGAATGAAGAGTTTGTCGTTTGAGACTATCGGACCACGATGGTAGTGGACCCCCAAAGCGACCCCGGTACCCCCACGCGGATCTGCGGGGCTCGCTCCTGCAGAACATCCCCCGACCTCGTCACAATACAAGCCGAATCCTGATCTCGGCATCTGAAAAGAGCTGATCACAATTCGTATAAGAACATGCAGCCGAAGAAACTACATCCGGACTTGTTACAGAGCTGCACGCTGCATCAACAACATACCGATCGACATGGCGCCAATTAAGCTGATCGAGTATTTTAGAGTAAAGCCGCGGTGGCTCTTTGTCAAAATCACTGATGAAGACGGCCTAGTCGGTTGGGGAGAGGGAACTCTCGAAGGTCATACTCTGGCTGTAGAAGGAGCACTGGACGAGATCATTGTTCGCTTGATTGGGCAAGACGCGAAGTGTGCACCAAATCAGCCAAACACAAGAACGTTTTGCTGACTGATGAAAGCCGCATTGAACACATCTGGCAATTGGTAAGTTCATATCTTCGAGCCATGGTAGGCTACAATAGCTAACAACGCGTTCGGATGTAGATTTGGAGACTTGGTATGGACAGAACTTGATGATCAAGACCACAAATCCATTCTGACCAACATGTCAACTAGGCTTCTATCGAGGAGGACCTGTGTTTATGAGCGCATTATCCGGAATCGATATCGCGCTATGGGACCTCAAAGGTGAGAAACTGCTGGTCTGCTAACACTATGAGATGAACGCCAGGTTAACAAGCACAGCACGGAGGTTGAACGTCCCGATTTATGAGTTGCTAGGCGGCAAAGTTCGAGAAAAGTGTCAGGTGTACTGCTGGATTGGTGGTGACAGACCTGCCGACATAGAGAACGCTGCGTAAGTAAATCTTCTGACGGAAGCAGTAAAACATAGCTGACAGACGTGTAGAAAAGCAAGGAAAGAACAGGGATTGACTTGTGTCAAAATGAATGCTACAGAAGACATTGGTTGGCTTGATGATGCAGCGGTACTAGACGCGACGGTCGAGCGACTGAAGATCGTCAAGGGCCTCGGCCTCAATGCTGGTCTTGATTTCCACGGTCGGCTTCATCGCCCAATGGCCAAACAGCTGGCAAAAGCTTTGGAGCCATACCGCCCACTCTTCATCGAAGTAAGTGAAGCTGTAATCTGTATAGATAATGATGCTAACATCTGCGTCACTCCAGGAGCCAATTTTGTAAGAACATCTTTGAGAGTGTGCTTGTAATATACTGATTAGAAATTTGGTAGGGTGGAACACCCAGAAGCCCTCAAGCAGTTGGCAGCACAAACAAGCATTCCGATTGCGCTTGGGGAGAGATTGTACCATCGCTGGGACGCGAAACCTTTCTTCGAAGCAGGGGTGATCGATATTCTCCAGCCTGATATCGCGCATGCTGGTGGCATATCAGAGACGAAGCGCCTCGCAAACATGGCGGAAACATACGATGTTGCGATGTAAGTCGTGCAGAAGTTTTGGATCAAGCACGTGTACCAACATTCAACAGTGCACCGCACTGTCCTTTGGGTCCCATTGCCTTTGTGAGTAACGACTTTGACGCCAGATGAAACCAAAAATCTTCTCACACAGACATATAACTGACCATTCTATGCTAGGCTGCATCGCTGCACATCGGACTTTCCACTCCTAACTTTGTCATCCTGGAGATGAGTCTTGGTATGCACTATAACACAGAAGCAGGTGATATTGATCTCAACACGTACCTGAAGGACCAGTCAGTATTCGGAATTGATGGTGGCTATGTCAAGGCTCCCACTGGACCAGGGCTGGGAATCGATGTAGATGAGGAGATGATTCGCAAGATATCCGCTGAGACCCTACCGTGGCAGCCAAAAGAGTTCTTTGGGCCCGATGGCTCCATCAGAGAGTGGTAGACAGATTTTGGGCATAGCAAACAATGCGAACAAATAATGTTCTCTCCTCCATGCTTTGATGACGTGTAGCCATGTGAGAGCTTGGATTGAGTTGTCTTTCTAGATAACATCTTCCTGCCATATATGCTTGAAGCTGCCTCTATGCTGTCACTTCAAGCTCTTTCCAGGATTGTGGTTGCGCACGAGTCGAGTATTTTGGAGGCTTCCAAGAGTAACTCCCACTCAGCGAACGCAAAATCTTGAGCCAGGAGCTTGCAGATTGCACCACATCCCTGAACGGACATCTGGCCTGGAAAGCTGTCGATGCCTGACTCAGCACATCTCCGAATGTAGCTGTAAGCAAGGGTTTGCCCTGATGATTGATCAGCATCAAGTCCTTGCGATATGATCTGTGAAGGCCTGTGACCCGAAGCGTATTGGTACGACCATATCGTTAACGCGGCCAGATACAAGATCCAAGGACGATATATAGATGCATCAGTGCGGCAAGTATAGTGCTTTGTCGTAACATGGCTGAGTGGTTGAC
>Ga0268250_10001245_pt1 | contig 11257 bp, 15 predicted proteins | sample AgamicAsSfe_FD_200448 | JGI IMG/M metagenome (GOLD analysis project Ga0268250, IMG submission 200448) | Agave microbial communities from Guanajuato, Mexico - As.Sf.e (v2) (version 2) | ecosystem: Host-associated > Plants > Phyllosphere > Phylloplane/Leaf | place: Guanajuato, Mexico | collected... | reverse complement strand
GACAGCATGTAACACTACCGAGACACTTCGTCTCACGACGCTATCTTCCATCCTTCCACCTACCACTCTATCGCGCATTCGACGTCTCCTAATCTCATACTCTGGAATCGACTCATATGCTCTGATCGGCCCTCTATTACGCCCATATTCACATCTCACGACGCTGTATCTGTGTATGAACGACGAGCGAGTTCGAGAGAATGTGAAAACGTTGCTGATGAAGGGTATACCGGCCAAGGGGGCGATGGCGGACAAGTTGAGAAGCATGATTGAGCAGGCTGAAGCTGAGGAGACGGACGATGAGGAGGAAAGTGAGGAAAATGAGAAGGAGCGGCTGGCGGTGAGGCAGTGGAGGAGGGTACTCGAAGTGGATACAAAACTAGGCGAGTAGTTAAGCTGGAGTAGTCTTGGAGCTTTACGCCAGTTGGAGGTATATTGGAAGCTTTGGAGCACTTGAGTGTCGAGTGCCGATTTAGGGATTTCAGAACATCACTCTGCGATCACAGCTTTAGTGCCATGAGGAAGTGGAAGCCAAGAGACAACCAAACCATTCTACACTTACTGATAGTCTCGATACAATATACGAAGTGCTAAACAACCATATCGCTCAAGGACGGTGACTCGTCCACTCTCATCCTCGACAGCTCAAAGCTCAATACGGTGTGATCCATATAGTACATTAACAAGCGCCATCGCCTTGGTTGCAATGTCTCTTTCTCTTGTTCCAATGCTTCAGTGTCTCTTGGAACGTCAAACATGCCTAGATCAGACACAAGTTAGACACTGGATGTATAGATGAACATTCTGCATCGTACCTTGTATGGGTGCTACAGCTATACCAAGCAGTCGTCCCTGCGGCACTCCAGTAATTTTTGTCTGATCGCTTTTGTGGAAAGGCAACAAATACTCGAGCTTGAATCCATACCGTGGCTGTTCGTAGTCCTCGCGCTTAGTAAAACATAAGCTGAACACGCCAGCATGACCAATCGGAGATCCGACTATGAAGATGCCTAGCTCAGGTATCTGAGAAAAGAAGCAGTGTCGATCTTGAGAGGTGAGGGCCTCTACCCATCGGCCCGGATGTAGTGGTCGCTGCATAGCAGTAACCTGCAATATCGGTGTACGAAGTCAGTGCGTATCTCACCTGAATTTCGTAGATTGGAATTCTCACTTGATTGAGGGTATAGTTCATGGATGTCTTGTATGAGCCCTGAACAAGAAAAATGTCCTCCTTCGTAAAGATCAGAAAAGGAGCAATGATGGCATCCTAGTTTGGTCAATTTGAAGCGATGTGAGAAGGTGAAAATATATATCTTACAGTGCCACTGAGTTGTTTGAGCTGTCTTGGATTCTTGACTACGCGATAAGGTCTTTTGATTACGGGTTGGGCCGCATAAAATATTCCCAGCTGAGCTAACATATGCAGGTGAGACTCATGTTGAATGAGCGGTTCTGTAGTGTCGCCGTTATGAAGCTCGCCTGCCATCTAATAGCAAACATGTAGTTAGTACTATGTCGTTTGGCAAGAATCTCTTTGTGTATACTTTGAGGGTATGCTTTGAGCCGTGGCAACAAACAAGATGACCTGGGCTTCTTTGTGCACACGCTTTGACTTACAGCTTGGATCAATTGCGCAAAAGGTTGTGCGGGTTGTTCGTCATCTGTACCGTCGTCTCCATCATCTGCGGCCTCCGAATCGTATTCACTTTCGCTAGACTCGGAAAATGGAGAGGTGCGGTTCGAAACTCGGAAGCGTTCCTTCTGATTGGTGATGTCCATAAAGTCGGCCGTACTGGCAGCTGGAGTAAATTCTTCCGCTGAGGACGACTCATACGCTGATCGTATATCCAGTGCTATGGTACCCCAGGCGCCATGGAGTACATTCTGAGCGGCTGGGCATTCGCACAGAAATCTGTGGCGAAAGTAACGAGGCGGCGTCGAGAGATCGCTCGCGCTTGCGCACCAGCCCAGCTGAAACGTGGCTACCTCTTCTCTTGAATTCAAGTCCCACAATGCAGTTTTGCCATCGATACAACTGCTCAGAAGCCAACGCCCAGAATCGCCATAGAACGACAGCGCAGGGATGTTGTTTGTCGCTGAGAGAGTAAAAACATCATCTTTTTGCCTGCTATATGGAAAATTAGGAGCAGGCGGTGAAAGCCCGCGGGCATTGTGGTCTGAGGTGTCCAATTCGCTACCAGAAGCGAGCGCATACGCGATTATGGTGATACGATGAGTGTTCTATCCAAGGTCAGAAGAGCAGGGCGCATGCGAGACTTGGAAATCATCATTACCGCACTAATTGCAATGATGCGGGCCTCCCGATGCACCGCTAAGCCCCATGCACTCGCACCAACGTTACGGTGGAGGAACACATGGATGCTATCGTCGTTGATAGGCTCTTGCAGATTGGTCCTGTGTTCGAGTGCTCGTTGGATCTCTTGAATTCTGTATCCGATAACGTCACCGTCGTCACAGGCCAGAAGAAGAATCTCTTCACTGCCGAGATAATCAACAAGGATACGGGTAATAGAGTGAGGGTTTGAAGGGTCAATCCCTTGTCCAACGACACCAGTTTTGGGCGGATGTAGGACAAGCTCAGCCTCGCTAGGTAAATTCTGATCGGGAAAACTGGGTTGATAGACATGAACTTCATCGACAGAGGCGAGGAAATAGAGATTATATCGATGCGAAAGTGCCGTCAAGTCGCAACGCCATCCTCTCAAACTTGGTTGTGCGACTTTATCGGGAAACTATTCTGGGTCAACGGCCGTCTTGAGAAGCAAATCAGTCAACTCAGCAAATAACTCACCCTTTGGTCTCCGCGATGATATCCCGTTGGGATACAAGCGATACGTTGGTACATAGCGAATACCGCATTCTTGCCTGGAGGGAGGTGATACAGGAGCGAAGACGAGAGAAGGAACGTGGGTTGGTCGCACGTGTGTGACGTGAGCTAGCGTCGAGCACGGTCTCATGATTGGTCAATCCAACGTGCTGCGACTACCCCAAGGATATGGAGAAGTCTGATCTAATGAGTGGTAACGCACACTCCAGTCAGAGTGGTATCCCATAAGACCACGCAGGCAAGACAACGTGAGAATATTAAGGATTTGTTTCACAAAGCAAAGCCCAGAAATGTCAATCTTCTTTGTGCTGGGAAACGGCTGTATAGGGTGCATTTTCACAGAATTTCACAGAATTTCACACATGGACGTAGGATCGAAAACAGATTTCCATGTCAGAGGCCTTTCAGCTTCATTGGTATTATAGTGTTATTGCGCGATATGAACATAATAGTCATATATATCTCTAGTCGTGTTCTCCCATACGAAGACGAGGGCCTTCGCAACCCGATTGGATAGATCATAGCTTGAACATCAAACCCGGTAGATTGAGACTCCGAACGCCATCTAATGCTTCGCAGTGACTTTGTCGCCGGTGAGCTTCTCAACAGCCTCCTTGGCACTAAAGATTGGTTAGCGTGTCTGCGAACATGTGGTAGTGATAGCAAAACTTACACATCGCCCAGAGCAACCATGCAGACCGTCTGCCAAACGCCAAGACCAATGCGGGGAGTAACACCACGGTAAAGACCCTTGATACCGTTGTTCGAGTAGATGTACTTGAACGCTGATGCAACGTTCAGGTTCTTGGGGCGGTTAGGATCAACAGTCTTGGACTGGAGCTCAACGCGGATGACCTCGATAGGTTGGTTCCACGCGCTCAAACCACCACCGAGAGCTGAAGCAGTGATCTTTTCAACCACTGAGAGCTTCTCGCCATGCTCTTTGTCCATGACCCTGCGAATACCGGTTTCCGCAACACGGGACAGACCAAAGCGAGATCCCCAGTTGGTGACCTGGCGCACCGCGACGGCGTTGACACCACGGTTGATACCGCGGAGACCCTCCGTGCGCCAAATCTGCATGAAGGTCTCAAGCGTACCCGGGGGCTTCGCGCCGGTGGCTGCGACCTTGTGCTTTGTGATCTCGACCGTCTTCATGCAAGTGCAGAAACCCATGGTGGCATAGGCTTGCGCGAGACCACCCGTCATACCACCAGAGATACCAGCAAGGAAGTCGGGAGCGCCGAACGACTTGGCGTAGTATTCGGCTTCTGAAGCGACAAAGAGGAGGACGGCTCCCTTGGTGGAGGCTTCGATCCAGGCCCATGGAATGAGACCCTGGTAGACTGCATGCTTGTTAGTGACAAGTGTTGAAAGTCACGCAACGTGTACTGACATCCGAGAACACCTCCACGCGCCCAGATGCGGCCAATAGCTCCCGAGAAGCCTTCAGACCTGTTGGCAGCCATGGTAGTCTTGACGACCTCCAACGGCTATTTTCCAGCGTTAGTGTGTTTCCAGAAAGCACGTAGTTCTCAGAATCGCGTACCTGTCCCAGAGTTGTTACTCTGTAGGGCTCAGTTAGTGCCAATCCTGTCCTGGGGTCGAAGTGGGCTGTGTTTACTTACTCAAACATGTTGAGACCAGCACCAACTGTCGTTTCAGTCAGCATACATCAAGACTCTTCATCTGCAGACAGACTCACGCAACAAGTTGCTGAACTTGACCGGCTTCTTCTCGAGCGTTGGCGGGCCGTTCCTGGCCATGCTGGGGACGCCCGTCGCAGGTGTGGAGCTCATTCTCTGGGGTTCTCTTGTCGAAGATATGCGGCCTGACCAAGGCAAAAGGGTGCTTCGTCGCAAATGTGAGTGGTATCAAGTGTGTGAGCAAAGAGAGGAAAGGGATGCATAGAAAAACGGTATAAGCTTGCGAGGTGGTCTGTGTTGCTCTGGTTGACCGCCGTCCGGGCGCGCTATAATTGGGGTTGTCCCTGAGGCTATCGGCCACTTGGCGGAAGTGCCATGTCCCGCTCATGCTTTCCGCACCTCTGTACCATGCTGGAGGGGTCTACCGTTGCTTTTGCAATCCATGTTCCTGTGCAGAGTCGCTCCCTCCAATGCGAGAGTCTTCATGCTTGCTTTTGCCATTTCTACGTACGACTCCATACGACATCAGTTGCACTGCAAGTTGTTGGGTCTCGGATTGGCGTCGGGCGCGCTGCACAGCTCAACGATCCGTATCGGTTCCCCATCGCTCAACGAAAGGGGATACCCACACCCCGACTATCCCGGTTACTTTTCTCACCGTTCGTTGCTTTTTGCACCGCTGCAATTGGGCCAAACTCGTGCAGTCGTATCATCTCCGGACGTGCTCATCGGCATTTGTCGTGCACAGAAACACAATATGGTGAACTTCATGGAGAGTAGATTTCTGGTCATCAAGACATGAGATTACAGCAGGTCGTCTACTGAAAAGTAGTCATATAGCGCCGTAACGCTCCCATTCCCTATCCTTACATTGCAATTCTACACAGGACAAGGTATCTTAGAATGTCAAACAAATTCCCCCACATTCTCCTGACTGTAGAGCACGTTGCAGTAACGTGCTTACAACTTTGCGCCAACCAACTTGGCGTAAGCCTCAGTGCTGAAAGACTTGGGCCTCTCAATGGGGGCACCGACGGCACGGTCGATGATGAGCTGGGGAAGGACACCGAGCGCACGGGATACACCAAAGAGAACAGTGTAGTAGTTCTGCTCAGTGAGGCCGTAGTACTGGAGGAGGACACCGGAGTGGGCGTCGACGTTGGGGTAGGGGTTCTTGGTCTTGCCGTGCTCGGTGAGAACACCGGGGGCGATCTTGTAGACCTGGCTGACGAGCTTGAACATGGGGTCGTCGGGCAGGTGCTTCTGAGCGAACTCGCGCTGGGAGACGTAGCGGGGGTCGGTCTTGCGGAGAACAGCGTGGCCGTATCCGGGAACGACTTGGCCAGCCTTGAGGGTGGACCACAAGTAGTCCTTGATGGCCTGGTCGCTGAGGTCGTTGCCAATAGCCTTCTTCATCTTCTGGAGCCAGACAAGGACTTCCTGGTTGGCCAATCCGTGGAGAGGACCAGCAAGACCGTTGAGACCGGCAGCCAGAGACAGGTAAGGAGAGCTGAGAGCAGATCCAACCAAGTGGGTGGTGTGGGCGCTGACGTTGCCACCCTCGTGGTCGGTGTGGATGGTGAGGTACAGGCGCATCAGCTCAACGAAGTCCTTGTTCTCGGCGAAACCGAGCTGGTTGGCCAAGTTGAACGAGTAGTCCTTGTCCTTCTGGATGGGAGCAACCTTGCCGTCCTTGTAGATGTTGCGGTAGATCTTGGCGGCGAGAGTGGGGAGCTTCGCGATGAGGTCCATGGCATCCTCAAAGGTGTGCTCCCAGTACTGCGACTTGTGCATACCCTTGGCGTAGGCCTTGGCGAAGTTGGACTCGTGCTCGAGAGCGGTGACGGCGAGAGAGAACTGAGCCATTGGGTGGAGGTCGCTGGGGCAGCGGTCGATGAGCTCCTCGACGAACTTGGGGACGTCGGAGCGGGCAGCCCACTCAGCGGAGAGGTCGCGGACCTGCTGCTCGGAGGGGACCTCGCCGGTCAAGAGGAGCCAGAAGAGACCTTCTGGGAGAGGCTCCTGGCCACCGGGGGCCTTGGGGAGGAGCTCCTGGCATTCGGGGATCTATCACATATGAGCAGCGGTTCCAGAAAAGCGGTAAAAAATGCTAGAACATACGGTCTTGCCGCGGAAGCGGATACCCTCCTCAGAGTCAAGAACTGAACCCTCCCAGACGAGGGACTTGATGCCACGGGCACCACCGTAGACCTGGTCGAGAGTGACCTCGCCGACAACAGTGTTGCCGTGCTCCCTAGGATATGATGTCAGCGGTGCATTGCGGCGGGCGCGGGCATGATAGCACGTACTTGCGGAGCTTCTTGATCTTCTCGATCTCGCCGGGCAGCTTGTTGGCGAAGGTCTCCTTCAGCGACTGCAATTGGCTTGGTTAGCGTAGTTCCTAGCCTGGAGAAAGCAAGTGGGCATACCTGAGTCTTGCTGGAGTAGCAGCGGAGGCCATTGAAGGCTGTGGTCCGCAGAGGGGCGGCAGCGCGGAAAGCGCTCGACAGTCGTAGAGCAGATGCCATTGTAGTGATGTGTGAGGAAGGACAAGAGGGCGGGTGGATGGGTGCGAGTTAAAAGGCTGCGATCGGGACGATGCGAGAAAATATCGGTGGAGCTCGCACGGTCGTCATGGTCGCGCAACCATGCAGCGAAAGGAATACTACCCGCGCGGGCAACGTTCGGAAGTCCCTCAGTTCCGGAGCTGTGGGATCCCCTGGACAATTGCTGTCGAGTGAAGAATGCCTTCACTCAATGGCCCGCATGTAGCATACCGGGAGAACTCATGTTGTCGTCGTGCCCATGTCCACTTGTGCTTCGACATCGATTACGTAGCCGCTACTGCCCATGTCCGTGTATACAAGCCATGGTATGGAGTAGCTAAGCTTGGAACATGTAACAGGACATCTTATCGCCTCGGCATAGCATTAGTCGTGCTTGGAGACTGCAGCAAAGAACATGCAGACAGAAAATGCTCGTATGCCGTATGCAAGGCACAGTTTCTGCTGTGGGTCATACAACTGGAAGAGGCCACATGTACAGAAAGGCCGGGACATTGTTGGGTCAACAAATGCAGGGCTCCCAGATGCTGCAAGCGTCCGGCCAGCAGCCTTGGAAGTCCGGGCTGGGGTGGAGCACTCCATCATGTCGTCACGTGTCGGCTGCTAGCGCCATTTTCTCAAACTCGGCACGAAGGAGGCACCTAGCCATCCCTCTGGACTCCATCACACAGGTCTCACTCGCCTGCACTGCAACTGCGCCCTTGACGTAGATCAGCCTCAACTCTTGCGACCTATCCCCACTGCTTCTTTGAACTCTGGTTCGCTGCGAATCTCGTAGAAATCGCTGGCGCATCTCAATCTCTGCGCGCGGTCGCATTCTAGATTGAATCGCGCAACAGTCCGCTTCCTCACCCTACACAACACGTCAGCGCAATCCCCCCACTGCGCATTGCATCTCGCGCTCAGCTCGCTCAACTGCACTTTTCGTTCTCCAGTCATCGTACTACCTAGATCTGTCCGCTTCGGCTGTCATCTTGCGGGTTCGAGTAAAGTGCTTGCGCGTTTGCCATCTCGGTTCTCTCACCACCGCGCTGAACTCTTATAGCACGCTATCACCGACACGTCTCTTTCTTTCGCATCAAGTCTGATCTGGCTCGTTGAACCTAATCATGGCAGCCATGGACGAATTAGGCACGCAATTGCAGTCACTACAGGCCCTCAAGCCGCCCGGTGTCACACCAACCAAGATCAAGGCTATCACGCAGCTATGCGTAGACAACATCCAGGTATGCCAGTCGCGAGGACCTCCTACACATCTTTCGTGCACATGGGACACCGTACTAAGTATTTCAACTCACATATAGTCTCATTCCGTAATCGTTCAAAAGATCGCCCAACAGCTTCAGAACAGCGTCGCCACACACAAGCTAGGAGTACTATACGTCGTAGATGCAGTCGCCCGCCAATGGGTTGAGAGAGCTAAGCAGGCCGGTCAGACCGTGTCTAAGCATGCTGCCCAAGGAACATATGCTTCAGGAGTGCAAATGATGCGAGACGTGCTTCCAGCTATGATGCACAACTTGATTCAGTCAGCTCCAGAAACACAGAAAGAGAAGATCTCGAAACTTCTAGACATATGGGAGCGTGGCCAAACCTTCCCGCTCGACATGCTCGCAGGCTTCAAGCAACAGCTGAATGGAGGCCAAAATAGTAGGTCACGGCCCGTACTTCAGTCTCCATATAGCTAACCAGTAGGGAACGTAGATGTGCCAGCGCCGTCAGAGCCGCTTAAGAGCAACGGCTCAGCCCCAGTCTTCAACGGCCACACTAACCAACAGCCACCACCACCACCACCACCTGTAGCTATGCCCCAACCTCCGCAGGACCCAGGTGCTCTTTTCGCCGCGCTCGCTGGCGTTGGTCAGCATAATGGGCAAACTAACCCCCCACCTGCAGCAGCCTCTCCATTTCCTTTTCAGCAGAATATGGTACCGCCCCCACCTCCTGGATTTATGCCTCCGCCACCTACTGGAGTAATTGGGCAGCCTAACATGCCTGTTCCGCCTGCTGGTACGAATGAGATCGTGACTCAGATTTTAAAGGCCATGACTGCTGGCTCTATCCCACCCGATCAGGCAATACAGGCATTGAATACATTGGCTATGGCCCAAAATGGCGGAATGCCTATGCCGCCTCCGGCTGTTGCACAGACATCACAGGTTCAGCCTGCTGTACAGAACGGTAACCAGGGAGACAGATATGATCTGAACGATACTAGAATGCGAGATCGTAGCAGATCGCCTGACTATCAACGTCGACGATCGCCTGTGAGATCTCCACCGAACCCGAATCGGCGGGAGAGTCCAACATATGGTGTGTACGATCCCAATGCAGGTCCTGAAGGCAATGCACAACGCTTTGAGCGAGGTGAGCGCGGTCGTGGTCGTGGTAAACAGCGGGCAGGTCGTAATGATCGTAATGAATATCGCCAGCGTTCTCCGCCGCGGCGGCAACCGAGTCCACCTAGAGCGGCGTATGGCCAGTCAAAGTATATTGAGTGGGACGAAACTCTTCCGCGCGATCACATCAGGGTTCTCAGTCGTACATTATTCGTAGGTGGTGCTGGTGGGACGGAAGGTGAGATCCGAAGCATATTCGCTCGTTTCGGTAGAGTCCAAACATGTATTGTCAATCAGGATAAGCGACATGCCTTCGTCAAAATGTTGACCCGCCCGGATGCTGTTGCTGCCAAACAGGGTATGGACACTCTTCAGGATCCCGCTGCGCAGTCCAAAGCGCGCCAGGTAAGGATGTTGTTCTTTGAGTACCTGCCTCATTTACTAACGATACTAGACGAGATGGGGTGTCGGCTTTGGTCCTCGTGACTGTAGTGATTACACCACGGGAATTAGTGTAGTTCCCATTTCTCGTCTTACCGATGCTGATCGCAAGTGGGCTCTGACCGCTGAGCATGGTGGAACAGGTGGCCGCCAACTAGAAGGAGGCATGGTAATCGAAGAGCCTGACATCGAGATTGGTGCAGGTGTTTCTTCAAAAGGTATGCATACCGATCCCTCCTTCGTCACACGACTAACGAAACATAGCCATTAGCCGACGTGTACCGACTGATGCCCCTCGTGGTGGTCGTGGGGGGTTCGGTAATCGAGGTGACTTCAATGCCCGTGGAGACCATGGCGGACGTGGTAATTTCAACGGACGAAATGACTTCAGTGAACGTGCAGATTTCGGACGCAACGATCTCGCTGGCGGGCGTGGTGGTTTCGACAACAACGGTCCAGCCAAGTTTCGCAAGCAAGATCATCGTGCCGTCAACGACCCACGACACATTTCGCCCCGGCCTGAGCAAGGCGTTGCTGTCCCACCTGCAGTTCCTGGCTTCGGGTTCCAGTTGCCAGGGTTTTCATGACTCCCACAGGGATGACTTGCTTTCAACACAGTGATTGTGCCGGCACTCTGATTTAAATCACTTTTCTGTACACAACTATTTTCCAACCGACTAGCCTGCCAGAGGTGATAGTCTTTCAACACGGGTCTTTCTGGCCTTTGTCCTTTACGAATACGTTGTGAGCATCATCGGAACCGCGGTAAAGCATATCCACGGTGGACCGCTTGCTTTCCTAGTTCAAGAGCATTGCAAGGCGTTGCGGCTGCGATTGCGATTGCGACTACCTGTTTTCCAGTCCAGCACTGGCACACGGTGGGAGCGAAAATATCCCAAAGGTTTCCCAAATCAACCAGCCAAGTGTACCAATACGTTAATTTGCATTCACGCTTCGGCGGTATATCCCTAGTATCTCTGGTATATCCACCCTGGTTACTGGCCTTGTAATGAAAATACGATCTTCTATCTTCGCCCAGTTCTCATCCCGTGCATCTGCATATCACGCTTGTTTGAGTTTGATACTGACACATGACTAACATGCACGTACCCAACAGAGATGTGGCGGCCAGTGAGGAGAATCAAGCACTCTGGCAGGCTACAGGGTTTGACAATTGGTATTGCACGGATCAAGATGTCGAAGGGATAAAATGCATCTTAGTAACAAGGCTTCTGATAACAGACATAGTGATAATAGTGATAATTTTCCTTAATGAGTTTCACCAAATCATACGATACTGTATAGCTATTAAGTTTCCTAAACAAGACCTATTGCCTCATGTTTAAGGAGAGCTCTATTTCCTCTTGGTAGCACCGCTCTTCTTCTGGCTACCTGTCGCCTGTGCTTCCGCCTTCTCCT
>Ga0268250_10001243_pt1 | contig 11268 bp, 11 predicted proteins | sample AgamicAsSfe_FD_200448 | JGI IMG/M metagenome (GOLD analysis project Ga0268250, IMG submission 200448) | Agave microbial communities from Guanajuato, Mexico - As.Sf.e (v2) (version 2) | ecosystem: Host-associated > Plants > Phyllosphere > Phylloplane/Leaf | place: Guanajuato, Mexico | collected... | reverse complement strand
GGATATAGGTATTTTGGGAGGGCGAAGGAGTTGCCGGGGGTGAAGGAGATGTTTGAGGCAGCGAGTCAGAAGGCGAGGGATGAGAGGGAGGGGGCGAAGGGTGGACGAGAAGTGAACGAAATGGCGAGGAAACATGTTGATGCAAGCTACTACGGATGGAACCGAGACGAAGAGGACGGAACGCTGCTTGCGTATGAGGAGGAGAAGGAGAGGATTGCGAGGGAGACGTTATTGGAAGAGGACGAAGAGATGGACGACGCAAAGCCGAATAAGGACTGGGAACCACTGCCTGATTGGGTTGTGCCAACAATCGAAGAGGTACAAGAAGAGCTAGTGGACCGTCGGCGAAGGAGGCTACTCGATAAGCTAGGCGTCATGTAGGTGAGGCCTGCGGGTGCAGGATATCAACGAGTTCTCTATACACCTCAAACATCTCTCTAAGTCCTTCAAACCTGCCGCCAAATCTTCCTCGCAGCCTTGACTGAGTTTCCCCCAGGCTCGAGCTTGGTACACCCCGGGAGTGCCTTTCTGAGCCCTCTCGACAATCACGCTGATCGGAAGCCCGTCTGCATCGTGCATAGCATCCTCTGCCACCCTGACCACCACCTCAAGCGACTGGATCGTTCCCACGATCAACGACGTTCACAAAGAGCTAGTGGACCGGCGACGACGAAGACTACTCGATTAGCTAGGCGTCATAAAAGCGCCCGACTAACTCCCAAAAGACCAACATCGAATCCTACACAATCCCCGACGTTACAAACCTGACCACTTCCCCCTTCCGACCGCCTCCTCTCACGTCCACCTCGTCGAGAACGTCCTCAAGACGACCAATTCCCGGCGACTTACCACCATACCACCATACCACCACCTCCTCCTCCTCCCCTTATTGATCCACGGCGCGCGCGTGCTGCCCAACTCTCCAGCCCACTGCATGACTTCACCCCCGACAGCTACGCCGCGCGCAAGCAAGCTTGCAGCGCGCATGAAGCCCTCCCTCTAGCTCCACACAACCAACCACGCACCAACCCACGTCACACAGCCGGATACCCCAGACACCCCAGACACCCCAGACGTCGCACACCTAGATCGACTGCAGCCTCCACCTTCCAGCCACCTCTCTCGCATCGCCTCTCATTACCCAGGAGATGATGGTCCAGCATCATGTCAGACGCTTGTCGAGTGGCCCACCTACTCCCAGCTTCGCGACACAAGCGACACGGTTCCCAAGCGCGCCCGGAAATGCACGGATGCAAGAGGGAATTACGCGAGATTGCCCGCAAGGTGTTCAGTGTTCGGTGTGCAGGTCACCACATCACGGCTGTGCTTGTTTATTCCACTGACGGAATCACTGGATAATCAGTGGATAGTGGGTTTTATGTGCGAGGTATGCTAAGTATGCTCTCTGACTCTCCGTTTGCGTACACGACACGCTAGCTCTTCGACTACCTCTTGGATAGGGAGCCGCCGGCGAGGTGGCAAGGTTGCGTTGTGTGGAATATGGACGCGTGGTGAAGAGCTGCACTCCACTGTCAGCACACGATTACGATTACGCCTGAGCACACGCACACACCCGCGCAAGCAGATACGCGCGTTGGACGCTCTATATTTTCAACCTCTCTAAGAAGGCACGTTCAGCTCAAACACATCTACAACTACCACCAACCAATCACCACCACCTACTATTTTCGCCTCAACTTCAATCTTTCCACAGACTACCGTCGTATGCTAGATTTCACAGAGCTCTTGTAGCCCTTGTATTCATATCTGATTTTCGAGAAAACCAACGCAGAGCGTTGTCTTCTAAAGCTACTCCCAGCCTTCCTTCAGCAATGCGAGAATGCGGAATCTTACTTTGCTTTCCCAGTGTTGTTTCCAATTTCCGAGTCTACCACCTTGGTCAAGCGCTTGCCGAACTCCATGCTTCGATTCAATCCGATCCGAGCCCAATCCTTAGTCGCCTATATCATCTTCATCTCGAGTAAGCCAAAGCCCCCAACTTCACGCCGTGTTTTCCTTTCCTAAAGGCGATCCAACTCGAACCGAAATGTTGCTTGCGCAGTGCGTCCCAGGCAGATCCGCTTCGCAATATCACAAGTTTCGCGCGAAATCCAAATCCGGTCTCCTCGAATTCCACTCATCGTCCCTCACTCGACATCCTCTCTCATCATCCCAAAGCAACTCCTTCGTCCAATACCCCTCCCTAACACTCCACACCCAGCCCAATCCCTTCAACCTCTCCCACTCCAACTCAGCCCTCAACCTCCTCACCCACGGTCCCGCGTCCTTCTTACTCCCCACCGCACAATGCTTCAGATTCAATTCCCTCAACACGCCCCTCAAATTCCACCGCTCAAACCAGTTCGCCGCCTCCTTCAGCAGAAACCCTTCCACCGTCAGACTCTTCAAGCAGGAAAACGTCTGCTCCCCGATCACGCTGCGCAACCAATCTGCGTTGTCATCGTCGAAGCAGGGATGTAGGATATGCGTGATTGAGACTGTGGCGCGGCCATTGATGGTGCGGGAACAGTTGCGCAGGAGGGAGAGATGTTCCAAGTTCGGCAGCTGGCGCAGGAGGGCGGCGAGAGGGCTCGCAGACTTGCAACTGAAGTGCGGTGTGTTATCTTGGAGGAGGCCGTTGGGTGCCGGGCAGGTCAGCGTGATGGTGAGAGATGTGAGGGTGTTTAGCTGAGGCATGTTGTATCTGGAAAGGTAGTTGCCTAGCTCGAAGGCCGTGTGAGGCGCGTAGATTGTGATGTGGGAAATCTTGGTGCCGATAGCGAGGTCGAGAGCGGTATGGATGGGGTTCAAGCCTGCTGTGCCAGCGGATGAATCGGGCGTCGCGACTCTGTGGTCCGCGTCTTTGCCCATGACGTGGTCGATGGTGAGTACGGTGAGGTTGGGAAGGTGGTGTAGGAGATTTGTAACTTTGGGTATGAACTTGCTGTCATGTTGGAGTATGGCGGCGATATCTACAACGACAATTTTTATGACGCTGTGGAGACCAGAGCAATCCTTTAAGAGCATGCCGTCGAGTGCGTGTCGTTTCATGTTCTGAGGATGTAGTTTGAGTTCTGTGTATCTCTTGTTCTCCGGTAGACGTGCCATCCTGATGTAGAGATCCACGGCTTCACTGGCGAGCTGCTTGCAGACAGGACGCAGCTTGAGGATTTTTATTGGCGAGGACTGAGCTGAATTTCCATGCATACCCGAGTACTGTTCAAGGACAAGCGTTCGTAACTCAGTGGGCAAATCCAAAAACTGGTGAAACGACGCTGGTCCGTAGGAGTGCTGAGGCTTTTTGAAGGTGCTGAACAAGTCACAGTCTGAGTCATCCCACTCTCCTAGAGCACTTTGCATATTTCGCTTGACCGGACTAAAGCGAGGGATCAGATCGACTGTGCTTTCGGCTTGGTTGCTTGTGCTAGGATGGTCAAACGTGGGTGGATATTGTGCTGAGAATCGTTCATCGCGCATGTCCGCAACCGCTCTATTCAGCATATCGTCTTGGATGCGTCTCATTCGATCCGAGGTGAATACTGTCGTATCTTCGTCAGGTCCAGTGAGGTCGATGGGTGCAGTCCTTGAACCTGGTGCGGAAGAAGGATTCCAGGTTGCCGCGGCTTGGTGCGCAACTCGTGTTTCCGGTGAGACGATCTCACCGTAAACAGGAGAGCCATCCGTAGACTCGTAATCTGATGCTGTATAACCTTGATTCAGGCTCGAGCGGGAATACGGCATGGTATTGACGGAGCGCTGAGCTATTCCAAAAGCTTTTGTGTTGGAGGTTGGTGTGAGGTGATGTCGTGTTGTAGTGATATCCCAGATTTAGTATTCCAAGAGGTCACAAAAAGGTGCGAGAGCTTAAGTAGTCGCAGTGAGGCAGAGCTGAGCGTAATTTTCACTTCTTAACCTGTAGAAAGCTAATTACCTCTCCGTGGCACCATGCCAATTGGTGGAGCAAGGAGAAAGCGTAAAGTTAATATACAAGATCTAGTTCCAAAAGTGAAGAGTGTTGAAGGATCTGGATATTGATGCGGCTGGGAGAAGTATAATCGGCACAAAATTGAGAAGAGAAGCTTTGTTCCAGTCGCGAGGGGACTGAAATGAGGTGAGAGAAGCGATCAAAGACGATATCACGATAGGACAGGCGATTGACGGGTGGCTGGCGATAATGTTTTCATATCGATGCTGTGCACCGCATACGCATTGATGCAATGTACAATGGGAACAGCGACCTATCTATACAATAGAAGAGCGTCACTTGAGTGTGGTGGTGATGATGAGATGATGAGATGAAGAGAAGTGGTGAAAATGACAGATTGATCACGTGCACAGCATTGCACCCGTGCTTACTCAAAGGTAGGGATTGAAGACGGGGGCTGACCTGCAAGTTCACCCAGGGGAAACCAGCGATCAGAGAAGGGGCTACTATATGTTCAGATCAGAGCAGCCTTAACTCGCTCGCTCATGTTGAGTCTACATCTACTTTGTCTCTTCAGCCACTATACTGTCTTCCATCTTCACTTCTTGCTCCATTGCCCCTTCCCTGCCCGTAACACCATCATCAGCCACTCCCGCTGCTGCATCAGTAACAGCAACAGTAGTAGCCTTAGCGCCGTGGCTGACATCTGCTGCTTGCATCTTCGCCACCGCATCACCACCAACAAAACCCGCTCGATCACCTAGACCACCGCCGTCACCACCACCGACAGGAAATATGAGCTGGTCCACAACCTTCAGTGCCGCCGTCGCCGTCGACCCACGACTGTTCGCCCGATGGCGCCCTAGCTGAGCATGTCCAGCCTTACGCTTTAGACTTGGCGCCCGGCGGATTGTAGGGCTTGCAGTGACTGACGATGTATTCTTTTCCTTTGATTCTGCCTTCTCCTTCTCTTTTGGTCTATCTTTCTCTTTCTCCTTTTGCTTCTCTTTCACGATCAGCTTCTCTCTCTCCTTCTCCTTCTCCTTTTCTCTCGCTCTCGTCCTCGACGTCCCTCTTCCAGAATCAGAAATGACAGACTCAGTCGGCTCAGGAAGGTAAGCAATAACAGGCTTGACGTCAATTTTGCCACCAGAGCTGGATCTGCGCTTGTTCGGGGCGAACCCGGATCTGTAATCGAGTTTACTCAATTCGTCTTCAAACTCCTCAGCCCGCCGTTTCTTCTCTGCGAGAGATTGCGTTGGCTGTGGTGGTGTGGATGATAGGAGGACAGGCCTGGGGGTGCCTGGTGTGGTGGCTGTTGCTGGAGAGGGAGAGCCTTCTGTTGGTATAAGTGGTGAGGATGAGACAGTGTCGAGTGTAGAGGCTTTTGTAGGCGTCTTCGTCACCTCCGTCCGCAACACTGGAAGATCGTCTTCATCTTCATCATCAGCATAGTCGACGAGTGGCTTGGACAACGGGCTGGCGTTGAACATGGCACTGCTGCTGAAACTATCTTTTGATAATTCATCCTCATCATCATCGTCACTGGCATTAAAGTATGCTTCTTCACCAGGATCGATCTCTTTAAGTCCTTGCCAGCGTGTGCCACCGCCGTTGATCGTTACATGTCGTGTATTGGGTGTATCAGCGTCAGAAGTCATGAAAGAGGAATCCTCAACTCCAGGTGGCAGTGAAGGCATGAGCTCCGGATGGAGATATTGATCATACCGCAGGACGATACCGGTGAAGATGTCGATTCCCCGAATGTTGATTGCTTCGAGTCGTTCCCGGTAGAGCTCAACCAGGTGCATGATGAATGGCTTGATATTTTCCTTGCGAATGTGAGCAAAGAGTTCGAGAATGGCAGAATTGAGAAGGTTGTCGCGAGATGATGTTTCGATGAGTATGTTGAGCATAGGCTCGAAGAGGTTTTCTCCGATGAGGTGGCGGTAGTGGAAGTCGTCGGCGATGGCAATGATGGCACGGAAGTATTTGACAGCAGCAAGCTGGAGGTGCTTCTGCGGGACTGCAAAAAGCTGTGCGACTCTGGCAGCCAACCTGTTGTCCAGAATGAACAGCTTGCTTTTGTGGTGATGAGTTCGTACGAAGTAGCAAAGTATCTCGACGAGATGTCCATAAAGTGAAACTTCGTGGACGGACAGATTTGAAACTGCAAGGGCATTAGTATATCTTATATCTTCCAAACCAGCACATCCACTTACAGTTCTCCCGAGTCTCTAACTCTAGCAATGGCAGAAATAGCTTCTTCGCTGCAGATCCTTCGAAGAAAGCTGCAAGATATTGGTCATTCTGCTGCGAACTACTCTTGAACTTCGCAACCGCGTTAACATCACCTGCATTACCGGCTCTTTCCATTGCACCTTGAGAATTGTTCGGTTCGAGCAGAATTCGGATGGCATCAGCAACTTGTGCCTTCACCCCTAGGTCCGGCTCCGATAGTAACAAATCCACCAGTGTTTCGGTCATGGTTTTTGTTTTATCCGTCGTGGCCTTGAATATCAGATTCCTCATCGTGATTGCATCGTGGTCAATAATGGTCAGGAAGATTTCCACACCTGCCACACGTACTGCAGCATCTGCGTTCCGCAGAGCAAATGTGATGATCGCAAAAAGTCCAGATTGCACAAGATTGGTATACAGTCCACCACGAGCGGTGGCATTTGCACCTTTCGCGATGGACGTGCATTGCTGGATAAAGAAAACAGCTTCATTCATCTTTTCCGGCGGCTGACCTTCTGCTGGTTCCAGAACGACTGCGAATAGCTCCTTTACAATACTAGGATTACTTGCGATATGTGAGAGGATGTCCATTTGGTAGAAGTAGATGAGTGAGTTGAGTACTGAGAATGTAGGGTCGTCCAGAATCCGTGCAAGAACCACATCTTTGAGGTATTGTAGTCGAAATGTGCCGTGAATTCGTGCTTGAACCTTTTTATCATCAATCGTGACCACTTGCTTGAATCTAGATGAATCAGCGAGATATTGTCTGTGGTTAGCTTTGTGTTCGGGAAAGTCTGGATCATCTGCGGGTTGGTCAGTAATTGAAATCAAGACGTCCTACCAAGTTGACCTACATTCCAAAGCTCCAACCACACCCATCACCATTGGATCAGACACGACATCTTCAATGAAATTGTTGTTGTTGAACAGAATCAAGTGCTTGAAGATATTGCAAAGATTATGCAGATCCGTGATTGATTGATTACTCTCGGCTTTGTCGACCAGTGCCACGAGCTTAGCCAGCCAGCCCTCTTGCTCAACATGTTTCATGAATGCATCACGACCTTGCGCAGTGTTCATTGCGTTTCTGACGAGCGTGTCAATGTCACCAAGGTGTGCGAGATCAACTTCGGGCATGGTGATGATGCCGCCATCAGCTTGGAAATCATGTCAGTACGCCCAGTTGTATAGTATGATGTAGCTTGCTTACCTGAACCTTGTTTCGCCTGTACTTCGGTGATTGTACTCCTTCGAAAATGGTTAGCCTTCTCTCAGCAACAACTCTCGAACCTCGACCGTACCAAACCAACGAGCAGCCATCTGCCTCTTGAAAGCTCAGCGCCATATCCAGCCCATCAGAGTCCGTCCATACTATCAACGTTTCTAGTGACTAGTAAGCGTTCGACCTCTTGTATCATTTTCGCAACATGCAAATACCTTGCTGTTTCTGATAGTTATGCTCTTTCTCGATTCTTGTGTGCAGCAGCGGCCGCCCATTATCTTCCGACTCGACCGTGAGGCATTCTTCATGCTATAGAGACGAGATTCTTGTCAGATCTTGCTACCCATAGAAACGACATCGAGGAGAACTCGAGCGTAGGACGTAACGACTCACAAGTATGATATGAACAGCAACAAAGCCAGTCCCTCTATCCCACCAATCACTATCTTTCAGCTCATAAACCTTTACTCTTTTGCGCTCATTGACCGGCGAAGCTTCGAGGGCCATGTCGCGTGAAGCTGATACGTGACGTAATCAGCAGCAGTCGTGCGACCTTGAGGCTCTTGCTATGCTCAGTTGATGAAACAGTGGAGTTGAGTCGCCCGAGACATGCGGTCCCAGCGCGTGGTGACAATAATGGATTTGCGGAGTGTGGAGTGTGTCGCGTTGTGATATATCTTGCGGATGATGCGCTGAATGTGGGGAAGGCTCAATTGGGTGGCGTGGCGTTTAGGTAGCTGTGTCGCAGGATCGAACGTGTCGCTGTAGCCCTTGTTGCACTGACGCCTCGAGAGTGTTGTTTCCGCGGCGCTACCGGTGTATCTGACAACGCAGTGGCAATGCGCACGATAGCATCGAGAGTAACTTCACATCCACAGGCGACGTGTGGTCGTGTGGTCCCGTGCTTTTTTCAGGGTCCACGCGTCAGGCAGATCAATGTCGCCATCTTTTCATCCTAAAGAGCTGCGTCTGCGGCTCTGAAACAGTTACGGCGCTTCTCAGCGAGATCACTTTTGCCGCGCAAAAGCTAAGTGGCAACTATAGCACGACAATAGAAGAGAAAACCATAATGTCGTCCTACTAATGCAAGATCGCCCAGTGTGCAGGTACGAAGAGATCATGCACGAGCACAAGCCAGCCTCAATGACCGTTTCTTTGCAGTACCTCACAATCTGTCCTGCGTCTTGGTCTACCACCACAGATACTACCGACTAGAGTACTACGAACGGGAAATTGAGATCTTGATAAGAGCTATGTTACATTGTGGAAGATAGCAGACAGAGATTGTAGTAGCAACGCCTCCAATATTAGCATTGTGGGCTCATGAGACGGACAAAGTCCGATGGACCATTTGGATGTCCGGGCGCTGAACCTGGAAAAGCAGAGGCCAACCGATAAGCATGGATGAGATGATTGTCTTCAGCTCGAAGATTACTCTTCAAGGGCTGCTTCATCTCGAAGTATGAACGACAAATCATAGCACATGGTCACATCAGGAATAGTATCGGGAGCTTACTTCCGCGAATTAACCATAAGTGCATGCTGTGCAGCATCGATGATCGCATTTCAATAAATCAGAGTTTTGAATGAATCTGTGGAGCATATTGGGGTTCATGCATACAGGAGTATGGACGACTCAGAGGGAAGAGCCAGTAATAAGTAGTGGCTAGTAGCAGTTGGTCGTATAAAATCCACGACGGCGAGATGAGGAAGGTTTCGCTTTAGCTTTGCAAGTCGATCACACTCGTCAGTAGTGCCATGGTCACGAGGGTGTATCGTGCCGAGTATGTTCAGAGAAAATCATGCAGAAACTCAGCCACGATCTTGATCAATGTCACTTGTCACTTGCATGGTACAACTTTGCGCCAACTGGCCTAGATTCCACAATGATCATGCCGTGTGGTGCACGGCATCACAGCAGCACATCAGACGAATGCAGCTACGCGGCCCGAGGTCCGGTCAGCATGGTCAGCATGGTCAGCACGAGCGCGAGCGCTACTCGAAACGACTGAAATCTCCTCAAACGGGCAGTGCATGGATGACCTTTTGATCTTTTCAGCCGCTTTCAGCTGGTTTCAGCTGGTTACAGCACCAAGTGCAAGGATCATGCTCAAAGCTCTGGCTGTAAAGTCAAGGCCAGACCTAGTTGAGCACGCCATGAGTTTATATTTGGACCGTGCCTATGCCTATGCTTATCGTATCCCTGGGTGCGCTTTGTCCGAAGCCGCTGGACCGGTCTCTGTCACTGCCAAGTCTCGACGACAATTCTCGACAGTCTGGTAGAGATCAAGATTCAGGATCTGCCTCGCGGCTAGTAGTAGTAGTGGTTAGTAGTGGGCTGCTTGCGCTGCGCCCATACTGCTCCCACTACAGCGCTACCGCTCTGCCAATACAATAGTTCTTGCAGTAGTGCAGTGAGTTGGCGCTCGATTAGCTAACATTCGTCCTGACCTCGGGCTTGGACTCTTGGCTTTATTGGCTTGTTTTTCCTCACCTCAACGACAACGATGATGTTGTGCATAACATGCCATGGCCTGAAAGCCTCATACTACGTAGTATACAAGGTGCCTCTCCTCCCCGCCCACACTACTACTCATAGCCCTTGCAAACTCAAACTCAAAGTCTCATCTGACCCACCACTTGAACCTCGTCAGGCACTTACCTCTTACTGCCTCCCGCTACCTCATATCATGTTTTGCTTCCCCGTGTGGTTGATCTCCTCTGCATTGTAGCGTTTGCCAGCCATTATCCTTCTCGTCCTTTCCCTCTGGTCTCGTTCGCACAGCAGGTCTGTCGAGACACTTTCGACCTACGCATTCACCCTCGGCGCATCCTACTGAGCATACTCTCTCGACGAAAACCGCAATCGCAAATTCGACAGCAGCACAAGCAGTCCATGGCCTGTCATCCAGTTTGCCCGAACTTCACACTTTGACGACTCTGATACACACCTCATCCTTCCCAATGGCACTTTTCAAGAAATTCAAGCATTCCCGGAGCAGAAGCACTGCAGACATGACACAACTCGGCGAAAATAGCAATGTCCCATCTGTTCCTTCAGTCTCATTTGCGTCTAATGCACGAGCTTCGAAATCCTCCGACAACCTGACATCATTCTCTGCCCGGCGACCAGCGCCATCAACTTCGAAATCAACACCACCATCACCCACCGTCCCATCGGCAGCAACAGGAACAGCAGGAACAGGGACAGCAATACAAGGAGGCACAACAACACCACCCCGTCGCAAGTCATGGGTCCCCCGCCAAAAACTCACGCCCCAAGCCGCAATCCCCTACCGCCACGTCCCCACGCACGCCGCTACAGACGCCTTTCGCACCCTGCAGGGGAAAGGCTACAATCCCAACAACTACTGGCAGAACCTTGGCGTTTACAATAGTTCAAGAGGAGGAGGGGGATATGGAGGAAGGAGTCATATGAAAAGGAGTCAGTCGAGTAGTGAGCTGAGTAGCGCGAGTATCGATAGTATACTGTGTAGTTGCTCGAGCTTGAAGAGTGATGATGGGTATTATCATCCGTTGTTGGCGGTGGAGATGAGACATTGTTGCCATAGTCCTATTAGGAAGGGTAGAGGTGGGAGTTCGACTGCTAGTGAGTGATGTGGAGAAAGAGGGTGTGCGGGAATAGAGAAGAGTGAAGCTGACGATTTCTAGGTTCGACACCGGCATCTTCTGTGTATAGCGCGGATACGAGGCCGAGCTCGGTGAAGGATGCGAAGAGTATGCACAATTGTCCTACAGCTTCGGCGCTCGACTAACACATCACACAGCAATCCGTCCTTCGAAATCCGTATCTTTCTCCCTCTCCTCCTCCGACGACGAGCCCCAACCCACCACCACCTCCTCCCCCTGTCTCTTATAC